>SDBT01012202.1_pt1 | contig 13805 bp, 8 predicted proteins | sample 2277101 | NCBI WGS metagenome assembly SDBT01 (sample SAMN10404973, study PRJNA504765) | marine sediment metagenome | isolation source: marine sediment core GS10_PC15, 103 cmbsf | place: Arctic Ocean: Southern Knipovich Ridge | collected 2010
TGCTTCCTTCGTTGGTGTTGTTTATCCATGAAAAGTACTGCGAATAGGATGGCGTTCGTTCATCGGCGCCGGGGTAAACTTTCTCCTGTGCTTTACCTTGTATTATGAAAAAAAACAGTAAAAGGAGGGTGATAATAATACGTTTCATCAATATTTCCTTTTGGTTAGAGTTTCCAATTCCAAGACTTTCAAGAAACCTTCGTCTGTTCATTTTATGATCCTATGGTTCACCTTTTCCCTGATTTTATTCTCTGATCCTGCATGAATCGGGCGATTTCGTCCTGATTCTCCCGGTGGCGGTACGCTTCAAGGGCGGGATCGCCGGTCTCGGCCATGTACACTTCAAGCCTCTTGCGAAAAACCTCAATTTCATCCGAAAACCGGGGATCTTGGATGAGGTTTTCCAGAGCATCCGGATCTGAATCCAACTTATAGAACTCTTCAGGAATCCGATAAGAAAAAAGCCTGACCCGCGCATCGATCTCTCGGTCATTAAGGGCGGCTTTTTTCATAGCTTTGAAGCTCAATCCACCTGTTGAATCCATGGTCATTCTTGTTTGGCCATCGGGCCAGAAATTAAAAATATAACCGAACTGGGCTGTTTGAACGCAGCGCATAGGATATCTGTTTTTAGCGAATGTCTGGTGAAACTCGGTAAATACGGAGTCTCTCCCGGATTGGCTCTTCCCTTGAAGAAGTGGAGTGAAAGACCGTCCATCCATCCCTTCTATCTGGGGGAGACCCACGATCTCCAGAACGGTCGGCATAAAATCTATGCCGGATATAAAATCCTTGGGATTCACAGAGCCCACTTGGACCTTCCCCGGCCAGCATACGATCCAGGGGGTTTTAGTGCTGTTAAGATAGCAGTTAGCTTTAGCAAATGGGAAGGACATCCCGTTGTCGCTTAAGAACATGACAACAGTGTTCTCTCTAAAGCCCGATTCGTCCAGGGCCTCAAGTATGCTGCCTACCACCTCATCACACCGATAGACAGATGTGTAATATTGAGCGATTTCCCTTCGGACATCAGGTATGTCTGGCAAAAATCCAGGGACGGTGACTTCTTTTTCAGTGATCCATCGCCTCACTTGGGGTAAGTCTTTTCCCCAGCTTTTTTTCTCGTTTTCGCTTCCTGCAAATGGCCGGTGTGGGTCATGGGCATTGGCCATAAGAAAAAAAGGTTTACCTCTGGAGCGGGCCTGGGTGAAAAATTCCCGTGAGAAGGCCTTATATTTGGCCGGGTTCCGTCCGATTCCCATTCCGGAAGCCAACGCCTTCTCACCGCGTACAAAATCCATACAGAACTTGCTGTCTGGTTTGAGGTGTTTTTCTTTGCCCAGAATTCCATTCCAATATCCGGCTGCTCTCAGCTGTTCGCCCAGGGTCGGGACCTCGAGCCAAATGGGGTTGAAACCCTCGCCTCCATGCCGGAATGCATAGCGTCCCGTCAGAAGAGACTGCCGACAGGGTTGACAGACAGCGATATTGACATGAGCATTTGAGAATCGCATCCCTTCTTCAGCCAGGCGGTCGATATTAGGAGTGATTCCTGGAATTGTGGAACCGTAGCAGCCGGGAGAATTATAGTTCATATCATCGGCTGTGATGAGCAGGATGTTTGGTCTTTGCTTTTTTTCCCCAGCTGGCCAGCAGGCTTCCAGAGATAAACCCAAAGCGCTCCATCCAATCGTTTTAAGAAAATCCCTCCGAGTGCTATACCCCATTTGATACTCCGATATAAAATGATTCAAAAAATTGGTCCGGCTGAAGAATCACTTTCGACTCATAAGAATCCTGGAAGAGCTGAGTGATTCATGTTCTATCCAAATAATTAAATCTTCTCTATTGAGTCCACTTCTTTGACCAATCCAAAAATCCTTTTTTTCCTGCAAAACTTTATCATTCATTTGAACAGTGATATTTTCTGCCTCCCATCCATTTATAATCATACATATATTTACAATCGGTGATTCTTTACCGGCAATAATATCCACTTCCAAATTATCAGAATTTTTATCCGGGCAATTTAGAATATAAGCGCGTTGTGTAAAATCGTAACCTTCGTTGGTGAAATCACCTTTTTTAACTTTTAGAAGAGGTGGTTGGAGCCAGGATCTGGCAAGGATTGCAAGTTCTTTGGGTGTTTGTTTTGAAGCCCCATACATCCAACTTGACCAATAGGTCTTTACCGTTTTGCCCCCCGTGTTTTCTTCCATTTTCAATTCTCCTTCACTACCGCTTGCTCTTGCTTTGATTATATTACCTGCTTCGTCGTGAAAAGGCGGCCCTCCCCATGCAAGTGAAAAATGAGAGGGTCTGTCTGCGGCCTGACAATATCTTCCATCTGACAGGTTTTGCGCTACGGGCCAATGGTTCCACCAGGGAAAATGGGATACATCCAGCCGTTGTTCTATTCCAAATACTTCCATATTGTTTTCCTTCTCGAGTATCGTGAAGGGCTTATTTTGGGACTTTAAATTAACAATCTGAATAACAGGATTTTCGGGATTTTCCCCCTTTTTGAAATCGGGAGCACCTTTTGCCCATGAATAGGTGTGGTTTTCTCCTTTAAGATTCACAAGTGTCATCGCATCTAGAAACACATTGTCTTCCGGTTTTGTTCCGGGTTGACACAGCACTATTGACTCTGAAGGTGCCAGGGGTTCCCCTGAAGTATATTGTACGACCTTTCGAATACCTATTCCATCTGGGTAAAAAGTATAATATTCATCAATACTATCAGACCATCCTGTTTTTTCATCCACCTGCGATAGTTGTTTTTGCACACTGACAGGAATATATCTCCAATGAACCACAACTCTGGCAGGAGTATTTTCAATAATACGTACGTGGGAATACAGGCAATGTGGGTCTAGCATATGTTCGAAACAGCCATTAATCGTATCAAAATACTCCGCACTCTGATCTGCCATCCACTGCCCGTTTTCCATGACCCAGGCTGGGGAATACCTGGTGCCTCTCCAAAATACGACACGAATAGGAGAATCATCAAACTGAACAACAACATCGGAATATGATCCAACTCTAAATAAGGCATCCCATTCTTCATAATATTTCAATTGAGTATAATACGCACCAAACTTTCCCTTACCTTTTGGTCCGCTTGGCATTATTCTGTCCTGAATGTCTGGAGGTAGAAGATTATCATTTTTTTTCGATTTATCTTGTATTGATTTTTGGGAAAGGGCTTCATCATATATCTTTATTTCATCAAAAATGCCATCAAAGGAGTACCAGGTAGGAAGTGTTGCATAAGTTCTTACAGGATTTGAAGGCACGAGCTTTTCACTGTTCATTCCAATCAACAAATCAGTTTCTGTTGCAAAAACGGGTTTTCCGGAAATATTCAGTTGACCGGACAGTTCCCCGTTGATATAAATCCTGAACCCATTGTTTTCATCAAAAGTCGCTGCTAAATGAACCCACTTTTTTAGTGGAATTTTTTCCTCCGTTTCACAACTTTTCCAAACTCCGTTAACAGAGGCAAAAATACCGACCTGTCCCTGAGGCCCAACACCAAAATAAAATCCTGTTTCTTTATTCTTTTCCTGGGCAAGTATTGGACACCAGTTCCATGGATAAGTAGCTGCAGCAATCCATGCTTCAAGAGTAAAGGACTCGACAAGTTTGGGAACCATATCAAATTTACGGGTAATACAAGTGGTGAAGCCATCTAACTTTAAAGCTCTGCCATTAGTCCCATTGACCAACTTGAAATTTCCTTGTATCAAATCTTTAACATTCGAAACTTCATCAGTTAAAATTCCTGAATTAGATGAATTGAAATTCTACCACGCCACAGGTTTTGTATCTTTTGTATTCTCTACAATTGGGGCACTATAGACAAAACCAAGGTGAAAAAACACAGTTAAACAAAATATCATGCAGTATTTTTGTAAGTTTCTCTTTTTCATTTTTTTACCTTTCAATTTAAGACATTATTGGTCATTTTAATCTCTGTTTTGCTTTACTTGTTGAAGATTTACCGGTCCTAACAAACCCGAGGGAACCAGCGGGCTGCTTTTTGTGTGCTGCCCCTTCATATTGGTGCGGGTTAAACGTTCCTCTTCAGGAAGGAACTGGTCGCCTACAAGGCGATTATTCCAGACGTTGGTGACTTTCACTTCGAGCAGGTGGGAGCCTTCACTGAGCAGTTTTGCCGGGACTATTACGCGGAAAGGAAAGGTCCAGACGGTTCCTAGATCTTGCCCGTCAATACTGACTTCGCCGACTTCGTTTACCTTGCCGAGGTCCAGCCAGAAGTCTCCGGAAGCAGCCCCGGACATTTCAAACTGGATGGAGTAGGTCGCAGTGCCTGAAAAATACCTGATACCGGGCTCTTCCGAACTCGTCCAGTCAATCAGTTCGTTCCATTTAACAGATTCAGGAGCAAGCCTTCCGGGCTGGAACTTCACCGTCCATTTTCCTTTGACCGGAGTCTTTTTTACGGATGTGTCTCCAAAAAGAACACCTGTTTTTTTCGGTGCCTGACCATTGCGGCGGAAAACAACGAAGACCGAACCGTAAGCCGGAAGCTCCAGCTCGATGTGGCAGGAATTGTTCATCTGGCGGCTGACGGTCTTGGGCGAACATATCTCACCTGTAACGGGATACCAGATTTCCGGTCTTCCCTCAGCATCACGGAACCGACAGAGCAGTGTTTTTGTTTCCAATGCGCCGTTGCAGACGAAATAGACGTCGGCATTATTTGTGCGGCGGTGAATGTAATCGATCCGATCCGGGCCCTCTTGTGAACCGCCTTCCAGCACGGTAAAGTCGGGTTTAACACCCATCTCTGCCAGCACCTGCCGTGATGTTTTATTCGTGTAAACCCTGCCTTTGCCAAATTTCAGGCTGCGGGAGGCTGTATCTCCGGTCGATTTTTCAGCTCCCCAGAGTTCCCGGCCGATCTCCGCTACCATCCTGTCAGCCTCTGGATAATCGGTCAGTGAATGAGTGTGTAACGGCTGAACCGGCCCGACTATGACTGCGCCCTGTTTCACGAGATCACGGATCCGTTCCAATACTTCGAGGTTAATATGATCGTGCTGAGGCAGGACCATCACTCTATATCTCATATTATTCACGATCAACTGCCCGGTTTCGGGATCGACCTTCATGCGATTGATGATTGAGTTGGCATCGATATAATCGTAGTCGTAACCGATGCCCAGCGGCCGAAAATCTATTGGTACCGGACGTCCACAGTGGAGGCATTTGTCCAGTGTGTAGAGAGGCTTGATGTTGGGATCGATCCGGCGGGAAGGTACGAGGTTTGGTGCTTGATCGCCATAGTAAAAACAGACGGCCGCAATAAAATCGCCTTGCTGCATCATATATGAGCAGCGTCCCATGTAGGCGAGCATGGGACCGGACTGCTTCCACCAGGTATTGTTCGCGTTGAAATGTTCACCGGCGTGGTACACATATCCAGGCAGTCCCGCCTCCGGCGGATTGTGGGTAAAGGTATGAAAGGTCAGGCGGTTCAGTCCCGCACAAAGGGCGACATCAAAGAGCTGCTTGTAGTGCAGGGGCCCGTCCAGCCAATGGCGCCAACCGGTGAAGGATTCCGAATCGACGAAGCGGCGTCCATAGAGGTGGGCAGCGCTGGCCGCCTCTTTAGTTACCCAAAAACGCTTGCCGTTCCAGAATTCACCTCTCGGAATATCGGCCTGGCCCAACGCCCAGATCGGATCGACTCGCGGAAAACCACCATGACCTGCCTCGGCACAGAGTTCCATGTCGAAACGATTCAGCACTTCGCGGCTTACGCGGAAATGCCTTTCCACCGTCAGCTCGCCCACGGTCTTGCGATAGTCGGCCAGGAAACGTGTTTGTTTATCCAGATCATTCAGCGTCCAGCCTTCAAGCAGCGGCAGGTATTTTCCGGGATCATACTCACGCCGTTTTCTAAACTCATCGGCAAAATCCTCGGTCCAGTCGTTTGCTGCATCGAGCTCATAGCTGTCATGGGACATAATTTTTAAGATTTTATGTCCCGGATCGATTTCTTCCAGCTTGTTTATCATGTATTGCATGTATCTTTCGGTTGCTTCGGCACTGAGATGGTCGATCAGCAGACCGTCGGAATTCGGACTTGGAACAATCAGACGCTGATTTGTGCCGCGGCAGACAAAGCGCAGGATCGTCCAGTTCCCCTCGGGAACATCCCATTTAAGCTCACCCCTATCATTCATTTTATCAGTCAAATCTATCCCGAGATCGAGTGAGGCGAGTTTTTTGTCTTCGGACTGTGGAACCGCGAGCACAGAGACGTCATAATAGTAGGTCTCTTCATCGCAGGGCAGTTCAAGCACAGCATCAAATTTTTTCGGTCCTACAACGTCAAGTGAACTGCTTGCGATCCTCTTGCTGCCGTCTGATTTTCTGACCCAAGCGCCGCCGGCATTCCAGCTGCTGGCCGCAATTATATTGAGTTCGAGTCCCAGCCTTTTGGCTTCGGTCATCGCATGTTTGATGCTCTTTAAGGATTCTTTGCCAAGAAAAGCCGGACCGGCAGGAACCATGTTTACAGGCCGGTACACGCCGATATCCCAAATCTCAAAACCGCGCATACCCAGCGCCTTGGCCTCTTCCATCTCTCGGGTCATCTGTTCATGATCAACCGTGCCGTTCAGCCAGCACCAGAGCGCCCCCGGCCTTGCTTCCATAGGAGGATTTTCGAATGCTTCCGGTGAAATCGTATCGCTTACCGCTGGTCTGTGATCTCTATCTACACAACCGACAAATGCACAGATGAGCGCCAGGGCCAGGATAGTTCTGGCTGGTGCGGTGATATATGGTTTCATGAGTACCTCATCTAGTATTTTTTTTTGTTCATGGGGCTCTGCACCTTGAAATTATCCGGCTTTTTGCCGAAGAAGTACGGAATAGCTCCATTTCGACCCACTGAATACCCCCATTCCTCCAGGTAATGTTCTTTTGGGTAAAATTCATCACCTGTCTGTTGGAGTTTGGATTGAAGCTTGTCCTCCAGTTTCATCTGCAATCCGGCATGTTCAGCCAAGCCAACCAGGTTTTTCATCTGGTATGGATCAACCTGGTTGTCATACAGCAGCCACGGACCGATAGGATTGCGGACATAGGTATATCGTGAGGTTCGTATGCCTCTGAATGTTTTTCGGCTGGGGGCTCCGAAGGGGGATACATTCATGACCAAAGCAGCCCGATCCTCATCCAACTGCTTGTTCAGAATAAGGCGTGAAAGGTCCTCTCCTTCGATCGGCACTGGAACCTTAATTCCGGCAAGCGAAAGTAATGTCGGCAAGATGTCAGGCGTGTTGATCGGCGCCTTCACCGTCCGCCCCTTATGGCCCCTGACTCCAGGATAGCTCAGCAGGAATGGAACCCGAATGGATTCATCCCAGGGTCGTTGTTTCTCCTTGGGTGGTTGTCCCTGTGATCCGAGCATTTCACCATGATCGGAAGTGAAAACGAAGATCGTATCCTCAGCCGCACCGGTTTCCTCCAGGGTTTTGTGAAGATCCCCGACGCAGCCATCCAGAGCGGTACAGTGAGCATAGTACCCCTGTGCTTCTTTCCGGGCGAGGCTCTTCATGTCTTCCGGCACATTGGGACGCAGCATGATGGAATCAACCGGATACAAATCCTTGAGTTCCTCCGGTGCGTATCTATGTGGAAAATGGGGGGCGCCATAGGCCATTACCAGCAGGAACGGCTTGTCGCTTTTTGTATGTTCCCGGATGTACTTCTGGGCATCCTGCGTTTGGGAATAGGCATCATAGCCTTTCCACTTGAGCTTGTTCGGATTTTCGCCTGCATAATAGTAGGATTCGTTGTACTCATGAGTACATTCCAGCACCTTCCAGTAGTCAAAGCCCTGGCGGCGGTTCTTCGGAATAAAGACGTCTCGACCGTGTCCGTCAAGATGCCATTTCCCGATATACGCCGTTTCATAACCGGCTTCCTTGAAAATCTCGCCCATACACAGCTCATTGTCTGGCAAATAGAGATCGTTCATGAACATTCCCGTGCTGAGCGGATACCGGCCAGTCATCAGCGAAGCACGATGCGGCGTGCAGACGGGGCAGACCGAGACCGCATTGGTAAAGTTGATGCTCTTAGATGCCAAAACATCCAAATTGGGCGTCTTCACATTGGGGTCGCCGGCATATCCGGTGGCCTGAGCCCGCCATTGATCGGTAAGCACATAGACTATATTCGGTTTGAGTGTCGGCCTGGGAGTCTGCTCTCCCATAACTTGCGATGACAGAGCCGCGGACAGGGCCGTTCCGGTATATATGCTCCGCTTTAAAAACTCGCGTCTCGATATGTTATCACGTATCATGATATTTCCTTTAATAATCAGCGGATCGGGGACGGATATGTTCCTACACTCATCCCCTTTCCTTTACCACCCGGCTGCGGTAACCGGATGCCCTTAAGGCGGCAATGGGTTCAACAGCACCATCCATCTCCATTCTGGCCATGGCCAGGATGGGAGAGACGTCCGTATTATAGGCTTTTTTAAGTTCAGAAAGTGACATCATGGGATCGTTATTTTCCTGGAAACCGGCAAGGGCCTCCCTGTCGACAAGCTGTGCCTGAACATAGGCGCGGTGCACTTCGGCCGCACTGTTTATGAGCGATTCAACAGGGTCGGTCACATTGTGTGACTGGTCGAGCATATATGCCGGGTCGAATCCCTTTACATTTTCCTTTTCTGCCGCCACCAGTTCATTAAAGATAAGAAAAAGCTGAAAGGGTTTGACTGATCCTGAGTCGAGATCGTCATCACCATATTTGCTGTCGTTAAAATGGAATCCACCCAGCTTGCCGAGGGCAATAAGGCGGGCAACAATCTGCTCGATATTGACATTGGGGGCGTGATGGCCGAGATCAACCAGTGAATAGGCTTTATCTCCAAGTTCCTTAACGCAAACATAATTGGTGCCCCAGTCGGAAATGACCGTGGAATAGAAGGCGGGTTCATAGACCTTGTGTTCCACATAGATTTTCCAGTTATCCGGAAGAGCCTTATAAATTTTTTTCATGCTCTCCATGTAATAGTCCAGTGTTTTACGGAAATGGGACTGGCCTGGAAAGTTGGAGCCGTCACCGATCCATACCGTCAGTGCCTTTGACCCGAGCTTTTTTCCGATCTCAATGCATTCGATATTATGAGCAACAGCCAGTTCCCTTACAGATTTTTTCATATTGGTCAGGCTGCCGAATTTATAAGAGTCCTGCTGGCCGGGCTGGTCCTGGAAGGTGTTGGAGTTCATGGCATCGAAGGAAAGACCAAGTTCATCTGCCTCTTTTTTAAGTGCATCCGGATCTTCGGGAATGTCCCAGGGAATGTGGAGGGAGACAGACCCTGCAACCGGGTTGAGTTGGCGGACAGCCGCACAGTCCTGCAGCTTTTCGTTTATATTGCGGGGCTCACCCTTTCCTGGAAAGACGCCGAACCGGGTGCCGCCAGTGCCGGTTCCCCAGGAGGGGATGGCGAGTTTAAACGCGGCTGCCTTTTTCTTAATTTCTTCGATATCGATGCCCCGGCGGTTAAAGACCATGCCGAGATGGTCGTAGTCTGTCTGAAGATCCTTTTCGAGCCTGCTGTTATGTTCTGCCACCTTTTCAGGGGCAATGGGGAAGCGTGTCATTTTTTCCATAGTATTCTCCTATCATTCGGATGGCAGTGTATAATGGCCCGGCTGTCTGTTTTCATGGTTAGCTTCCTGCGTCATTGCGAGTCCCGTTTACTTAACATCATATCCATCAGTGCAATCCCGAACCAGACCACCATACCTGCGATCATCCATCCCTTAACGGAATCCAGATTTGTGCTGCCCGTCAGAAACAGGATGGCCGGGATAATTGTCAGTCCGAGACCGGCAATTCTAATGACTGTTTTAACTAAACCGCTGATGGCGCCCCCCTTCTCTGATAAAGAAAACTCAATCCAACATACAGAATGGATGCAAAGAACCATCCCGGCAGGCTGATAAAGAATATCTGAATTGATGTCAGGCGAACCGTCAACAGACAGGCAGCCACGGTCAGGATCCAAGTCAGGCCTGCAGCCAGGTTAAAGGAGATCCCCTTTTCAGAAGCATAGGATTCCTTCAGTCCCAGTTTCCTAAAAAGATAAAAATCAATAAAGATAACCGCGCCCATGGGCATGAGAACCAGACCATACAAGGCGACAAAATCGAGCAGTTTCATGGCGAGTGCGGGAAACATGCCAGCCAGAGTGGCGAGTCCTCCGGCGACCAGAGTGATGGTAAAGCGGGAACGGTCTTTCATGACTGCCTGGAAAGCAAGGCCTGCCCGGTAGATGGTAGGATTGGCAGTGGTCCAACCTGCAATCAGTACGCAGGCGATACCGGCCAGTCCGCATGCCTGAAAGGCGAGGGGACCGGGGAGAACCTGGGTGTCGGCAGGGTTGCGAAAGAGTTGAAGTGCGTACAGGAGTGAAGCTGCGAGCCAGGCTATGAAGTGGCCGATAAACATACCCGCTGCAGAAGCCGCACCGTACCACCATTTCCGGGCATACCGGAGAATGGTTAGGTCAGACATGCCGATATGCATGGCCATATTGCAGAACCAGGCAAAGAAGGTGACATGCCAGAAGGTGAACTTGACCTGGCCGGGTAAGGGATCGCCTCCGCGCCAGATGTGCGTTTTCATCAAAAACCAGAGATCGCCGGGAGAGTTGATAGGGGTTCCGGTCAGGTCGATAAACTGCTTTAAGGCGATCAGGCCGAAGGCAACAAAGACGAGAATCATCCAGGGCGCGGCAATGCCGGCAAATCGGGAAACCGCCTTGTATCCCAGGGCTGCCACCAGAGTAATAACAACTCCAATTCCGAGTGTTGCGATTACCCAGCCGAAACTGCTTGGGTAAAGATCGTTTAATGCAGGCATGGGGAATTTTATCCATACACCAACAGCCGTTGCGGATACGGTTATCATGGCTCCTGCTAGAAAACAGAACATGACTCCGTTGGCCAGGTTGTACAGGATAACCAGCTTCTTTCCGCAAATCTGTTCGAGCTGATAATAGAGTGTGAGTCTGACCTTTGTTGCAATCGGTGCGGTTAGAAACATCCAGCTGAGTACCGCAAGCAGGTTGCCCAGAAAAAGGCCGCCGAGCACATCGAAAGCGCCCACGCCGGCTGCGACAAACAGAGGACCTATCATCAGTTCGGTCCCGGCACAATGTTCACCGGCATACATGCCGAGAAAGCTCATAAATCCCAGTTGGGCCTCTTCGGGAACCGGTTTTCGTTCAAATTCATCCATCTGGAATTGTTTTCTCTAATTTTCGGTTTGAAAGCACATAGTATTTATAATTTTCATAATAAAAATAATAATTTTCAGAATAATAGTCAATATTATTTCATGAATTTAATTTTTGCCACAAACGTTTTTCTAATCCTTGTAAAATTCGGTGCTTCCTCAGAGAAGTATTGTTACTTGATCAAAAATGCCCAGCAAGCTATTGTTTCCAAACAAGTTAATCCCAATGAAGTATAAGCCCATAAAAGATCGCTGCTGCCAGAACGAAAAATGTCAGGATCAAGGCAAGTTTGACAGATAGAATATCATCCGTATTCAGCCTTAAAATTTGGGGATGAAACGCGAACTCCTGTGATGCAGGCTGGATTGGTCAATATACAACTCATCTTTCGGGAAATCTTTACTGCAATGGAAATCCTTATTCAACTATACTTCTTTGAGTTTCAGGGCATGAAAGACAGCCTTGGCGATCTGAATGTCTTGAACCGCCACCCCGGTCAGGTCTGCGATGGTGATCTGTTCCTCTGAAGTTCTGCGAAGTTCAGGTTTGGCGATCACGTTCCCCAGTTCTACGATTCGCTCTTTTTCCAACACTCCAGCCTTCAGAGCTTGATGGATCTCGCCTCGTAAAAGACACTGACTTATACTGTCGGCGACAACGATATCGGCTTTTTGGAGAATCATCGGATCCAACTCATTTTTCTCCGGAGTGTCGGATCCCATCGCCGTAATATGCGTTCCTTTGCGGACTTTATCGGCGGACAACAAGGGGGATTTTGAAGGAGTCGCGGTGACGATAAGATTGCAGCGGTCGGCAATATCTTCGGTATTCAAGGTCGTCTGGATGCGGTATCCCTTAGGTTCCATGTCCTTTTTGTAGTCATCTAGTTCGTTCTGATTCATGCCCCATACCATGACCTCCTTGCAGTCGATGACAGGCGCTAAATATTCGACCTGCATCCGGCCCTGTGTGCCTGCGCCTAAGATACCTATACATTCGATATTTTTCGGAGCCAGATATTTGGCGCTCACAGCACCTGCGGCTGCTGTGCGAACATTGGTGAGATGGCACTCGTCCAGAAGAGCGCAGGCCAGCTCACCTGTTCCTTTTTTAAAAAGCAGTATGAGTCCATCACTTGTATACCGGCTTGAAGAGGGGCTCTCGAAAAATCCGGAAGCGATTTTGATGACATAATAATCATCATCTAAGAGATAGCCGTATTTTATGTGGATATCGCCGGGAGGATCCTTGAAAATCATCTCTCCTACAGGGGGAATCACTGCTTTTCCTGCGGAATAGGCCACGAAGCCTTCTTCGATCTCTTTGATGGGTTGAAGTGATTTCAATACGTCCATGATTTGAGGGAGGCTATAAAATTTGCTCATTTCATGTCTCCTTTTTTGATTTTTAATAATTATAGAATTAATGGCAGATGTTTACAAATATCTTAACGGCCGTCCAGATGATCCTGGGCAATCTGCAGTAAAAGGGGCATATCGACATTTGCTCCGCTGATGACCACAGCGACATGCTTTCCCAGGCGCCGGATCTTCCCAGCCCTCAAGGCGGCGATTCCCACTGCACCGCCGCCCTCGACCACCAGATGATGGCGCTCCAGAGCAAAAGCCATGGCGGCCGCGATCTCTTTTTCAGAGACTAGAACTGTCTCGTCGACAGTTTTCTGGATCAGTTCAAAAGTGTATTGATTGGGCTTGATCCCACCGGCGAGGGCGTCAGCAAGAGTAGGTTCCTCCACAATGTCGACGACCCGGCCGGCGCGCAGACTTTCGACCATGGCGGGGCCGCGCTCCATCATGACGCCGACAACGTGGATTCCGGGATCGGCCGATTTGAGAGCAAAGGCGATACCACCCAGCAGACCGCCACCGGACAATGGGACGACAACGGTGTCCAAATCAGGAAACTCGTCCAGCAGCTCCAGACCGATGGTTCCCTGTCCGGCGATAACGAGCGGGTCGTCATAGGGATGAATCATCTCCAATCCTTCTTTTTTTTCAAGGCGGTTGGCCTCTTCCTGCGCCTCATCGTAAGTGCTGCCTCGGATGACCACCTCGGCCCCAAGTTTCTGGATCCCGTCTCGCTTGTTGGCGGGCACCGTATCGGAGATGCAAACAACGGCCCGAAGCCCGAGACGGTGGGCGACGTAGGCCAGCGCACGGCCGTGATTGCCGCTGGAGACAGTGATGACCCCCCGCTGTCGCACTCTGGGGTCCAAAGACAAGAGTTTATTGGCAGCTCCCCGTGGTTTGAAAGAGCCGGTCTCCTGCAGGCACTCGAGCTTGAGAGTGATCTCGCTGCCTGTCAGTTCCGTCAGCTCCGGGGATGAGACAAGCGGGGTCTTGCGTGCAATAGGCGCGATCCTTGCCCGGGCCAAATAGATGTCGCGCATCGTTAATTCAATATCGGTCATGGACTGCTCCTCTCCTGAACAATGTTCATAGCATCATCATGGTTGTATATTATAGATTGCTTCTCC
>SDBT01012203.1_pt1 | contig 13804 bp, 14 predicted proteins | sample 2277101 | NCBI WGS metagenome assembly SDBT01 (sample SAMN10404973, study PRJNA504765) | marine sediment metagenome | isolation source: marine sediment core GS10_PC15, 103 cmbsf | place: Arctic Ocean: Southern Knipovich Ridge | collected 2010
TAGTTCAACTAATCACCGACACAATACAGCTTTTTCGCTGTGCGAATAAAAAGATGCCCATCAGCAATCGCTATCGATGACCGGCAGGGTTCATCTTCCAGCTTGATTCGAAAGATAATCTTAAACTCTTTGTCATCAGCGGAAACTATGACAACTTCCCCGGACTCATTTATACAGTAAATTTTACCGTCGGCGGCGGTCATAGATGCATAGTACGGTCCCTGCCCGCCGAGTTTGCCCTGCCATAACTGCCGGCCGGTTCGAGGGTCTATACAGGTCAGGGCCTTTCCGTGCCTGGCCTCATCGAGTACATACAGCCGGCCTTTGTAATAAGCCGGTGTGCCGGCATCCGGCGCAGGCCCGTCAAAACTCCACGCCAAATCTTTACCCGAAAGCTCACCGGAACCTCCGCCCTTAAACGCAAGAACATCTCCGCCTCTGGGTTTAACCGCAAAAACTAATCCCTCGCCCGGCACACAGGAAGGAACATTTCGCCAATTCCTTTTTTTGCCGGGATTATATCCAAATCGCCAATACTCTTTCCCTGTTTCAGGGTCCTGCCCGGTAACATAATCACCGCCTGCTATTACAATTTCATCGCGCCCATTGCCCCGAAAAATAATCGGCGAACTATACGAATCAAGGCTTTCATTTACCGCATCAGTCTTACGCGGCATTTTCCAGATATTCTCACCGGTTTTTGGATCCACCGCTAATAAAAATGAATCCAGCCGCCCATCACCTTTCGGCTCTCTATAAGCAGTATTCCGGCGCTGAATAAGAATATAAAGCTTGTCTTTGTAAAGCAGCGGAGCAGAACTGTATCCGAATTTCAACGTGATATTTCCATATTCTTCTTCGAGATTTCTCGACCAGATGATACTGCCCTTGTAGTCCAAGGCAGCCAGATCGCCGCTGCCGTACATAAAAAACACCGTTTTCCCATCAGTTACCGGCGAGGGCGACGCCATATTATTATTGGAAATATTGCGTTTATCCTTAGCCAACTCCTTTCGCCACAATTCTTTGCCGCTTTCGGCATCGAGGCAAAGAGCCAGGAAACTGCCTTTATTTTCATTGTCGCTGGAACTGACAAAGACCCTGCCCTTGCTGACAATCGGTGTAGCGCTGCCGGGCCCGGGAAGATTCACAGCCCAGGCGATATTCTCGGTTTGGCTGAATTTAGAGGGAAGATTTTTTTCATCTGTTGACCCGTTTAGAAAGGGCCCCCGCCAGTGAGGCCAATCAGTGCCCAGTGCCTCGGCGACAAAAACCAATCCTATAACCAGGCCCAAAACAATCTTAATCTTGTTAGTATGCTTCAAATAACGCACAACAATTGCTCCTGACTTAATACTGACCGTTTAACCATTGTTCAGGTTCGAGATTTACTTCTCTGGTCTTTAATATACCGAACTTTGCCTGAAAAAGCAAATATCAGCGGTCTTACTTGCAAAATCCCTCTCCTCTGCTATCATTACACCGATGGCAAAACAATCTGACAATAAAAAGAATACCCAGGCCCCTCAGGTAAAAAACAAAAAGGCCTACCATAATTTCGAGTTGGTCGAAAAAGTCCAGGCCGGCATCGTTTTGTTAGGCACTGAGGTTAAAAGTCTCCGCGACGGTCAGGCTGACCTTGAAGGGGCGTACGCGCGAATAAAAAACGGCGAATGCTGGCTTGTCGGCTCAAAAATCGCCCAGTATCCGCAGGCCTCTCACAATAACCATGAACCACTTAGAGACAGAAAACTCCTGCTGCACAAAACCCAGATTAACAAAATAACCATCAAACTCCAGCAGCGGGGCTTTACTCTTGTGCCGCTGCGGATATACTTTAATGAAAGAGGCCTGGCGAAAGTGGAACTGGCCCTTGCCAGGGGAAAAAGACAGTACGATAAACGCCTGAAGCTGCGCAATGAGCAGCAGAAAAAAGATGTGGCAAGAACAATGAAAAAATATCGCCGTTAAAGGGGTAATATTATGACTGATGAAAAAAAAGAAGAAAAGAAAATCATAGTTGACGAAGACTTCAAGGCAGAAGCTCAAAGGGAAAAAGAAATCTTAGTCGCACAAGAAAAAGCCGAGCGTGAGAAAACCGAGCGCCAAAAAGCTGAGCAGGAAAAAACAGAAGGCTCCAAAGAGCGCCCTCCACTTCCCCCGGCCGACTTCGCCGGACTTATAAGCATGTTAGCTACCCAGGCGTTTTTTGCCCTTGGTCTTATTCGTGAAGAAAAAGGCCAGGACCGTCCCCCGGACCTGACCATGGCAAAGTTCAATATTGATATGCTCGAGGTCATCGAACAGAAAACCAAAGGCAATCTCACTGATGACGAAACAAATCTTGTAGAGAACACCCTTCATCAACTAAGAATGGCTTTTGTAAAGGCGACGGAGCAAGCTTCATAACTTGAGCGTTCAGGAGTTAATATTTAGCCCCGCGTTTTACGCGGGGTCGCCTTGACCGGATAAAGGTTTTTACATTGAATATATTGGATAAAATTATCGCCGACAAACGAGTAGAGTTGAAACAGCGAATGGCCCAAACGTCGTTGGACTCGCTAAAAGACAAGGTCTCCACCCTGCCCAAGTGCCGCAACTTCTACAAAGCGATCACAAAGCCGAACCCAAGGGGCCTGAATGTAATCGCCGAAGTTAAAAAGGCCTCGCCGTCAGCAGGCCTTATCCGTGAAGATTTCGACCCCGTCGCCATCGCCGAAACTTATCAGAGATGTGGGGCCGACGCCATAAGCGTCCTCACCGACGAAAAATATTTCCAGGGCAAACTCGAATATATTACCCTGATCAAAGAAGCCGTCGATTTGCCGATTTTGCGAAAGGATTTTATCATCGACAGCTACCAACTCTACGAGGCCCGCGCCGCCGGCTCCGACGCTGTCCTGCTGATAGCTGAAGTTCTCAACCCCGCCGACCTGATGGACCTGCTGATTCTCGCAAGTAAACTAACCCTGACATCTATTATCGAAGTCAACGGTGCCGATTCACTCCTGACTTTTAGAAGTATGGTGGGATTCCCCCTGAAAAACTACAGCGTAATCGGTATCAACAACCGCGACCTGACTACCATGCAGGTCGATATCAATACGACGAGCCGATTAGCTGAATTTGTTGAAGACAAACGCCAGCTCGTCGCTGAAAGCGGCATAAAGACCAGAGCCGACGTTGAAAAGCTCATAAGAATCGGGGTCGGAGCTGTACTTATCGGCCAGACTCTCTGCGCCAGTGCCGACATAGAAGAAAAATTCAAAGAACTGTTTGGAGTATCTCGGTAATTAGCGCCTTAGTGACGAAATCAATCCGCGCAATCCTGTGGTTAAATTTTCTTCTGACTTTTCTGTATCTTCGCCCAGGTATCACGAAGAGTTACAGTACGGTTGAATATGAGTTTGCCTTTGGAACTGTCACGGTCAACACAAAAATAGCCCAATCTCTCGAACTGGTATCTGCTCAAAGGCTCCGCCTCTTTAACGCAAGGCTCCACAAAACAATCCGTCAGGACTTCCATTGATTCAGGATTAAGATTGGATTTGAAATCACCGCCTTTTTCAACGTCGTCAGGATTTTTCTTCGTGAACAGATGGTCATACAAACGTACCTCGGTTCGTATCGCATGTTCAGCCGATACCCAGTGCAGCGTCGATTTTACCTTGCGTCCGTCCGGTGAATCACCGCCACGCGTAGCCGGGTCATAACTGCAGTGAAGCTCGACGATTTCCCCATCAGCGTCTTTGACCACTTCGTTACATGTAATAAAATAGGCGTATCGCAATCTAACTTCACGCCCGGGAGCCAGTCGAAAGAATTTCTTCACCGGCTCTTCCATAAAATCATCCCGCTCGATATACAATTCCCGCCCAAACGGCACTTTGCGAGTACCGGCACTTGAATCTTCCGGATTGTTGATGGCGTCCAATTCTTCAACCTTATTGTCCGGATAGTTGTCAATTATAACCTTCAACGGCCGAATCACACACATCACACGCAGAGACGTTTTATTCAAATCCTGGCGCAGGCAATGCTCAAGCAGCTCAATATCTATTGTACTGTTAAACTTATTAACACCAATCACCTTACAGAAGTTTCGAATCGCCTCCGGTGAGTAGCCTCGTCTGCGCATTCCGCAAATACTCGGCATCCGCGCATCATCCCATCCGCTGACAAGCCCTTCTTCAACCAGTTGAAGCAATTTGCGTTTACTCATTACCGTATAGGTCAGATTCAAACGGGCAAACTCAATCTGCTGGGGATGGAAAATGCCCAACTCGTCAAGAAACCAGTTATACAAAGGCCGATGATTTTCGAATTCAAGTGTACAAATCGAATGGGTGATTTTTTCTATCGAATCTTCCAGGCCGTGTGCCCAGTCATACATTGGATATATACACCATTCATTTCCCGTACGATGATGCTCTGCATGCAAAATCCGATATAAAACCGGGTCTCGCATATTCAGGTTGGGATGGGTCATATCGATTTTGGCCTTGAGCGTCCTGGAGCCGTCCTCAAATTCACCCGCTTTCATCCTGCTGAATAAATCCAGATTTTCCTCAATGCTTCTCTCGCGATATGGACTGTTCTTACCCTGCTCGGTTAGTGTCCCGCGATATTCTCTGGTTTCCTCTGCGCTTAAGTCGCAAATATATGCCTTACCCGCTTTGATAAGCTGCACGGCATATTCGTACATTTGCTCAAAATAGTCCGATGCAAAATAAAGCCTCTGGTCCCAGTCCCAGCCCAACCAGCTAACGTCCTCCTTGATAGTCTCGACGTATTCATCTTCTTCCTTGCAGGGATTGGTGTCATCAAACCGCAGATTGCACAGGCCTCCTTTGTTCTCAGCGGCGATTCCGAAATTAAGACATATACTCTTTGCGTGCCCGATATGCAGATAGCCGTTAGGCTCCGGGGGGAATCGCGTTACCACCCGCCCGTCCCATTTATTGGTCTTCAAATCGTCTGCAACAATTTTTCGAACAAAATCAGTCTTTACCGGAGAATCATTTTCGCTCATATTCTGTAATACCTTCAAACACTATCTTTCACTTTTACGACAGAATAATCTCATTTTCAGCTAAATCGTTAATAGTATAAATATTTTAGCATACTATAGTTGGTCAGGAAAGTGAAAATCCGGCATTTCTGTGAACAGAATACAACATACAAGTCTGCTGATTCAGATTTTGTTTCTTTTGAACTCGGCAAATTATGAGGAGGAAATCGTAATTAAGAGCCCAAAAACCAAGCCGACTAAGGAAAGGGTGAAAAAATACATCTGTCTATAAAAAATTGCTCCCTGTTAATGTTATTGACAGTATTTCCGGCTGGTTTAGTGGGAGGGCAGAGTTGTCCGGAAGCTGATTTGACCGGCGATTGTGCGGTCACTTTCGACGACCTGCTGGAGTTTACCGACCCAACCGCCAAGCCGGCCACATGGGACGACGCCCAAAGCCGGCAACCGGCCGCTCCAACCCCCGGCCTGTAAGCAGCGCTGTTGTGACTGCCGGTTATTTTCCGTCAAGAATTTGGGGGCATAAGCCGATTTATCTAAAATCAGGTATTCGATGTTACCGGCAGGCAGACCTGTCTGCACAGGGCCGTGAAAAAAATTAAAATATTTGAAATATCTGTTTTATTTTGTTGCAGGAACAAAGAGCTTTCTCTAAAATTCCCTGACAAAAATTGTAAAATAAGATTCGTTTTCCGAAATTCAAGGATGAGGCTATTATGGAAGTGATTCCGGCAATTGACCTGATGGCGGGCAAGTGTGTCAGGCTTATTCAGGGGGAATATCATCGGCAAATAACCTACGAGGATGACCCGGTTAAGCAGGCTCAAGATTTTTTGGACGCCGGCGCGAAACGGCTCCACATAGTTGATCTCGACGGGGCTAAAGTCGGTAAGCCTATCAACACCGAGGCGATTAAGTCTATCGTAGAGGAAATTGGACTGAAGACGGAAGTCGGTGGTGGTATTCGCGACGAAGATTCGATAAAACTGATGTCGGATATTGGTGTGGACCGTGTAATAATCGGAACCAGCGCTGCCGGCAGATTTGACTGGTTCGGGGAGATGGCCAATAAGTTTCCTCACAAGCTGGTTCTCGGGCTTGACGCGCGTGGGTCCAGGGTGGCAATACGTGGTTGGACTCAGGAGAGCCCTCAACAATTGTGGGAGTTTGCCGCCGGTGCGGCTAATCTGCCGTTAGCTGCGATAATATATACGGATATTACCAAGGACGGCATGATGGATGGGCCCAATTTTGAGCGGACCAAGGCGTTAGTGGACGCCGTGGATGTTGATGTTATCGCCGCAGGAGGAGTTACCGAGATCGAGGATATTATCAAGCTCAAGGACCTCGGAGTAGCTGGAGCGATTATCGGAAGAGCACTTTACGAGGGCAGAATAGACTTGCGAGAGGCGATAAAAGCGGGGCGGGATGGCCAATGAGGCTTTATTTTGATTTGGAGGACGCAGAGGACATCGGGAGGGAGGCGATTTTCAATACTGAAAAAGGTGTTTTTCGTCTTTTAGATTTTGTAAAATTGTTTTGACGCCTGCCGCTATCTGCATTATATTAGGGCACTTTACCACGCTAAGATTTTTAAATGAGGGAGGTTATCCATGGATAGCGGCAAGATTGTTGCTGAAGGTATAACATTTGACGATGTTCTTCTGATTCCAGCCAAGAGTGTTTTCGTACCGAATGAGGCGGAAACGTCCACGCAGTTGACAAGTAACATCCGGATAAATATTCCTCTTGTTTCCGCGGCGATGGATACAGTTACAGAGTCTGCCCTGGCGATAGCATTAGCTCAGGAGGGGGGCATTGGGGTAATCCATAAGAATTTGAGCATAGAGGCCCAAAAACGGGAGGTTGCGAAGGTTAAACGGTCGGAAAACGGTGTGATCCTGGATCCGGTAACGTTAGCTCCCTCTGATACCGTAAATTGCGCCAGGGAAGTGATGAATGAGCAGAACGTATCCGGCATTCCAATTGTTGACGGCAAGACATTAGTGGGGATTTTGACACGGCGTGATTTGAAATTCCTCAAGGATGATTCGGTCAAGATAGATACCGTGATGACCAAAACAAACCTGGTAACCGGCCCGGCCCAGACCACATTAGAAGAGGCCAAAGAGATTCTGCAGAAACACAGGGTAGAGAAACTGCTTCTGGTGACTGAGCAAGGCGAGTTGACGGGGCTTATCACGATGCGGGATATCGACCGTTTTCAGCAGTTTCCCTTCGCTGTTCGCGATGTTCGAGGCCGGCTTCGGGTTGGGGCGGCGGTTGGTGTGGAAAACTTTGACAGGATTGAGGCGCTGATAGAAGCCGAGGTGGACGTGATTGTCGTCGATACCGCTCACGGACATTCGCAGAACGTTCTTGAGACGGTGCAAAAGATTAAAAACCGGCATGAAATAGATGTCATCGCAGGCAATATTGCCACTTCTGAAGCTGCAGCGGATTTGATAAAGGCTGGTGCCGACGCGGTGAAGGTGGGAATCGGGCCTGGTGCAATCTGCACCACGAGGGTGATATCCGGCGTCGGCGTTCCCCAGATCTCCGCCATAATGAATTGTGCAAAGGCCGCTGATAAGCACGGTGTTCCGGTTATAGCCGATGGCGGAATACGTCATTCGGGTGATATCACAAAAGCTATCGCCGCGGGGGCCTCGAGCGTGATGCTTGGGTCGCTGTTTGCCGGTCTCAACGAGAGCCCGGGGCAGTTGGTGATATACAAGGGGAGGCAGTTTAAGGAATACAGGGGGATGGGGTCTTTGGGAGCGATGGTGCACGGCTCTGCGGAGAGGTATGGTCAGCGGAGTTCTGCCGGTCGGGATAAACTCGTTCCCGAAGGTGTGGAGGGGCGGGTGCCTTATCGCGGGACGTTGGGCGATTTTGTGTATCAGCTTGTCGGCGGTCTGCGGGCGGGGATGGGCTATTGTGGAACACAGACCATTGAAAAACTCCGAAGCCGGAGTAAATTTGTCCGCATCAGCGCCGCAGGTGTCAGTGAATCCCACCCACACGATATTATGATAACCAAGGAGTCGCCGAATTACTCCGGCTCTGAGCCTTTTGAAAGTTAAAAGAAGGCACAAAGGGACAAAGGCACAGAGAAAGAAGAATATTTAATCGCTGATACCTGGGGCATGAATTTTCATAATGGTTTGTTAAACAAAAGGTTGCGTTCATTTGAGCTGAGATCCTTCGACTGCCCCATTCGACTGCGCTTAGGGCTGAAGGCTATTTCAGGACAAACTTTTACGCAAATGTGAAAAAGTTTGATTGGGTTTGTTTTGGGGGTGGCTGGAAGGGTGGTTGTCTTTGTTTTTAGGCTAATATTGGGTGTTTTTTAATTGAACACAGTTTTTTGATTGTTGATAATTGTTTACTTGTTTATGGCGTAACTGCTTATGATGTAAAGGTTTATGTTTTTCTGACAAGATGTTTTGGGTAAAGAATATTTTAAAATAATTAAGAAAAGTTAAGAAAAGTTAAGAAAAGTTGAGAAAAGTTAGGGTGTTTTTGAGAAAAGTTTGTAAAAGTTGGGCACTTATTGAGAAAAATTCGGACTTTTTTTGCTGTTTTGGGCATGAAGATCCAACAAAACCGAGAAGGATATAAATATAGGTATGACTTGTCAGGAATGGGAAATAGTTTCAAAGGGGCAGAGGCACAGGGGCACAAAGTGGAGGGTTGAGGTCGGTAAACAATAAAAGAAAAAGTTGAATCCCGCAGAGGCGCAAAGGCGCGAAGAGGAGAATTTGCCACCGAGTAAGATGAGAACTCAGAGGAAGAGTGTTTAGACACGGATCCGGCAGCGGGCTAATAAGTGCGGGACTGCGAATCGGTTGAAAATTCGGTTGTAAAAAGGAGTTGTTTTGGTTAGGATTGTACTTTAGGTTTTTGTGAAATTGAAATTTTAAAGGAGAAAATAAAATGAGGTTTAAGCTATGTCTCTGTATAGTTGGTGTGCTCTTGAGTGCCTCAGGATGTTCTAAGACTCCTGAAAGTAACCCTGCCGCTGAACAGGCTGCCATTGATGCAGCACAAGAGTGGCTAAGTCTTGTTGATAGTGGACAGTACAGCGAGAGTTGGGAACAAGCTGCCGAGTATTTCAGGAATGCGATTTCTAAGGACAAATGGGAGCAAGCAATGAAAGCTGGCAGAGTTCCCTTAGGCGCACAGATGTCCAGAGTGGTCAAGTCCAGGCAATATACAATTTCCGTCCCTGGCGCACCAGATGGCCAATATGTGGTAATCCAATTCACAACCTCGTTCAAGAACAAAGGGTCTGCGACCGAAACCGTCACGCCAATGTTGGACAAGGATGGCAGTTGGAGAGTTTCTGGTTACTTCATCAAGTAGCTATTTCCAACAAAACCGCGGATACCTAAGGCATAAATTTTGCGCACCTATTCGCTCACGCACGAAAATATTTTGGTACGGGAGGCGGCGGCAGCGACCTAATAGGTGCGGGACTGCGTACCTTGGGCATAAACTTCGGTTGAAAATTCGGTACCTTGGGCATGAATACCTGAGGCACAAGTTGTAAAAAGGAGTTGTTTTGGTTAGGATTGTACTTTAGAATTTAGCATCCATTCGACTACCCCGTTCGACTGCCCCATTCGACACCTATGGTGTAAACTGCCGCTCAGGGCTAAAGGCTATTTCAGGAGAGGTTTAGAATCTGGTATTTAGTGAAAATTTAATCGCTGGGAAGGAAAAGATGATTAGGTACGGCAAATGTTAATGCCTGGCCAATAAAATAGGAGAAAATTCAAGAAAGTTTTATATTCCGAGGTGTAAAATGAAACAGCATGTTACTCCTGTAATTATTCAAAACGAAAAGGCAATTCGACTTGAAAAAATCCCCCCACAAGAAAAAACATATAACGAAAGCTGGATTCAAAGTATTTGTTATGAAAATCCTAATTTATTGCCCATAGATGAGATAGAGCCTTCCTTTGGTGGTATTGTTTCTGTTTGCCGCGAGTTGTCTACGGAATCTGGTCTGTGTGATCTCATTTTTCTAAATGAACAAGGTTTTATTACTTTAGGTGAATGTAAGCTTTGGAGAAACCCGGAAGCAAGAAGAAAAGTTATCGGCCAAATTTTAGACTATGCCAAAGATTTGGCAAAATGGGATTATCAAAAATTTGAATCAGAATGTCTGAAGTCGAGAAATATCTCTGAAGAATCACTATATTCGGTCATGCAGGAATATTATCCTGATATTATAGAAAATGATTTTATAGATCAGGTTCAAAACAACTTGTCACGTGGCCGTTTTCTGCTATTGATTATTGGAGATGGGATACGGGAAAATATGGAAGATCTTGTTCACTATATACAAGGCAATGGTGGACTAAATTTCACTTTATCTATGATTGAAATGCCTGTTTATAAAAATCCTTTAAATCAAGATCTGATTATTACACCCCGTGTCTTGGTGAAAACCAAGGAAATTGAAAGAACAGTGATAAAATTGATAGAGACTTCGACCCTGGAAGAACAGACCCCTGAAGAAACAGAAAGCCGTAAGAGCCGTTCTGTATCTGAAAAAGATTTCTATGAAAGATTAGAAAAAGCACGGGGACAAAATATCTCAAAGGATATAGAAAATTTTCTCTCATGCTTAAATAAAGAATATGGAATTATTCCCAAAGTAGGAAGAGGTAATCGGCTTTCCCTGAATATAAAATCTGCCAACGACACTTATAATTTTGGTTCCATCCAGGAAACAGGCGAAGTATGGTTTTACGGTCTTGTTACTAAAACAGAAGAGCTTGGAAACCGTCAGATAGGTATTGATTACCTTAAAAAATTAGCTGATATTATCAAAGGAAATTTTGATGATTCTTATAAACAATGGAACTGGTGTATAAAAAGAAATGGCAATTACATCATAATTGATGAATACTTGAAGAAAAAAGAAGAATGGAAACAATTAATCGAAAATACATTGGAAAATATTCAACATTTAGAGCAGGAGTGATATTATGAAAGTACAGATTTGAGAGTTACTGTGAATAAAGGCAATAGCCACAGCGGCTGGCCAATAAAATAAAAGAAAGAGGTGTGATATGCCTGATGAGATTATCGAACTGCTTAAAAATAAGAAATTACGTAAAAAAGTAGTAGAAACAATTGAAAGTGTTTACCATTATGCTGGTACTCTCTACGATAATCCTACTGAGGACATGGAGGAGGCCGTTGATCTCTGGGAAGAAGCTTGGTGGAGAGCGGAAGTCTTCGGCCACGCGGAGCGAATTGAACAGGCTTTCGAGAAATACGTTTTTGATAAAATGCCAAGACCTTATGTGGTAACAATAGAGGAGTTATTAGAACATTTGTTCAGTTTGGCGAACCCGGGCAAGACCGGTTACATGGAAGGAGATCATGTTGATTTTAACGATGTATATGCCATTTTCATAAACTCTGTGAACAACCACATTTTGCTCCACCGTAGTTCGGCTCCATTCCCGATTTGCATTGTTCATACGGGGGAAGAGTTCTTCAGGGGCTTTGAATTTGCAATAAGAATGATAAAGGGATCAGAATTTGCATCCAAGATCATGGAAGGGGGGTCCTCGGACAGGCTGGAAACGTTATGGTGCAAAAGTGGCATCAGCTTGGAGGTAGTGGGCGAATCGTACCATAGCGGCAGATACTGTGGCACGATGTCCCAACTATGTGCTTGTTTTGAGGGAGACATGAGTAATTTGGTGTGTGAACGATTACGAGAAGAGCTCAGCCGCATTCTGCCATCTGTGATTCGGTCTATTTCGCTAATAACTCAAAAAGACATTTCAAAAATTAAGCGGGCATCAATCAAAGGAATTCCGTTGAGCGACGAGCAGTGGATAAGTGACAAAAGGTATTTAATCAAAAGATGTTTAGATGCATATTACAGTAAGCCAATGAAGAAGGATTCTATCGAGAGACGAATACGCAACGCTGTCCATTTGCTGATAGAATCTGATGCTCAGTCTAATGACGCGGTCGGACTTGCGTTGTCAGTTGCGGCAATAGATGCTTTACTTGGAGAAAAAGGCAAGGATATGGTCGAAAAACTTTCAACAAATGTTGCTGTGCTCTTAGAACCGGATTTGGAAAAGCGTGGTAACGCGAAGAACTTTGTGAGGGATATATATGACCTCCGTTCGCGAGCACTTCACGGAGAAAAGATAGAAACAGAAAGTTACTCCCGAATTAAAGCTCGTCATTTGGCGGCTGGTGTACTTGCAGGCATAGTCTCTCATAGGGATTTCTTGAGTCGTGCAGGATATGATCCAGAGCGTCCTAATGAATTATTGAAGGATCTCCGGGAATCGCAGTTTACACCTGGCCAGCCTATAGGTGTTGAGGAATCCAATGTGGGCGAACTTTGGAGTGGTAGTTAAGGGAAGCAAGCGGTGTTATGGCGACTGGCAAATAAATAATTATCCAACCTGTTGTTGAGGAAAGCTCAAATGAAGAAAACACGTGGCAAAAAGGGAAAGTATTTAAATTTGTAATTAATCTAATTTGCAAGGCATTCAAAAGTAATTTGTGATACAGTACACCGGCGGGCCAATAAAATAGCTGGCTTGGTGTAGTGATATTGAGAAAAAAGCGCTGAAAGTTTGAGGGAAACAGAAATGCATATATTGCTAAGGATTTTGCCTGTTGCATTTTTTATATGGATTATCTGTTATTTCTTTTATTCTCTTGGCAAAAGAAGTGCTTTGAAAGCCCAGAATAAAAAGCCCCGAACCAGACGCCGAAGAAGCAAGGTCGTTGAATCTTCAGTAGTGGAAGAAGAAAACGATGCTGACGATACCGTTCATCAAAAGCAGTAATAGACTACTGCAGCTCGGTTTGAGTGCAGTAAAGCTAAAATAAAACACTAAAATTATAATTGGAGGTAAAAAAGAAAATGACTAATTTTGTTAACCGCATTTTTAGAGCAGCCAGGCTGGATGTTGGGTTATATGAGGAAGTAGAGGCTGATAAGTCTGCGTTAGGTCAGGCTATGAGCGTTGTGGTTTTATCCAGTATAGCAGCTGGAATAGGGAATACGTCAAAAGCGGGGCTTTTCGGGATGCTGATGACAGTAGTTGTAGCTCTTGTTGGATGGTATATCTGGGCGTACTTGACTTATTTCATTGGTACAAAATTGCTTCCAGAGTCACAGACTAAAGCTGATCACGGAGAGTTGTTGCGAACAATTGGTTTTTCGAGTTCTCCCGGGCTGATTCGGGTGCTTGGCATTATCCCAGGGATGCGAAGCATTGTTTTCACCATTGCCGCAATTTGGATGCTGGTTGCAATGATAATCGCAGTCAGACAAGCTCTTGATTACAGCAGCACACTCCGTGCCATAGGGGTCTGTGCCATCGGTTGGGTTATTCAAATGGTACTGTTTGTGTTATTGTTTTCTATTTTCGGTGGCTTTCAAAGGTAAGCGTCTGGCCAATAAGCTAAACAGGAGAGAAATTATGATAGCAAAGAATCCTATGAAGGTTGGGTGTTTATGAGGTATGCAGGACTTACGGATGAGCCGAAAAGAAGAAAACAGGAGCATGGAAACCCTCATGACTTCAGAATTATACAGCAATTCACTTCCGAGTTGTCTGCCCGGCAATGGGAAAGTAGAATGCTGGCCAGGGGATATGAGGAAGATACCAGCGGCAAAGGCTGGAAATATGGCTATACCTTTTCAATCCGACGTTAGTTCGTAGCTTGTTGCGGCGAAGGATGCCACTCGTGATTGTGGCGCACAAACCAAAG
>SDBT01012204.1_pt1 | contig 13804 bp, 10 predicted proteins | sample 2277101 | NCBI WGS metagenome assembly SDBT01 (sample SAMN10404973, study PRJNA504765) | marine sediment metagenome | isolation source: marine sediment core GS10_PC15, 103 cmbsf | place: Arctic Ocean: Southern Knipovich Ridge | collected 2010
GTAATGAAATTGGGATTCATAGTTTCTTTTATAATAGCTGGTTCATTATAAGATGTATCCATACTGATAACATCATTTACAATATCATCTTTATATGATCTTCCACGTGACATTTTATAAGGTATTTTGGTAGAAATATTATTTATCTTTTTTGGTGTTATTTTTGTATTATTGCTAATTGTAAATATATATAAAATATATATGATAATCATAAATAAAATTATGCTTATAAAATTCATTATCTATATGTATTATATATATGTATTATAAATATTTTATTAAAATAAATTTAATAAAATATTAATTTAATAAATTTTTATATATTCTAGTTCACATTAATTCCTGGCATATAATCTATTTCATAATCTAGGTCACGATCTATATCTAAATCAAGTGCATCTAGTGCTTCAATATCATTTTCCCTCTGTACTAATTCTTCTTCAGTAATTTCATAATCGGACGGTCTATATTCACCTGATAATTCATTAAAAGTACCATCTATACCATATCCTTGACTTTCAGTATCATAAGCTGTAGAATCAGATTGTATTATATAATTAAATCTTTTTATTTCATAATTAACTTCTTTATATTCTTCATTGAACACTATATGTATCTTGTTGATAATATCAATAATAAGATGGGCAACTGACACTTTAATAAATTTTTTATAATTATAGTTAATAAGTTTAGATAATTCTCTAATAATATAGTACAGTATTAAATTTCCATGGTAATCATAGTCACTAAAATTATTAAATATTAAATATTTTGCATCTGCATTAAGATTAACAGTTTTTTTATCTAAACTTTGGAAATATAATTTATATTTAACAACATTCCAATCATCAAAAACAGTATATTTACCATCACTAATCTTCATTTTAGTCAATTTATTTTTATACTTATCAATTATATCACTATCCGTATCAAATTTAGCATCATCTTGTGGTAATTCATAATTATATAAAATTCTGTATATATATTTTTGAATCTCAGTTACAGTTTTTTTAAGATTTGCAATTCTATTTCTATTTATTTCTGTTACAACTGTTTTAATTATATGTTGTTTATCTTTTGTATTTATTTTTAATTCATTTACTCTATCAGATATATTTATATATTTAGATGTATAGCCTAACATTTTAATTTTGTTAGTAATAGAATAATTAATTTTAATATGTTTATTTTTAATTTTGGAATATTGTATTTTTTTATTAAATTCTTTATATCCTAATAGAAGAAGTGTGATAGCATCATAGAAAACATTTAAATTAAGTTTATGGTTAGTATAGTATATAACATCAGTTTTAAAGAATGGGTGTTTTTTTTTGTACACAATTTTTTTATTTTTATTTACTATAACAATTGAACTATCTAGATTGTAACCATTATGATCATGATCAACAATATATGTATCATAGTTTAAATACATATTTGTCCCAATAACTGATTGTATATTATTTATAAATTTTTTGATATAATTAAAGTAATGCTCTTTGTGTAATTTTGATTTTTTATACTCCATTTTAATATTATTAATTATCTCAGTATCTTTTTTTCTTTTTATTTGTTCCTTTTGAATTTGTTTATTTTTTAGACTTAATTTTTTTTTATTGTCTATTTGTTTCGCCATAACAATATTTTTATAAATTTCAGAAAGTTGTGCATCTGTTAATTTATCTGAATCAATATGTTTACATTTTATGCATATATCACATTTTAAATCTAGATCATGTACAAATTGATGTAAATCTCCAGACTTGCAATATTTTTTAGTAATTTCTCTTAGCCTAATTTTTCTATATTTTTCTCTAATCAATTTTGTGTCTTTTTCATTATATTTTTGTAATGTTATCTTTTGATTACAAATTGTACATTCTAATATTTTTCCTTTTACTTCCCAATTATGGAACACACCAGAGGGACAATTAGTAATATTAGATACATTATAATATAATTGTTGCGCATATGGATAGAATTTAATAATATATTTGATTGTATCACGTACAAAATATACTCCGTTATATGTTCCTTCAGTATATTTTTTTGTAATTTTCAAAGACTCAATAAGAGAACTTCTGTATTTTTTTTTACCGTCAATAATAATAATTTTCTTTTTTTGTGTTTCACGTAATTTATTTATGATATTATTATCAGAATATACAATCTGTAATCTCTTAAAAAATTTCAAATATATTACAGAATATAATTTATTTTTTTTCATTTTAGCATATTGTTCCATTATACTATTGATTAAGTCTACAAGTGTGTAAATTATTTTTTTTTGTACAACTGGGTCAAATTTTTTTTTCTTTTTAGATTCATAATACCACATGTTATATTTGATTAACATACAAGACATAAAATAAATGACATAACATAGTGTTTTATATTTTTTAATTGGTATGATATTGTTGCTGTTATTGTATATTATTTTGAGATTATTGAATAAACTATATCCAAATTTTTCAAACAGATGATAATTACAAATTTTATCACCTCCCATATAAATAATTTGACTATTACTAAGTTCCAATATAATTAAAAATATTATATATATCAATACATTATTCCGCTTAATATTTTTGCGAATATCTTTGTCTTTAGTTGAATATTTAAATATATTATTTTCCAAAGGAAAAAAGAATAGATCTGACATACCACTTATAATACCATATGTTGATTCTAATTTATTTCTTCTAATACGATATTTTTTTTTCATAATTTTATTATGTATAAGTAATAGGTCAATTACATCTTTAACTATACTCTGTCTTCTCCATTTTATTGTAGCAGTTTCACCAATTAAATATGGTATATTACATATCATGGCAATTCGTCCAATTTTATCTCCTAAATATTTTATAGTTGCAGTATATTTTTCATATTCTCTAATATCTTTTAATGCAATTTGTTGTGGTATACTGAATGTTACAAAACGTCCTGCATCATCATATGATCCATCAGCAACATAGTTTTTAATATCTAATTGTATTCCACAACTTTTGCATACATAATCTCCTTCTTTGTTTTCTATAGCATATTGTCCAATAAAATGGAATATTAAATTTGAGAACTTGTTAGGATTTTTTTTTCTAATAGCCGATAAATTTTCCCAAGTTATATTATGTTGACAAATAGCATTATATTTTTCAGCATCTGTTAAATCTAATTTGTCTATTTTTTTTTGAAGAATTTGTCCAATATTTATTTTATACATATTATCTTTTTTAATTTTCGGTGCACTTGGTAATTTGATTATATCACCATACAATCCATAAAATATATCCTCATTTTTATCATATTTTGCTTTTGCTTTGATATATTTTTCACCATATAATATTTTTTGTAATTCATTATATATATTTGATTGTTTGGATATTTTAAATATTTTTGATTCTACATATGATAATAATTTATTGAAATCATATAATGATATTTCTTTATTTTCATCCATTTTGACTAATATATGATTATACATCATATTAACAACATTGTCATAAATTTTTGATACTGTCATTTTTGTTTGTTCATTATCTGTCATTTTTCCTATTTGTTCATATTTATCTGTCTCAATATTGTCTAATTTAGTATTAAATAACCAATACATAGACGTATTATATTTACTTTTTTTAAAAAGTATATGTTTAAGAAATTTTAATGTTCCAGTATATCCATTACTATATTTATTTCCATCATTAAATTTTAATTTTCGAATGTCATGTATATTTTGTATACGTAAACACTGTATGGGTACTTTATTTGTAGGTATAGCTATTCCTACTATATTAAGTGTTTGGTTTTTACTACCAATTCTAGGTTCTAAATACTTATTTTTATCTCCATTTTCTTTGTCTAAGAATGAAACAAATCTTAAAGCATTCATAGTTTTGTTAGTATTTAATGTAAATCCATATTTGCTGAAATCTCTGAAATTAGTATATGGATATAATCTATAATTTAACAAATCATTGTAATACTCATTATTTTCTGTGCTTCTTATCCCAATTTTCATCATTTTATTAATTATATTTATTTCCTCAAATTCATTTACCAGAACTACTTTTCTGTTTTTCATAGGTTGATAAAATAATTTTTCTATTTTTTTTTTAATATCAGGATTATTTTTAGTAGCCTTTGAATATAATTCAGATGCATTATCTATCTTACTAACTATGTATCTGATCTTTGTTTCTTCTTTTTTAGGTTTTCTACCTGGTTCCATAGGGACAAATTTGTCATATCTTTCAGAACTCTTATGAAATAATAAAAAATCTTCAACAATTAAAACTATAATATTGTTATTGATTAATTTTAAAATTTTGTCGTCATGTGGTACCTCTACAACTTTATCAATATCTTCATATTCTGAAATCATATCATATAATTCAGATGCAATTCCTTTATCAACATCATCTTTTTTAAGAACTGATTCTATTGCACCATAATCTATATATCTTTTTTTTGGTAATATTATGTCAATATATGTATATTCACCCTGCTCGTCTGCACTATCTTCCAATATTTCAAATACTTTTTTTTTATCATTTTTTATGTATAATTCGTTTATTATTATACTTTTAATTATATTGTGTCCTTGCTCATTTTTATTATTATTTAAGTTTTCTAATTTAAAATTTTTTGTAACATATTTCATACCAAATTCATTTAAAAAATCTTTTGCTTCCTTATATTCTCTCTTTTTTGACAAAATATTTAATTTAGACTTGTCTACACTTAAAAGTGTAACAATATTTTTAATTAAAATGAAATATTTTATAGTAGTACTATTACTTTCACTGTTAAAATAATTATCTACTTTATATTCATAATTATATTGATTTTTTGAAAATTCAATTATATTATTTCTATATGTGTCATTCCTATCCCTATACATAAATCCTATATATAAAAATAAATAGTATGTAATGTATTGTTTTATAATTTCAAATATAATATTTACATTATCTTGATTATTTACTAATTTTTTAATTTCTTTTTTATCTATTGTTTCTTCATATGATATTAATATATCATTGATTAATTTTTGATATTTTACAAAATTTGCTTCTTTAATTATTTTAATAATTTTTTTATTTTTTATTATCACTGTATTATAAAAATTAACAATAATATTATACAGTAGCTTATCAATTTTATTAAGATACATTATATTATAACTATTATATAATATAATGATATATTTAATAAAAAAAAAATAAACTTTTTTCTTTATTAAATCCAATTATTATATTATATATGACACATAATTTCTTCAAATTAATAGATAATAAGGCAAAGCCTTTAACCTATGAGAGTTATGCAGAACATTATAGAACATTCCATTAAATGGAATATTTTCTAACACTTGTCGCGGTAAATCACAACTTCACTCATCTCGTTAAGTGGAATACTCCATAAAAAAAATTGAAATTATAAATGATTGTATACTTAATATTTATAGTATATATGTATATAAAGAAGAAAATTGAATAATATTATAATACTATGACTATTTTTACTCTAACAAACAGCAAACCAATTAATGAACTTATTTCTAATTTCCCCGAATTAACAGTAAAATCTAACTCCACCAAAGGACCTATTACTTATCCACCTATGATATCAGGACCTTGTCCTGGCCCTACAAAAGGACCTATTTCAAATGCCCCGTGATCGGTCAATGCAAGTTGTAATATATATATATTTATTTATCAATGAACAGACTTAAAGATTAAAATTGTATAATAGCATATTATACTAATATTATGGAGACTTTTAATTTAACAAATGGCAACCCAATTAACGAACTTATTACTAATTTATCAATGGTAAAATCTTCTACTAAATCTACAGAAGGACCTATTGAAGGGTCCGGTGATAAGCCCACACAAGTAGCAGTCACTTATGATGAATTAAAACAAGAATTGTTACAAAAAGTAGATGGGAATCCAATATACTATGTTAATATCAAAGAAAATGATGAGTTGGCTATGATATACTACGATGATATACCAAAAAATAATGGTAATAGAGAATCATTTTCTAAATTTATAGAAAGTTCATGTAAAAGCCATATTATTGAGAAATCAACATTGAAAACATTAGCATCTCAATTTAATAAAATCATATATAATAAAGAAGCAACAGAATATTTAAAAACTAAGGATTGGAAGCAAGTTGTGGTACAACCATGTTATGAAGGAACATTATTATTAGTATATAACCATAGAGATACATGGTATGTATCAACAAGAAGATGTATTAATGCAAAAGATTCAATATGGATTAAAAATACATCATATAGAGATATGTTTGATGAAGCTATGGAAAATAAATTTAAATTAGAAGATTTGGATAAAAATAATTGTTATCATTTCATATTAGTACATCATAAAAATAAAAATATAGTATCATATAGCAATTTAGGTGAAGAATATACAGAATTATATCACATAATGACAACGGCAAAATATACGATGGAAGAAGTAGATTATGTTATAAATAATAATATATTAAGATCAAAAACATTAAAATTTGATAGTTTGAAGGAAGTTATGCAATCATTGGTAGAAATTAGTGTTAATAATAAAAATAATAAAAATATTACAACAGAAGGATATATATTAAAAGTATACGATGGTGATGTAAATAAAAGCACATTTAAAATATTAAAAATACAAACTCCAATATACCAAGAATTAATGAAAATTAAACCAAATAATAATAATGCGTATCAAAATTATTTAGAATTATATCAAAAAGATAAATTGATTAATTATTTGCAGTATTATACTAAAAAATATGTAGATGAAATTTTAAATATAATTCATCATGCGATGGAAACTATATCAAAAGAAATATTAGATTTATATCATATGACACGTAAAAAAAGGAATCCTCAAATATATAATAATTTAACTTATCACTATAAAAAAATATTATATGAATTACATGGAATGTATATAGAATTTCATAAAAATAATTTTAGAGATAAAAATAAAAAATATAAAAAAAATAACAACCAATATGAGAATAATGCTAAATCAATAAATGTACATGATGTATATTATCATTTGAAAGGATTACACTCGAATGAATTGAAACAACTCTTTATGGAAAGAAATAAATTACAAAATAATACAGTAATGACATTTATAGACAGTGATGGTAATGATAGTACAGATGCGGCAATATTGTCAGAATTAATGAATTCTTAAAATTACTTAGAGCTTCCTAGTTTTATTAACTTATGTTCAATACTTGTATATAATTTAATAATATTATCAATAGTTTCATATAATGGTTTAATTGGATTGTTATTTGTAGAAATAAATTTAATAACAATTTTATTTACTAATCTATCATGTTTATTTAGTCCTGAATAAGTAATATCTTTATGATCTTGTAATTTATTATTTAAAATATTTCCAATTGTATGATCTTCATCATTTAATATTAATTCATAATATTTTTTTTTAGGACCTTTGGGACCTAATGAATAAAAGTTTTCTTCTACTAAATGTTTTATTTCTTCCAATTTTATTTTAATAAAACGACATGCTTTAACTAGTATGGTATATTCATCATTTTGACCTATTGATGATATAAATAGTCTTATTTTATTAATCTTATCACCAGTCTTATTTTCATATACATTATGATAACTATTTGCTGTAGATGTCCATTTATTATTTCTTTTTCCAATACCAAGAACAGCGGAAGCCTTACATATAAATTTTTCTTGTGGACGTAATTTCAATATTTCATGTGGGTATGATCTATCATATCCATTTTTTATTTCTTTACCATTATCATACATTTTCATATCATTTGTAGTTATTAGTAGATTATTATTAGTTTCATTTGTAACATTAATACTCATTTCTATATTGTGTGTATCTTCTTTGTGTCTTAATCTATCTCCTACATCATAAGTATATTTAATATCCTTCCAATATATACTAGGTAGCATTACTATACTACAATCAATATCAGGTATTGTAATATTTTCAATTATACCTACCACATGATTATTCATGTAGATACTAGTATTTTTTTCAATTGTTATAGCATCTTTATTAAATGCATATGTTGGTATATGATCAATAGCTACTCTAATTAATGTATTTGTAACAGCTTCATTTATATCTTTGCCACTAAAATCGAGTACTAATTTACTACTTTGTAACTTTTTACGTGTTATCTTTTTAACTTGAATAATTTTATTAGTATTTGTCATTTATTAGATATAGATTATATAAACTATTAATGTTTTATTTTTATATTATTATTTATTTAAGATATAATATATAAATATCAATTTTTTTTATTGGACTCAAATATTGACTCTATCACTCTATGCGTTATCATTAAATTATTATATTCAATATAATTATTATATTCACCAATACAATTATGATAATGAACACAATATTTTATAGTCGTCGGTGTCGAATTTGTATGGAAGTACTAAATATATTACGAGGAGAAGGATTTTTAGGATATTTTAAATTAATTTGTGTAGATGGAAGACTAAATCAAATGCCAAAATGGATTGAAAGAGTACCAACAATACTACTATACAGTACAAAAAGAATGTTAGATGGAAGAGAAGAAATATATAAATGGATAACACAAATGAAATTTATAAGACAACGAAATAATAATAACAAATATAACTCTGCTAATAATAATAATCAACAAATCTCTAAAAATCAACAATTTAGTCGAAATAATAATAATACTAATACTAATACTAATACTAATACTAATACTAATTTTAATTTTAATAATAATAATAATAGTATTATGGGATGGATGGAGGGGGAACATAATAAATTATCTGATTCATTTGCATATACTAATATAGATGAAGCATTACCCCAAAATTATTATCGTGTCGGGGGAGAAAATGATAATAATAATGTTATTTATACACCACCCAAAGAAAAAATAAAAATAACAACAAATGAACAACAAAATAGAATCAAATATAAAAACAACGAAAGAAATAATCAAGATGAACAATATAAGCAATTAGTTAAACAACAACAATTAAATATATTGTCTAATAAGATAAATAAAATTCTCTGATTTTATATTATAGCACCGCTTGCGCGACTAAGAAAATCTAAAGATTTTCGCGCAGTTGAAAACTGCTTAATCGGTCGCGGAACTTTCAGTTTCTCTGAAAGAGCCGACATACCGCTTGCGCTAGGTCGCGGAACTTTCAGTTTCTCTGAAAGAGCCGACATACAATTTAAGGAAAGTTCCTTAAATTAATTAATAAAAATATTAAATATCAAAAAATAAAAACAAGTAAAACTATTTTTATTTTTTATCTAATTATATCTTCCTCGAACTGATTTTTTTTATCTAATATATCGAAATATTTTTGTGCCATGTGACATAATATCTGCATATATTTAAATATAATTTTTTTATTTTCCTCAGATAATATGCCCCATACATCTTTCAATTGAAAAATGTGATCTATAACATTTTTATTCTTATTTTTATTTACATCCTCTTCATATGATTTTTCTGTAAAAAATTTTTCATTTTCTTCATCAATAAACTTCTTGTATTTCAATGCTTTTGTCACAAATAGACCAATAAATCTTTCATTATCTTTAATATTAGTTATTGTATATTCTATCACATCAAAATTTCTTGCAACTATAGATCTTGGACATATAGTTTTAATATTTGTTATTAATTGTAACAATAAATTATTAAAATCATTAAATATATTACTATTCATTGGATTCATAGTATTATTCATTGTATAGTATATTGTATATATAATTTAATATTAAAACGAACGAATTCAAAATCCAATTATCTTATATAAATTTAGTATCATACCAATACCACAAATTATAGCAATTATTTTTTTCATAAGCGTATCATCGTCTATATCAAATCCAAATAAATTAAATTTTTCCCATTCTCCACCCAATTTTTTATCTAATATTATCCAATCTGTTCCTTCAGAATTTTCACTTATTTTTATTATTAATCTCATTACTATATCAATTATTGAGTCTAATTTTCTGTTATTATCATCTGTTCCCTGAACCAATTTCACATACCTCATACTTATTTTTGGTCCAACATTTAAAAACTCTGTATTTTCTTTATCATAGGCATCATCTAATAGCACCAGATCCTCTAAGAATGATCTTTTTAAAAATCTGTTTGAAAATTTGGAAGAATTTACATTGGATGATATATGTAACACTGTATCTTTTACTACTCTCATTACATAAATATATATTGTACCTGTTAACAAAAAAAATACTATATTAATATAGTGAAATGGATCAACATAGCTAGTATTGTAGTATTTAATTGTAAAAAATGATCCTATTATTCCAAATAATGTTAACATTGTGAACATATTATTTAATAAATTTATCGATTCAGAATGTTTTTCCTTTAGTTCTATATAATTACCAGTAATTGATTTAATAGTCAATCCATTTTCATTATGTTCTATATAACCATCTAATATTGTTGTATAATTTTGTATATCCACTTTATGTGTTGTAAATACTGTGGCAAATGTAATCATATTTATAAAAAATGTATTATATGCATATATTTTATTTATAAATATTGAAATACATAAAAATATTTTTCCAATTGTGTCACTTCCATTATATAAATCAGTATATAAATTCATATTAATACCATATACAATTAACAGTATAAATCCTATTGATAATGTAATAGATACAATCAATCCTAACAACAATATGCCAATAATAATAATGCTAGCAGTTCTATGTTTTTTTAATTTTGTTGAAAAATGATCTTTATGGTGATAACGTAATCCTATTATATATTGTATCAAAAATAAATATGTAAATGCATTAGAGTATAAATATTTTAAATCATATCTCATAATTATCAATACTATTATGTATAAGCATGGCCAAATTATATTATATAGAACAAATGTTATGTATAGAATATTAAATGGTATCCTAAAATATTTTGTTCTGTATAGTGTCTTTTGTTTATGTTTATTTTTAATTTCTAAATTATAATTTGTATCAATATTTATTTCTAATATATCATGTTGCTCTTTTTCTTTGCTGTCTTCTGGAATATCAGTTTTTGATATTAATCCTCTAAAACCAAATATTTTTAAAAAATATATATATACTGACATAATGATATTAATTTTTGTATATATTACATCTAATGAAATTGCATTATTATTATATAAATATCAATTTTTTAAATATTTGAATAATAATCCACTTAAAAATATAATATATATTATATATGATATATAGTAAATATGACAACTCTTAGGGATCATTTTATGAATTTTTATGACATATTAAAAAGATGTCTACATGATTTGAATAGATATATACCATCAGAAAATATTCAAAAAATACTTAAAAAGTATGATAATTTTGATTTTGGAATAGTATGCTTCAAATATCATAATGTAATGAAAGAATTTGATACTGATCTTAAAAATGGAAAAATAAATGAAAGCATGTTTAATAATTCTTTAATAATTTTACCAGGTGTTGATCTACATATCTTTTGGAAAAAATTATCAAATAAGCAAAAGGAAAAAATTTGGACAAAACTTAGACTGATTTATATTTCCAGTGATAACTTAATGAATTCTCCAGACCGACAAAGAACACAATCCAATACTACAGAAAAAAAAACCACATCAGATGCGCAGCATCCAGCCAGGCGCTTGCGCGAAAAACAATTTAATCCATATGAAGGTATTGGGAAATCAAATAAAATATTTGGTATAGATGAAGTATATTCAGGGCCAGATGAATTGCCGGGACAAGAAAAATCAAAAAGTATGTTTGATATTAATAAAATATTAAAATTAGACGGTATTAAAGACCATTTCAAAAATATGAGTAAAGAAGATATAGATAATGCAACAAGTACAATTACTCAATTAATGGGTAAAAATGTTAGTTCAGGTGCTACTAATTTAATTTCAGATCTGATACATAGCATTAAAGATGAGATAGCATCATCTGATAATTTAGATATAATGGATTTGGCAAAAAAACTTACAAAAAAAATTGGGCCTAAATTGAAAAATAATAAAAAAAATGTAGATGAACTATTAAAATCTGCCCAAAATATGACACAAAACATGATGGGTGGTATGAAATTAAATCCTAATACTCCCATGAATTTTGATACTATACAAAATATTATGGGAAATTTAATGGGAAATAAAAATTTTAATATGTCAAAACAAGATTTCCAAGAATGTAATAGAATGATGGGTAATATGGGTATGCCGACTATTCCAATGCAAAGTAGACCACAAAGACCACAAAGACAACAAAGACCACAATCTCAACAGTTACATAGTTCAAATAGACCACAAAGACCACAGCGATCACGACCACAATCCCACCCACAACCACAACGTCAATCTAATGTATCATATATGCAGAGAAAAAAAAATAAAAAAAAAAATAAAAAGAAGAGAAGGAAGAATAAAAGAAAATAAATTTAAATACATATTTTAATTTTTTTTTATTTTATCAAATTTCACTTTATTATAGAAACCAGAAAATGTTTTAAAAAATATTGGTCTCATCTTTTTTTTATTTTCATATATTTCCTTTGCTGTGAACCAACACATCTCAGTTTTTTCCAATAAACCAACTGGACACGATGGTATTGTCAAATATTTCTTATTTTTATATTTCATGCATTTCTTTAACATATTTATTATTCTATTATATGTATTTGTTATATCTTCATTGAAATCTATTTTTATTATATACTCATGATACGTATTGTCAGATATATGTAATACTGATGGATTTTTTAATAATTCCTTTATTTTAGCATTATTTCCCATCATGTCCATAGTTTCTTCAACAAATTCTCTATATGCAGTAGCAGATGGAGTTTCGTTTTTTTCTCTTCTACCACCAAAATCTGAATATAATTTATTTTTGTCTTTTTTACGATTTTCTAATCCTAACAAAAATACTAATTCACTCCCTTGTCTTATTGCATATGGTAATATTCCTGCACCTATAAATTTTTTCATAATTAGATTTTATTAATATATCATCAGATTTTTATATCTCAAAATTAAATAAAACAAAACAAATATAATGCGTTAATAGTACCAAATTAAAGTGATATATATTTGTAATAATGTCTAATAGCAACATTGTTAGAATAACTTCGGAAGAGCATATTGATGAAATATTAAATAAACACCCATATAAATTAATCGTTGTTATGTTTTCATCAGATACATGTCCTCCATGTAAAAATATTAAACCAACTTTTCTTAAAACTGCTCGTAATACACCAAATAGCTTTTTCATTTATGTCAATGTTAAAAACTATCAAGATATAACAGGAAAATATACTAGAGATGTAAAATGTACACCATATTTTAAAATGTATTATGATAACCAATTTGCAGGATATACAAAAGGTGGAGATATAAATTCATTCACATCCTTTGTTAACAAGTTATTGAAAAAACTTGCAATAATTGAAAAACGAAGATCAAAAAAACAAAATATTAATTCCTATCAAACACCTATATCTAATATTAAACAATTAACACAACAAATAATACAACAACCATATAAACCACAAACACAAATACAACAACCATATAAACCACAACAACTACAAACACAACAAATACAACCACAAATACAACCACAACTACAAACACAAACACAACAACCACAACAACAACTACAACCACAATCACAATTACATTCACAATCACAATTACAACCACAATTACATT
>SDBT01012205.1_pt1 | contig 13804 bp, 12 predicted proteins | sample 2277101 | NCBI WGS metagenome assembly SDBT01 (sample SAMN10404973, study PRJNA504765) | marine sediment metagenome | isolation source: marine sediment core GS10_PC15, 103 cmbsf | place: Arctic Ocean: Southern Knipovich Ridge | collected 2010
TTTACTTAATATATTTTTAATTATTCTCATTTATAATGGAATATTGTAACCTTAATCGAAAAGTGATAACAAATGCAAGACACAGCACAAAATGAACGCGAACAGCTAGAACAATACGCCACGGCGTTAAAATCAAAAGTACTGACAACTGTGGCAGATATTAAAGGCAATGAACGTGCTTTGCCCGAAATGCTGGAGTGGTCACCTCAGCTACCAGCTCACAGATTGTGATTACCACAGATAATGACAAGGAGGACGTATACCCGCTGTTCAAGTTTGTGCGAACAAACCAGGGCACCTGTATTAATCAACGTTCCATAGTTAAAAAAGGTGACCGGGCAGAGCCAGGACAAGTTCTAGTCGACAGTTCATCCACGGAACAGGGTGAGTTAGCTCTGGGGCAAAATGTGTTATGCGCCTTTATGATCTGGGAGGGTTATAATTATGAGGACGCTATCATCATTAGTAATCGCCTGGTTGAGAAAGATGCCTTTACTTCTATTCATATTGAAAAGTATGAGGTAGAAGCACGGGATACCAAATTAGGACCTGAGGAAATCACCAGGGATATACCCAACGTAGGTGAGGAAAGCCTGCGTGAACTTGACGAAGACGGGATTATCCGTATAGGGGCAAGAGTGGGTCCGGATGATATATTAGTGGGTAAAATTACCCCAAAAGGGGAGACTGAGCTATCAGCTGAAGAGAAACTTTTGTGAGCTATCTTTGGCGAGAAAGCTCGAGAGGTGAAGGACACCTCCCTACGGATGCCCCACGGTGAGTGGGGTAAGGTGGTTAGTGTCAAGGATTTTACGGGTGATGACCTACCTGCCGGGGTTAATGAATGGGTGCAGGTTTGGGTAGCGCAGAAACGGACAGTTGCTGTAGGAGATAAACTGGCTGGGCGACATGGTAACAAGGGTGTTGTCTCCATCATAGCCCCAGTGGAAGATATGCCTTTCCTTCCTGACGGTACACCAGTAGATATCATCCTTAACCCCATTGGGGTACCTTCACGGATGAATATTGGCCAAGTTCTGGAAACCCACCTCGGCTGGGTTAGTCAGATACTGGGTTATAAAGTGCTTAATCCTGTCTTCGATGGCGCTGATGACGTTGCTATTGAGGATGCTTTGGCCAGAGCATGGCTAGCCCAAAAATCAGGAGCGGTTAACCTCGACCCGAATAATGAGAGCACCGGCTTTCAAGTAGAGATGGCTGAGGCGTGGGTCAAAAGCCATGGCTATGACGGGGAAAAAGTATTCAGTGACGAGTACCGAAGGGAAGCGAAGGATGTTTGCGAGCGCATCTGGCTTGAAGAGCTGGGGATAGCCAGTGCAGACCTTAGTCCCCAAGAGCTGAAGCAAGCCTTGAGCAAGGTCAAGGCTGAAAGCCAGCTCATCCCACCCACCACAGGTAAGGTTACCCTCTACGATGGACGTAGTGGCGAGCCATTTGCACAGCCAATAACTGTGGGCAACATCTACATAATGAAACTCAACCATCTGGTTGAAGACAAGGTTCATGCGCGCTCTACAGGGCCCTATTCTTTGATTAGCCAACAACCCCTGGGCGGCAAAGCTCAATTTGGCGGTCAACGCTTTGGCGAGATGGAGGTATGGACACTAGAGGCCTATGGTGCTGCCCACAACCTCCAGGAAATGCTTACTATTAAATCAGATGATGTAAACGGCAGGACCAAGGCTTATGAAGCTATAGTTAAGAACGAGGATATTCTGCAACCCGGAGTGCCAGAATCGTTTAAGGTTCTGGTTAAGGAACTTCAAAGCTTGGGGCTTGCTATCGAAGTAGTTAACGAAGAAGAAAAGTCAGTCTTTGCCAAGGAAGCTACGGAAGTTCCTAAATTGGAAACAGAGCATAGCGCAATTGATGAGGACTCACCCAGCAAAGACTTAACCGAAGAGAATGAAGACTTAATCAGAGGGGTAGAAGAACATGCTTGAAGTCAATGATTTTGATGCTGTCCGTATTTCACTAGCTTCACCGGAGCAAATCAGAAGCTGGTCCTACGGTGAGGTAATCAAACCAGAGACTATTAATTACCGGACACTAAAACCAGAGAGGGATGGGCTTTTCTGCGAGAGGATATTTGGTCCGACCAAGGATTATGAATGCTTTTGTGGTAAATATAAGAAGATACGCTACAAGGGAATCATTTGCGATAAGTGTGGCGTTGAGGTAGCCCGGGCCAAGGTACGCCGGGAACGTATGGGGCATATTGAACTAGCCTGCTCGGTAAGTCATATCTGGTTTGCCAAGGGAATACCCAGCCGCTTAGGGCTATTGCTTGATCTGTCGCCACGGAATCTGGAGCGTATTCTATACTTCTCCCACTATATTATTACCTCTATAGATGAAGAGGCGCGGCAGGAAGCAACTGGACAAGCCAAGGAGAAGTGGGCACAGGATGTGGTTGAAAAGCAAACGGTGCTGGAAGCTAAGATTGCTACCATGGAGCAGGCATCGGTGGAGGAGGTTAACCAACTACGACGAAACTGGGAAGAGGAAAAAGCAAAGCTCTCTGACGAGGTTTCCAGTAAAGTGGAACAGCTGAAAGACCTGAAACCACGGATGCTACTCACTGAGACTCAATACCGAGAGCTCAAACAAGATTATGACCAAGTTTTTGAGGCTGGGATGGGAGCTGAGGCTATCCTTAAAATAATGAAGGGGTTAGACCTTTATGAACTACGCAACGAATTGATGCAAGAAAATCACTCTACTTCAGGTCAACGCCGCAAAAAGGCAAGCAAGCGACTGCAGGTAGTAGAGGCTTTTCGCCGCAGTGGCAACAAACCGGAGTGGATGATTTTAACCATATTGCCTGTCCTACCTCCCGACCTCCGACCTACAGTTCAGGTAAACGGGGGCAGATTCGCTATCAGTGACATTAATGACCTCTACCGACGAGTCATCAACCGTAATAACCGATTGCGTCACCTAATGGAAATAGGGGCACCTGAAATTATTATTCGCAACGAGAAAAGGATGCTTCAGGAAGCGGTCGATTCCCTTATCGACAATGGGAAAAGGGGACAACCCGTCTCCATAGGTGGTAATCATAAATTGAAGTCACTCTCAGACATGCTACGGGGGAAGCAAGGACGCTTTCGCCAGAATCTATTGGGCAAACGAGTTGACTATAGCGGACGCTCGGTCATCGTCATTGGCCCCGAGCTCAAACTTCACCAATGTGGCTTGCCCAGACGAATGGCTCTGGAACTTTTCAAGCCTTTTGTCATGCGTCGACTAATAGAACAAGGCCTGGCTCACAATATTAAGAGCGCCCGAAGGCAGGTAGAGAAAGCCAAGCCAGAAGTATATGACATACTTGAGGAACTCGTCAAGGAGAGACCAGTATTGCTTAACAGAGCTCCCACTCTGCACCGACTGAGCATCCAAGCCTTTGAACCGATACTCATTGATGGTAGCGCTATCCAGATACACCCTCTGGTATGTACTGCTTTCAATGCCGATTTTGATGGTGACCAGATGGCGGTTCACATTCCCCTCTCTAAGGCTGCGGTTAAAGGAGCCAGAGAGATGATGCTTAGCATCCACAATATGTTACTGCCATCTTCTGGTGAGCCAGTAGTGACCCCAACCCTGGATATGGTTCTCGGCTATTACTACTTGACTACTATTCGACCTAAAGCCAAGGGGGAAGGCGCTATCCTGGGTAGTTTTGAAGAGGCAAAGCTTTCCTACGAACTTGGCGCCATTGACCTCAGAGCTGAGATTGAGGTCAGAGACCAAGCAAATGGGAGCAAACGCATCAAGACGAGTGTCGGTCGTATCATCTTTAATGACGCTTTGCCCCCGGAACTGGACTTCTACAATCAAGTAATTGACAAATCAAGCTTGAAACGAATAGTGACTGATTGCTCCAAGCTATTAAGTGACGAGGACATGGCGGTAGTAATGGATAGTCTTAAAGACCTCTGCTTCCGCTGTGCCACCATATCCGGGACTACCATTGCTATGAGCGATATTGAGGTGCCCCAGGTTAAACCAAAGTTGCTAGAAGAGGCGGAGGAAAGGACTGTCATTATTGAAAATCAGTACAATAAGGGGCTAATAACCGAGGACGAAAGGTACAATGAAGTGGTAGGGGTATGGATGGAAACTACCGACAGAGTTGGTGATGCCATCTCAGAGAGCCTTGACCCCGACAGCGGCATCTACATGATGGCTACATCAGGAGCAAAGGGAAATATCACCCAGATAAGACAGATGGCAGGTATGCGAGGTTTGATGACCAATCCTTCGGGTAGGATAATCGACTTCCCGATCAAGTCGAGCTTCAGCGAAGGGCTGAGTATCCTGGAATACTTCATCTCTACCCATGGCGCACGCAAAGGGCTAGCCGATACCGCCCTAAGGACGTCAGAAAGCGGTTACCTCACCAGACGCCTGGTTGATGTTGCCCACGATGTCATCGCTCTCGAGGAAGACTGTGGTACTACGGATGGTATATGGCTGGCGGAAACACAAAAAGAGGAGCTACTCCCCTCACTTACCGAGAGAATAACCGGTCGGTTAGCGACCAGCAAAGTGGTGAACCCACAAACCAAAGAAATCATCGTTGACCAGAATGAGGAGATTACTGAGGATAAGGTGAACCAGATTATTGCTACCGGTTTAACCAAAGTTCAGGTAAGGTCTCCCCTAACCTGCCTCGCGAAGCAGGGTGTCTGCCAACGGTGCTACGGTCGAGACCTTGCCCGTGGGCATCTGGTCAACCTCAACACAGCGATAGGTATAATTGCCGCCCAGAGTATCGGTGAGCCGGGTACACAGCTAACTCTGCGTACCTTCCATACCGGGGGTGTAGTAGGGCTTGATATTACCACTGGTCTGCCCAGAGTAGAAGAACTATTTGAGGCAAGGTCACCCAAGAATCAGGCAATCATCTCAGAAATAGACGGGGTGGCCGAGGTAATCTCTAGTGAGGAAGGGCAGATGATTAAGGTTGCCAGCTCTGAGACATTTCGTGACGAACATCCGCTGCCGCCCGACTGGCAGGTGATGGTAAATGATGGACAATGGGTGGACATGGGAGAAGTGTTAGCTCAACAACCCACTGAGGTTGAAGAGGCAACCAAGCAGGCAGAAGAGGGTGAACAATCAGCAAAGCTCACTACTGAAACTCAATCTATCGTGGCACGCGTCGCCGGTGAGGTAATTATTGAAGACGGGCAGTTGTCTATCAAATATGAGGAGAGGGAAGAGCGGGCATATACTGTCCCTGTTAATACCCGCATTCGTGTTCAAACTGGAGACGAGATAAAGGCAGGGCAGCAGTTCACCGATGGTTCTATTAATCCGCAAGATATATTGCTTGTTCTGGGTAGGGAGGCAATACAGGAATACCTGGTAAACGAGGTACAAAAGGTTTACCGTTCCCAGGGAGTTCACATAAACGACAAACACATTGAGATAATAGTTCGCCAGATGTTGTCCAAGGTTCGTACTGATTCCTCGGGTGACACCGAACTAATCTCCGGAGAACTGATAAACAGGTTCCTCTATGAGGATATCAATGCCAAGGTGCTCGCTGAGGGAGGTGAACCAGCCACAGCCCACCCCGTATTATTAGGTATAACCAGAGGCGCATTGAGCACTAATAGCTGGCTAGCCGCCGCTTCCTTCCAGGAGACTACCAAAGTACTTACTGAAGCTGCCATCAAGAGGTCAACAGATAAGCTGATTGGGCTGAAGGAAAACGTAATTATCGGTAGGCTGATACCAGCTCGCTACAAAGCTTCTGAGGAGGTGCCAGCACTGACAGCTAGCAAAGAAGAGCTAGGCAAAGAACTAGAAAGTGAGGCAACTGAAGCCGAGCTAGCTGTCTAGAGACTCCTTTGGGTCCTTAATCTGATTGCTTTAATAATAAAGAAAAGAGACGCCCCGAACCTAAGCGGGGCGTCTCTTTTTGTTGTTGATTTATCTGCCTCCAGGGATATTCATCCAAGCAGGTAGGGATGTGGTATAATGCCACCTAAGAGGTTCTTAAAGTCGTCATGCCTCTCCATGAAATAAGGTCTCTCCTTTATCAGAAAGAGAGGGAAAGGACAAGGTGAAATAGCTCGTATCATATCTGGTAAACCCAGTGCTGAGGACAAGCCACTTGACACCAGCCTCCGACCACGGTGCCTTGATGACTTCATCGGGCAGACCAAGGCTAAGGAGAATCTCAGCATAGCCATTGCCGCCGCCAAGGGAAGAGGTGAGGCATTGGACCATATCTTGCTATATGGACCTCCCGGTCTGGGCAAGACCACCCTGGCTTATATCATAGCCACTGAGATGGGGAGTAATATCAGGGTAACCTCAGGGCCGGCGATAGAACGCATCGGAGACCTGGCAGCCATCTTAACCAACCTGCACAAGCAGGATGTACTCTTTATCGATGAAATCCACCGTCTCAACCGGGCAGTGGAGGAGATATTGTACCCGGCTATGGAAGATTCTGCTCTGGATATTATTATCGGCAAGGGACCGGGTGCCAGAAGTCTGCGACTCAACCTGCCCGTATTTACCCTGATTGGAGCAACAACCCGTTTTGCCCTGCTGAGTCCACCCCTGAGAGACCGATTCGGCGCCGTCTATCACCTTGATTTCTACGAGCAGGCATCAATAGAGACAATCCTGAAACGCTCAACCCAAATTCTCCAGGTGGAAGCTAAAGCGGGAGGGCTGGAGGAGATAGCCAGACGGGCCAGAGGCACACCACGCGTGGCTAACCGACTGCTCAGACGAGTAAGAGACTATGCTCAGGTGAAGGCAGATGACATAGTCACCCAACCGGTGGCAGTGGAGGCGCTATCCAAGCTTGAAATCGACTCCACAGGTTTGGATGAGCTAGACCGCAAGATACTACATACTATCATAGAGAAGTTTAACGGCGGCCCGGTGGGACTGGATACCATTGCTGCCTCCATCAGTGAAGACGCCGATACCATTACAGATGTTTTCGAGCCCTATCTTCTGCAACTGGGCTTTCTGGAGCGGACTCCGCGTGGTCGCTTGGCTACCCAACTGGCATACCAGCACCTCGGGCTGAAATATGATAAAGAGAAGCCACAGAGAACTTTGTGGTAGTCAGTATTTCACGAATATGACCGAACGCCCCATACTTCAAACAGAGCGCCTTATGCTCAGGCCGTTTAGTTTGGATGATGCCCCGGAATTGAGAAGCGAGTATGCTGTCTCGAACGACTAAAACAACCTGCCTTTCAATCCTCGTCATCTTTCCGCTTATTACCCTCTTTGCCTGTGGCACTATACCCAATACCGCCCGGGTTATCCAGGTGATTGACGGGGATACCATTGCCATAGAGGGTGGTTACCGGGTTAGGTACATTGGTATTGATACGCCGGAGATTTACCCTGAAGTAGAAGCATTTGGCATGGAGGCATGGCAGACTAACCGTCAACTGGTAGAAGGCAAAGAGGTCCGCTTAGAAAAGGATGTGTCCGAGACAGACAAATACGGCAGGCTACTTCGGTATGTCTACGTTGATGATATATTTGTTAATGCCGAACTGGTGAGGCAGGGACTTGCCCGGTCTAATGCCTACCCCCCAGATACTAAATACCAGGACTATCTGGAGCAAATGCAAGCCGAGGCCAGAGAGGCCAGCCGGGGAATGTGGGCAAAATAGATAGGAGGAGCTTCAGAAGCTCCTCCTTCTCGCCTCTATTTCATCAGGAGTCAAATCTATCGGATAGCATAGACCACCTGAACGATAAGGCTAATCTCCATCTCTCCGGGGCTGATTGGTGTCCCTCCCCCTACAAATGCCTCTTCCATTGCATACGCAACACGGGGAGTGGGAACAACTGGTGAAGCGAAACTACCCTCGGAAATATAGGTGGGAGCGCCTAACCTGACTCCAGCCGACTTAGCCAGCTGTTCAGCTTTGGCTTTAGCATCAGCTACTGCCTTTCCCCTGGCTTGTTCGTAGTAAGGCGATGGCTCATCCACAGAAAAGTCGATGTTATTTATGCGGATAAGGTCTCCGCCAGCTATTACCACAGCATCAATAATGGAACCCGCCTTATTTACGTCCCTTATCTTGGCAGTTACCATATTGGTGACTCGATAGCCAATGACGACCTCCTGCTCCGTATCCCTATCCCATCTTGTTACCTGGCGGATACTGAAATACTGAGTTTGGATATCCTTGTCAGCCACTCCATTATCTTGAAGGGCAGTATTAACCTTATCCATAGCTTCGGCTGCTTCAGTCTGAGCCTCGGATACACTCGTCTCCTGGGCTTCAACACCCAAGGTTAAGAGAAGAATATCCGGAGTAACAGACACCTTTCCTGTGCCGCTGACCCAGATCCCTTGCTGCTGGCTACTTATATTTAGCGTTTCTATCCCTCCTGAGACCGAGGCTCCCGCGACGGTGTCGCCCGGGCCGCAGCCAGCCAGGCCAACTACTGCCAGCACTAATGCCAAACTTACCGCTAATATCCACTTCCTTTTTCCCATTACTTGTTTCCTCCTTTACTTTAATTTGATTGTTTATGGATTGCTCCCTGTCAGATTATGTGAAAAGTGGCGGATTATTCCTCACTACCCCTGAAGATTAATACTTGATTACCAGAGGTTATTTGCAGTTTGCCGTCCTCGATTTTATAGCTCTCAGCAGCTCGAAGCGTTTTCAAATAGTATTTTTCTTGCTCCATAACGCCTTCAGGGTCAAGGCGGTACATTTCCGTCCACGACATTTCCTGAATAGAAAGCCTATTCTTACTAATCTGGTAACTACCGAAATAATTATTAGCTCCGGCAGACCCGCTGACCTGCCCCTCAGCACTGTCGAATATAGCTGTAATTTCAGTACCTTCCAATACAGCTTGCAAGTCTCCCTGCTCACCGTAGGATTCCAGTAGCCACGTGATATCCTCTATACCCTTGCGGTCAATACTCATATACGCCCCGCCAGCAAACTGCTGACCGAGCACAGCTTCCAGTGCATCTGTTACTGCCTCACTGTCACCAACGTAGAGCACAATCAATCTATCCGTCTTGTAAAAGTGGGGGGTTGCCACCCAGCCTATCATAGACGTACCGACTGAGCTACCATCGGGCGAGACAAGCTCCGCCTCAGCTTCGGCCGTGTCCACGTCTGCATACTCAAAGACCTGAACATCGCCACCATTAACAACGATTATATTGCCGGTAACGGCAAAGAAAGGCTGTGTCATTTCTCCGGCTGGCTCAACAGTTGCCCCAGCCTGGCGCAGATTGTCTATGAGACTAACATAATCCGTGACTGGACTACTACGTGATACTGGAGGTTCCTCACTGACACAGCCTACACCGTAGGCCCCCAGCATCAGAATGGTAACCATAGCGCCAGTTAAAATTAACTTTGATTTCATTTTTATTTCCTCCTTCTATATATATATAACGCAAAAACACTCGATTAGTTAGCGGTTAATGAAGATAATTTTGAAAGAAACCTCTCGGTGGCTAATCCAAATCCTCAAGGACTTGCTTATAAGTGGCTACTGATAGCGCAATCGCCTTCCGCAAGGCAGGCTTTGCTGATTCCGGAACTATGTCTAACAGGGCACGGAGCTTAGCCGGATGGTTAACAGCATAACGCTCCAGAAGGATTCTCAGCCTAGCTCGTGGGGTTGCCTGAGCATAAGCCGGGGTCGGAGGCGGGGCACCTTCATCCGCAGTCTCCATCTCTTCCATAACTTCAACTCCTGCTTCTTCCATGACCCCTGCTCCTCCGACAACCTCCGCCTCTCCCGGCATTGCCTTTTCACGCTGCAGAGGTGCCTCTGCGGGTGCTTCCAGTAATGCCACTACTGCCTCACCAGCCAAAGGCAGGCTGTTTATCTTATCGAGGTGCTTATTGAGCCGCTGAACAGTTATATCCACATGCTTGAGCACATCTTTATCAACCATATAAGCTATCTCAGCTATCCTTTTGTCCGCCAATGTGGCATACAGTTCTGCCTTTCGTATATCAGAACGGGTAAATGCCAACCGTACCTGCTCTGTTGCCAACTTTACCGGATAGAGTGGGTTGCCGGGCATACTGGAGTCAGCAGTCATGACCGTACCACCTCCGACCAGCACAACGGCCAGGAATGTAGCTATTGTCACTGCCCAGCGCGGTTGCCAGCCTGGAAAGACGAACCCTCTCTTCGGTTTTGCCTCCTCAAGCAATGATTGAAACTGGTATCTAGCCCTGGCTTTGAACTCCAGGTCGGGCTGGACAGCCACTGCCTTATTGACAACCATGGCTGTTCGCAGCAGTGGTTCAAGTTCGGCAGCATCCTCAGGGAAACTATCCAGACACTGCTCTACAGCCTCACCCTCGACCAGTAAGCGCTCCAGGCATTCATCCAGGATATTATCGAATTCTTTACCCCGTTTCACAGTTCTCCTCCCACCAATAACACCTTGCGCAGGGATACTATGGCGCTATGTTGTAACGCCTTCACTGCTCCCTGACTCTTTCCTACAGCTTTCGCCGCCTCGGCAATAGACAGTCCGCCGGCAAAGCGCAAGCTGACTACCTCACGCTGTGCCTCAGTCAGCCGTTTGGTAGCCGATACCAGTTGCTCAATGTCCAGCCTGCGTTCAGTTTCCAGCTCGGGATTACTATCACTCTCGATGAGTGATTCCTCCAGAGGAATGGTAGGCTTCCTTTTCTGCTTTCTCACGAAGTCGACGAAAACGTTATGAGCAATACGAAACAGCCAGGCAGAGAAGGGTATGCCCTTCCATCTAAAGGAAGAGATAGACTCATAAGCCTTGACAAAGACCTGCTGGGTCACGTCCTCTGCCTCTGCCTTGTTTCCTATCCTGAGAACCACATAGCGATAAATCTTATCGAAATGAGCCTCATATAGTTGGGCGAAGGCTTCATTATCGCCGCGCTGCGCCCGGTGGACAAGGCTTTGCTCATCCTGCACCAGATAACCCCCGCTAGCCAGACCCAGGCTCATCCCGTATGTTGCCGAGTCCAGCCGCAACTTCGGTATTACCCCGTGCATATAGTATAACGAAGGAAATACCAAAAAGATAGGTAAATGAGGTGGCGGAGTTTGAAGCTCTAATTAAAAGATACAAGAGGCTTGTCTTGTCAGTGAGAGCAAGTAATCCTCAGTAATATTTCATCTTGGATTTAGACTTCGTTTTGTCATCTTAAGTAAAATATAATAATGTGAATGTTGGTTGGGTATTGTCTGATAAAGTGTTATAGTGTTAGGAATAAGATAGTTTTGTAAAAATAAACAGTCGACCATTTTGAGACAGCATCGGACTAGAGGATATGATGGCAGAGATAACTATAGAACGGCCACGATCATTCTTAGAATTTGTAACATTAATAGAGAAATACCAGAGTAAAACATCGGAAGCTTTATGGTATAGGGGATGTGGATTAAGCACATACAAGCTTCTGCCAACTTTGTACCGTCACAAAACAATAAAAACAATAGCTGAACTTGCCAAACTAGAGCGAAACTTGATGGTTCGCTTTCGACAACGGAGCATCCCTTTTCATGGACGATCTCTAGATAATGACTGGGATACTCTATTTTTCATGCAACATTATAGAGTTCCTACACGGCTTTTAGACTGGACGGAAAACCCTTTCATAGCACTATATTTTGCTTTAACAGCGACGCCATATCAAATAAGGAAGGGTGGCAAGCCGGAGTTTACAAAAGCAGCTGCAATCTGGGTATTAAACCCTGTTCTATGGAACAGACATGCATTAAAGCATCAGAGTTTTGATGAGGGTGTACTAGCTCCGGGAGATGAGCGTCTTAAGGGTTACGGCCCAACAGGAGATTTTAGCGGTATGAACAACTACCCAGTGGCACTCTACGGATCACATAATAGTCCTAGAATAGTGGCACAGCGGGGGGTTTTCACTGTTTTTGGGCAAAAGACTCAGCCAATGAGACATTTGCATAACGTTCATTCCTTTCCAAAAAAGTGTTTGATAAAGTTTGAATTAGATAAAGAATATATATATGAAATGCGTAAAGCTATCTTTAGTCATGGAATAACAGAATCGATGGTTTTTCCTGATTTGGATGGATTGGCGTTAGAAATTCGGCGAACTTTTGAGTTCGAGGTTTAGTTATGGGCATTAGTAAAAAGGAATTCAAAATAACACCGTTTGAAGCTAGAACTTTAATTTGGTGGCGCAATCGACGTCATAAAATAGACATGAATCCACCTTATCAAAGGCGGGGACGTCTATGGTCCGATTCTGATAAAGCGTATTTAATAGATTCTATTATAAATGAGTATGATGTACCAAAGCTGTACGTAGCGGACTTCACCTGGGGTGATTCTAAACTAAACAAGAGAAGGCTACCATATGCCATAATTGATGGGAAACAGAGGCTAGAAGCAATTTTTGATTTCTTCGATGGTAAAATCGTATTGAACGATGATTTTGTATATTTGGAGGAGCCGAGTTTAGAAATGGGGGGCTTAGGTTATCATGATTTAAAACAAAATTACTCAGAAATTGCAGAGGATTTTGAAAATTATAATCTAATGGTTATGAGTGTAATAGCAAAATCGGAAGAACCCATAGGCGAATTATTTGTTAGGCTTAACCGAAGCAAATCACTTACTGGTGCTGAGGTTAGAAACGCTATGTCTGGCCCAGCACCAGAAATAATAAGGCAAATAGCAAAGCATGAATTCTTTTCAGTTAATGTGAAATTCTATATAAAACGTGGACAAGATTTAAATGCAGCAGCAAAAGTGTTGCTTTTTGAATATTATGAAGGTGTCCGCGAGACTAAGAAGAGTAGTTTGGATACATTTGTCAAGAATACGCGTAATAAGGATGATAGAAAGCGTTTACGATTAACAGGACGCTGGGTTATGGATGTACTAGATGATATGGGGAGTGTATTTCTACCTAAGGATCAACTATTGGCGGCTTCTGGAATTTTCCCTGTATATTATTGGTTTATCCGTAGTAGAAAGGAAGAAGAGTATCCGTACATTAGGGAATTTTTGGTAGATTTCGAGCGTAAGAGGCGTATAAATCGAAACATTATACAAAATGAACCGAAGAGTATGAAAATTGACAAAAACCTCTTAAAGTATGATCGTTTAAATCGTAGTACCAGTGACCTGAAAAGCCATAAGGGAAGAGTGAAAATTTTAGATAAGCGATTTATAACATATTATAAAGGCAAGATATCGAAACTATCTGAAAAACCAAAAGTCAGCTAATAGCACGTATGATGTTTAATCTTAAGCACGTAGTAGAATTTATTTGGCCCTAGCTAAGTTGCAAACTTGGCGGCCAAGAACGGCTGAAAGGCGGGCAAAGCCTTTATTCTTGATGGCTGGTGGAGTAGTCATAATGAGACTTGGGGAGCTGAAATAGCTCCCCTTATTTGTTATCAGGAGCGATATGAATATGCCAGCGAAGGAAAGAAAACCTGATGAATCGGTAGAGCACGAGTGAATATGTTACAATAATCTCAATATTGGAGACTCTTTCAGGGATACCACCATGATTGGCTATGTACGCCGCATGCAACGAGAAGATATCGCGCAGGTTACCGAGATTGACCGCGAAGCCTTCCCTCCCGAATGGCCACCACCCAACTTCAAGCGTGAGTTGCAAAATCGGTTAGCCCACTACATAGTAGCCTGCAATACAGATGAAGCAGTTGACAAGCCCGAAGCGAAGATACCCCCATAGACAGGCTTTGTCGGGCTGCTCTCTGAACTGAGTCGCTTATTCAGCAAGGGAGCACC
>SDBT01012206.1_pt1 | contig 13803 bp, 11 predicted proteins | sample 2277101 | NCBI WGS metagenome assembly SDBT01 (sample SAMN10404973, study PRJNA504765) | marine sediment metagenome | isolation source: marine sediment core GS10_PC15, 103 cmbsf | place: Arctic Ocean: Southern Knipovich Ridge | collected 2010
CGTCATTTCCTCGGGACATTAAGTGATATAATGCGCCTTTATATTCAATTCGCCATGCTCTGCCCATATTGATTTTGCTAATTGATATCGGCTTAATTGTCAAGCTTTAATTCACAATTCAAGCTTTGACACCGATTTTTTACACCTTGCTCGGCGAACTCCCGGAGCTTGGGCAGTTGAATAATCGGCAGATCGCAGCACTGTGTGGCCTGGCGCCGTTCAATCGGGACAGCGGCAAAATGAAAGGCAAGCGGCGAATACGCGGCGGCCGGGCACCCATACGAACCGTGCTTTACATGGCAATGTTATCGGCGATCCAGCACAACCCGATGATTAAACGCTTTTACCAACATCTGGTTGATCAGGGCAAGCACAAGAAAGTCGCCATCACCGCCTGCATGCGCAAGATCATGACGATTTTGAACACCATGGTGCGCAATGATCAGGAGTGGCAAATGAATTAATTTGGGTGCAGGTTGGGCTTGTTTTTAATCACAGTCGCTTGTTAGGCGATTTTTTGTTAGTGCTGAGGAATGATTGCAATCGATCGAAGTGGACACTATTAAATTTGTGGTGAGAAGCAACAAACGACCCGTAATCGACACTCGCTCCCTTAACTAGCAAATCTTCAATTCAGAGTTGATATTTTCTAGTATCAGGAATAGTTGCTCCCTATCCCGATTTAAGCAAATTACTTCCATACCTCACTTGCAACACGCTTAAAATTTCCGCCAAGGATAGCGAGTACGTCCTCTTCTAGATATTGATGGGATAGCATCAGCTCACAAAGTTCAACAATTTGCTCAGGCTGACCAAATGCCGTATTAATGTGAGGCTTCTCGTCAACAGGAGGCCACATCTCTGGGTTTTCCCTCACCCAATCCCAAAATCCATCTACATCTTTTACGAAATCAAGTCCGATACCAACATGACGAGACCCCACTAGATTTACCATGTGATCAACGTGTCGAAATATCGATTCACTACTAGCGTGTGGGTCGTCGAGAAACTCGCCGAGCCCGTTTACACCTATAACCCCTCCAGTGGCGGCACAAGCTGTTATCTGATCGTCTTTAATGTTGCGATAATGGGGGACCACCCGCCAGGAATTGCAGTGTGAGAATATAAAAGGAGCGCTAGAAATTTCCATCGCTTCCATGGTGGTTTTGTAGCCTGAGTGAGTACCATCCACTAACATTCCAACTCGATTCATCTCCTGTATGACTCTTACTCCAAATCGGCTGAGTCCTGAATCCGTTCGTTCCGCGCAACCATCACCTACGCGGTTCTTTTGATTGTAAGCAAGCAACATATGCCGAACCCCCAGTTCATAATAGACGTCAATCATATCGAGGTTTCCATCAAGCGGATTAGTTTCCTGAAGATTGAATGTTAAGGCCAATTTGCTTGATTCATTTGCCTCGATGACATCGTCAATAGTACGCACTAGCATCATGGAATCCATGTGATTCCTTATATCTGATTTCACTGCTGCAATGTGGCGTATGGTGGCATCCAAAGTTGGCATGTCCACGGTCAATGAAATGACATCAACGCCTGCTGCTTTAAATCGGGGAAGTGTATCTTGGTCGAGAGCACCGGCCTCCCAAGGTAATGTCATGTCCCACACTAAGTTACTGTTCAAAAGCTCTCTCGCATGATCACGAATTTTTTCTGTAGTACGGGAATCCATCTATCCTTCCTTAGCCAATGTACTAATTCTCTGAAGCTACCATCATCGATTAGATTGCATTAAGAGCGTAGATAACAACAATTAAGCTCACTTTTTAGTGATCTGCCTAAGGCTCCATAGCGGACACCAAGGGAAATATAATGATATCGCCTAACCAAATAACCGGTGCAAATGGAGCGCAGCGGAATTTGCATCCGAGTTAATTTGCCTTGTTAGGTCTCTTCCTTTATAACGTTTTTCCCCTTATGTGGGAAAATAAACCCCATAACTGAAGGAAAAACAAATACCCCTGTGGCACCTGCACTGGCGAGCTTATCCCCGAGTAAGGGAACACGATCAAGGAAAGGGGCCAATTCCGGTTGCCTTGCAAAGATTGAGATCGCATACATAGCCATTAGCCAAAAGAAACATTTACGATGCACCGATGAGTTCTCAAACAGTCCCAACTTCGCCCAGTTGCCAAAGAAGAAAAGTATGGCAAAAATGAAATACCCAATGTTGAACTTAAGCGAAAGCAGGATTGTGGGGACATTGACGTCTGCTCCTGCTAAAACCGGATGTAACAGGAGATCTCCCAACCAAAGAATCATTGTGGCAATGCCGAAAATTACAAAATAAGTTTGATGTTTACGATTTGATTTTGCACAAATGAAAGTGAATGGAATGAGCAAAAGATTTGGAACGATAAAAATATCATCAGGCCTTACGCCTTTGGTGAAAACAGAAATCAAGGGTGTGACCCAGAAAAGCTGTCCCCAATACAAAAAGCCAAAGTACCTTTCTGACGGTTCTTCCTCTTCCTCCAAAATCATACTGTCATAGAATATCATCGGTACAATTAAAAAGGGGACCATGCATCTGGACCACACCGTCATCTCGTGTTCTGGGAAAAGGAAATATCGCACAATTAAATACACGAAATAAATAGTGCCAATGACGTATCCCATCAAGGCACGTTTGAATCCCGATGTAAGGAAAATCCCTATTATGGGGTCAGGTCTGCTCTTGACTCTATCAAATATCACACAAGAGTCATGAGCAGACTTGACCCCTTTACTCTCCTTCGCCGAAGCACGGACCAACGGTGCGGAAAACTGCTATGACTGCGGCTTTGCAATCGGTGCATAGTCGACTCAACGTCCTATGGCATAGGTATCCCGCCGCGGGTCGGCGCCACCACTTAAAACACCGCTGTCGGGATCCACTGTTATCGCCGACATAACCCCCATGTCCATGGTCTCCCAGTCATCCACCACACGAATATCATGGCCGCGCTGTTCGAGATCTTTGGCTACATCGGCCCTGATCCTGCCTTCCAGGTTCAGTCTCCCGGGCAAGTACTCATGAGGCCAGAAAGAATCGGGGAAATTCCAACTGGCGAAACGCGGTTGTTCGACGGCCACCTGTGGATTCATGCCGAATTCGACGATATTGAGAAAGGTCTGCACCATGGCCTGGCATTGGGCGTCACCACCTGGGCAACCAAAGGGCATGAACAGCTTGCCGTGCTTGAATGCAATGGCCGGATTGGGGGTCAACCGTGGTCGTTTACGTGGTTGAAGGCTGGACGCGTGGGCCGGATCCAGCCAGTTTTGATAACCCCTGCAGGACAAACTGAAACCTAACTCGGGAATAATCGGATTGGATGTATTCGGATCGCTCGGCGTAGCCGAGAAGGCATTACCCCAACGATCGACCGCGCACGTATAGCTGGTGTCGGTTCGCGCGCTGCCCGCGCGTTCGCTCGATTCGAGCTTTGCCCCGTGTATTTCCACCTCGCCGGTCGTCAAACCCGGCGGCGGTAGTTCTCCAAAAGCATGGCGCATGTCTATGCGCTTGCGTCGTTCGCGGGTATAGGCGGCGGACAACAGCCGTTCTATAGGCACGTCGACGAACTCCGGATCTCCAAAGTAATGCTCCCGGTCGGAGAAGGACAGGTTCAGGGCTTGAGAAACAAGATGGATGTAGTCGCTACTGTTGTGGCGGAGTTGCTTGAGATCATCGTGTTCAAGCATCTGCAGAACTTGGGCTACCACAGGGCCTTGACACCAGGGTCCGCAGGTGTATATTTCGAAGTTTCTGAAACTGCCTTTTACAGGAGCTTCGTGTCCCACGCTGAAGTCGTGCAAGTCTTCGTAACGCAGCAGACCGCCCTGTTCTTCACTGAAGCGCGCCATCTCCCGCGCAAGTTCGCCCTTGTAGAAGTAATCTCGTGCCGCGCGGATCGATTCGCTTCGCGATCCGCCCTTGTGGGCGCGTTCGGCTTCGATAAGTCGCTCAAAGGTATGGGATAGCGCACTTTGCACAAGCTTTTCGCCAACCGCTGGCACCTGACCGTCGGGCATGAAGATGCGCTGGTTGGACGGCCAGACCGACTCGGTGGCGAACTCCTCCACCATTTGGTTTCGCACTACCGACGAAAGAGGAAATCCATCCCGCGCAAGTTCCAGGGCCGGTATGATGACCTGTTCCAGGCTCATGCTGCCATATCGCTCTATGGCCGTCAGCCATGCATCGGGGGCCGATGGCACCACGGCGCGCAGTATCCCGCGGGGCAAGTCGTTGTCCCAATTCTGGCGAAAGTAATCGATGGATGCCGCTCGCGGCCAGCGCCCCAGACCGCTGATGGTCACTACCGAATCCGATTCGGCGAGATAGATCATGATGGGCGCAACACCGCCGAAGTTGGTGTTCTCCGGTATGGTCACATTGATGGCAATACCCGCGGCAACGCCTGCGTCCACAGCGTTTCCACCCTGTTCCAAGATACGATAGCCGGCCGCAGCCGCGAGATAGTGGCCGGCACACACCATGTGCGTGGTACCCATAACCGGGGGACGATAAGAATGAAAAGCCTCCATGTACTTAACCCTCCTTTCGCGCGGGCCCAATGCCTATGGTAGGTAATTTGAGTCGCGACTTCACCAGTCAATCAAAAGCTGTAGAGTTCGTAGTAGGGATGATTGTGCTCGGCATCAAGATAAAAGACGGGTGTAAATCAACATTGCTGTAGAATTACGCCGCATTTAACTCATCGGCGCGTTGATTCCAAAAGTCACCCCACCAGTCGTCAGCTCTTAATATTCGCAAAGCGAGCATCGGATCGATAGAATCAGGGTGCCAACTTGCACCAGGAATTTTCAACCTTTTCTGGGGAACCGATTTCTTTGAACTTTCTATCTCTCCGGACTCAATTGGATAGCCCTTCTTCTTAATACTATCATGATGTATAGCGTCAGAAAACCGCTCAATGTATCCCATTAGCCTCTTCAGCCGTTTATTTGGATTTCTTTCATATTCTTCATATAGTTCTTGCATTATTTTTCCCACATCACCTTTTGAAATCGCTTTGACGCGCGATTTAACCCATTTTGACCGTTCTTCTTTAGCTATCCCCATTTTCTCTGCTGCTTCATAAAAATGATCTTTCAAATGGGATTTATCTAATATGAATTGCATTGTAGGAAATTGTCTTTTCAACTCTTCACTCAGAGGAATGACCCCATTCCATAACTCTATCCAACTCATCTTTGAAAGAAAAGACATTGCTTTTTCGAAGGAGAAATATAGTGGAACCAGGCTTGTATGTCAAGAAATTCTCATGCCGAACCTTTGCGGTATTTCGTCACGGATTGCATGGCGCGTGTCAGAGCCTGAGCCAATTTGGTACAGTCGCACAGTCTCACATGCCGGCAGAGATCTTTGACCGCCTCAATAGATTTATGTACGGCCTGCTCGGGTAGTTTGCCATCCACCGACAGAGTTTGGCGGATAACATCCGGGAATTTTGCAGCATGGATCTGGGGTCATTATGTTGATTTGTGATTAATAGCAGTTTCAGGGTCAAGTCTGCTCTTGACTCTTTCTTGCCTTATCAGCCACCTTTTTTACACGTTTTGTAAGGTTCCGATCTGCATGCATCTGCTTTTTCATCCTTTCGATGATGCTGCTTATAGAACTGTATCTTTCCATTTGAAACCGGCAGCCTATCTCTTTTAAACTGTCACTTCTGAGTTTTCGGATCAAATATATTGCAACATTTCTGGGTTCGTTAAAATGCCCCCTTCTTGATATGTATAATTCATCCTCAATGACCTTATAAAATTTACAGACTATGTTTATTATCGATTCGGTTTCGGGGGCAAGTTCTTTTGACTGTGGAACCTCCTGATCGGCTTTCACTTCATAGTACTTGCCCTTAACCCAGTCGACAAACTTTCCAGGCCCCAAAATCGACGGCCATTGCTTACTTCCAAATAATCCGGCTATTTCTTCGCTGTCTTCCATGGCTACAAAAGATCGGTATTCTTTTACCCAGTCCTTTTTGTATTTCGTAAGAAGTGAAAAAATGAACTCCTTGTGAAGCCACTTCCATTTTTTTGCAACTGACAGGTAGCCCTTATGGCTGCTCCAGATATAATCATCAGGTTGGCTTACAATGCCTGCCTTTACCGGATTGCGGTGTATATACCTGACAAGTTGCAAAAAATAACTGTCACCCCCAACAAGAATTGACTTGTATCTGCCACGAAAAAGTTGCCCATCGCAAAAATGCCTTCTATTAAACCTTTGTGTATATACGCCGTTTATGTGCCGCATGCTCCTGAGTGGGGGGTCGGGGGTCGGGCCACAGCAACATATTGTAAAACCGCCTAAAAATACTTAAAATTACTTCCATTTCGGTCTTAATTGATCAGTTTTCAGGCAAAAACTGGCCGATTAAGGATGGTGGTTCTTGATCCCATAAGAATGTATTCCCGGAATCCAGATTTTTTGCTTTGCCAAACGGCATTAACTCTTCCCGAAGTTCAAATGTATCGTCAGTGCAAATTATCTTTCTCCCTTTTGCCCTAAAACGAAGGGCTCCTTTCATCTTCTCAACAAATAATTTGCTCCCGACCGCAATGCTCTCTGTCCACTTGTTTTCTTTACCGCTATTATCAGTCTCCAGTGCACTGGTTGCCCATTTATAGTGAGCCTCTTTTAAATCCTCATAGTTTTTAAATCCCAGCAAATCAATCAACCGATCAAAATCAATGATCCCTTTCCTCTTTCTTGGATTCTGGATTTCCTTGTATCCACAAAACTCCCATTCTGCGGGATGCTCTACCACTCCCGCACGAACCATATTCATATCAATATAAATGATACATTGCCGTAAATAGCGGTTAGTTTGCACTGCTGTAGCATGATACCGATCTTCCCAAAATGCGCCCTTCCTGTTTTTACGGATATTGTATTCCTGGCCTGTCCTGCCGGCAACCAGCTTCATGACATCCGGGATTATATTCCGGCCGGCCTTATCAAATACGAGCAGATGAATATGTTTGATGTGACCATATAATTTAATACGCTGAAACCGCGGTATCTATTCTTGGCCCGGTAAAGCCACTCAATCCACCTGCGCCGATCTCTTGGAAATTTTAAGAGAAATTCTCTTTTATGGCAGCGGTGGGTTACCTGCCCCGTGAAACCCTATTTGGTTTTTGTTTAACTGGGGTATGCCAGACGTGCCCGGGTATATAATGTCTTTTTGCACGAGCCATATTTCTTTAATCGACCAGTTTTTTGGTGAAATCGCCCGATTAAGGCAGTTTCAGCGACTGTTTTTTAATCTTTTAGTATTAATTTCATATAGTAAGCGAGGCCCGGCCCCCGATCTGGTCCACATTTAATTTTTGGGTATAAACACTTTTGAGATGTCTCATACAACGCGACAGATTCGCATCCGGCGTTTGTAACATCAGATTTTTGATCAATTCTCTTAACAGGGCAGTTTTAGGGGGAAAACTGGTCGATTAAGGCTGTTTTAGACACGATTTTAAGCCATTTTATCTGCAATGTTAATTACTTAGTGTGGCCCCAGCGATTAGTTAGTCGTATTTTATCCCGGGCACTTCTTTTGACTTCGCCCGGGGTTTTAAACAATCATCTCGGGATAATAGGCAATGTAATATGAGACGGGTACTCTCTTGAATGAAAAACCGTCTGTTTGGCAGGGACAGTTCCGGTTGCTTTTCCAAACGGTTCCCCCGTATTTGTGTTTCGGTCATACCTGTTAAAGCAACTGCTGGACACTTCTACACGGAACCGATGTCCCTTTTTCACGACATAACTCGTCGCCCAAAGATCAATAGTGTATTCGTAAACCTTTCCAGGAGCTATTGGGGATGGTTCCAAATCCGAATCACGATAGCTCGCGCGGATAATACCATCCTGTATTAGGTTGGCGTACCCACCCTCAAATACATCGACTAGGGTGACGGTAAAATCCGTGTCCACGGCCGAAGACGCGGCAAAGAGATTAGCCTTTATGGGGCCCGTTATTTCCATGTCCGAGTCAAGTTCTTCGGTGCTGTATGCCAGCACGTCCCGACGCACCTCAATCTCAGACCGATCACCCATCTGCCCGGCAATGGAATAACAATCAATATCCAGTGTATCAGCGACGGGATTCATCGGATCATAAACATAGGTGTCAGCCTGCTCAGCACCGGGGGTGGTCTTGCTGAGGATTCCGTCGTCATTTAAGGTGTCCGCCTTTCCGTTGCTGTGCAGATAGAACTTGGTGAACCGGGTTCGCGCAAGCGGCCACTCTTGCTCGTCTCGCCAGACATTGTCACCCAAGACAAATATGTGCACTGGAGGCGGAGAAGCAAAGCCGTTACTCAGTCCCATTAAGTAGTGATCGAAAAATGCCTGGTAAGTATCCCAGTGATGTTTCGCTGTTCCCTCGCCGACTTTGATGCAACCCACACGATGGAGTTTGTCGGCTGTGGCTTCATGATCCCAGGGACCGATGAAAAGATGATTGTGTCCATCACTCAGGTTACGCCGACCTAGCTCGAACCAGTCCCCTATCACCAGTCCGAGATAGCTATCATACCAGCCGCTCCAATGAAGGACAGGTATACGAATCTTCTCATAGCCCTCCAGCAGACCGTGCTCTTCCCAAAACTTACCGTGTACAGGATTGGCGATAATCTGATCAAAATAATCGCTTGGGATGCCAGCGGCATTGGCCATTTCAGCCAGCGGCAAATGCCATGGATCGATGTTCATCGTGTCCTGATATTCGCGTGCCATCATGTATATGGCCCACATCCCAACGGTGTTAAGTTGCAGGGCGCCGTTCCGGAAGGTACATTGATAGCGGTCAAGTGCGATATCACCGGGGGCGATGCAGACAAGGAGGGGATGTTGGCTGACTGCCCCCGCATAGGTTGTGAAACCGTAATAGGATTCACCCCACATGCCTACCCGACGGTTCGACCAGGTCTGTTTGACAATCCATTCAATGGTATCATACCCATCCGAGCTCTCATTCTTTTTACTGTTGGGCTCAAAAACGCCCTCTGAGCCCCACTTGCCACGAACATCCTGAACCACAAAGGCGTAGCCTTTTTTTGTCCAGAATTCACCAATAAGCGGCATGTAACAATAGGGCTCTCTCTTACCATAGGGCATCCGTGTTAAGATTACTGGAAATAATCCCTCTCCCTCTGGTAAATAGACGTCGGTTGCAAGCTTTACCCCGTCCCGCATGGGTACCATTTGATCGCAAATCATTTGTCCTGGCACACATCGGTCGGGGGTTCCAGAAGGGATGACATCGAATGGTGTTTCAGTTCGCTTGTCGTGTTTTGCCGTTAGGCTTTCACTATGCATCGATTTATCTGATTCATTTTTCATGATTACTCACCCTGATGATTTATCCATGCTTTGTTAGAACAAATTGTTTAAAATAACAAGCCCTTCTGCCTAATCCCTTAGCCAAGCAGGGTATTGCTACTCTTGGGGCTCCAATGCACCAACACCTCTTCACCTAGTGAAAACTGGGTTTTCTGATCCAACATGCTGCTCAAATTTGCGGTTAAATGTTCACCAGTCTGACCAAGAGCAATCTTCATCTCAGTAAAATCACCCTGATAAATCATCTCTACAACCTTCCCCTCGAATTTATTATCTCCTTCAAAATCAGCTCCTTTAGGTAAGACTTCTATCAGTTCTGGATGAACCGATATGCCTGTAATTTCTTCACCAGGCACGTCTCTGCCCTTGGTGGCAATGATTCTCAAGCCATCTTCAGTTTCCAATTGCACCTTCTTTCCATCCTTGCCTATGACCTTCCCAGAAAAAATGTTGCTGGCACCAATGAAATCAGCTATAAGCTTCGTCCTGGGTGTCTCATAAATCTCCTTAGCATTTCCAATTTGCCCCAGCTTTCCCTCCGCCATCACCGCTACTATATCGGATATGCTGAGCGCCACCTTCTGATCATGCGTCACATAAAGAAAGGTTATTCCCACCTCTCGCTGTATTCGCTTTAACTCTAACTGCATCTCCTTCCTTAATTTACGGTCCAATGAAGATAAAGGCTCATCTAAGAGCAGGATTTTAGGTTCTATAACTAGAGACCTTGCCAGCGCAACTCGCTGCCGCTGCCCTCCACTAAGCTGCGCCGGGTGACGCTTCTCCATGCCACCTAGCCCCATAAGCTCCACCATCTCTCCCACTTTTACCTTTATCTCATTCTTAGCAATCTTTCTTTGTGCTAAACCATAGGCTATATTGCCCTCTACTGTCATGTGAGGAAAAAGAGCCAGCGTCTGAAATACCGTGCTGCAATCCCTCCTGTATGCAGGAATATCATTAATCACCTCGCCATCGATTAAGATATCACCTTCATCCAGCGTCTCCAATCCTGCAACTAAGCGCAGTGTCGTGGTCTTTCCACAACCACTGGGCCCCAAAAGGGAAAACACCTTCCCCTGCTCCACCTCTAAATTAAGATGGTCCACAGCGACAACTCCGGGAAAAGTTTTGACCACATTTCTTAATTCTACACAGGGTGCACCTTCCCTATTTGCCATCGTCTCTCTCCTTAAATTCTGTTATATCACCCTTTTCCTCTGCAAAAAACCCACTATTAGTATGCCGATAACTGGAAATACCATGAAAATACTACCGACCGTATTAATCATAGGAGTGCTACCAAACCGAAGCCGTGAGAAAATATAAATAGGTAAAGTGGTGGTCTTAACTCCAGCCACAAAGTAAGTTAGAGTAAAATCATTAAAAGACCAGGGAAAAATTAAGGCAGCAGAAGCGATAATTGCGGGTAGCAGCAATGGCAAGATTATCTTTCTCCAGGTAGTAAATTTGCTTGCACCAAGGTCTGCTGACGCCTCTTCTAATGTCCAGTCGATTCTCGCCATTCTTCCCAGGATAACAAATACAGCTAAGGGAATACTGAAACTGATATGAGCTATGATGATGGCCGGATACCCCAGAGGAATGTGAATTACTCTGGTGAAAAAAACTAGCAAAGCTGCCCCCATTACTACATAGGGCATCACAATAGGAAGCAGAAAACTCATTCTTAAAAGCTTCCTGCCGCGAAATTTATACTTATATAAGCCATACGCTGCTAAAGTTCCTGCTATTGTAGCAACAACAACAGTGATACATGCTATGATGGAGCTCATTGCAAGTGCATTTTTCGCGCCACTATTATGAAAAATGTTGGAATACCATTCTAGAGTAAAATTTTCCCATTCACCCCCTAATTTGTTGCTGTTAAAAGAGAAAATGACAAGAATGATAAGCGGTGCCCACAGAAATACGTAAACCAGGGTGGTTACCGCCAGCGGTATCTTACTTGTTATATCCCACGATTTCATATTATCCGCTCCAATGCTTCCTCCCCTCCTAACTTCATGGAAACATATATTATGAGAATAACCATAGCGGTTATAGCTACAGCTATAGTGGAACCCTGGGGAATATAACCCATTCTAAGAAAGTAGTGCTCGACCAAATTCCCAGCAAACATAACTTTACTTCCACCTAGTATTAGAGGCACAAGCCACTCACCCAAACATGGGATGAACACCAATATTGTGCCTGCGAATATCCCACCTTTAGTTAGAGGCAAAGTCACAGTAAAGAACCTCCTGAATGGTGTCGCGCCCAAATCTACGGCCGCCTCAGATACAGAGGGGTCTAGGCTCTCCAGCGAAGCATAAATAGGTAGAATCATAAAAGGAAGCCAACCATAAATTAAACCTACCAATATGGCATACGGATTGTATAGCATGTGTAAGGGAGACGAAATTAAACCAAGATTTAAAAGGGCGCTATTTATAAGCCCCGTATCCGCGACCAACGTTTTCAGAGCATATAGTCTGATGACGTAGCAGGTCCAGGAAGGCAAAATTACAAGGAATAATAGAAGTGTTTTCCACCTGCCCCCATGCCGTGCAATAAAATACGCTACAGGATAGCCTGCCAACAGGCATACCATATTTGCCCCGAGGGCAAAAAGAACCGAACGGAGAAAAATTATTGCATTTCCAACCTTCCATAAACCTATATAGTTTTTCAGAGTAATAATAGGAACAAGTTGACCAAGGGGCCCTACGCTCAAGAAACTGAAATATAAGATGACTCCCAAGGGAGCAATTACAAACAGAACGATCCATAGTGAAATAGGTCCCACATAAGGCAGGTACTCCTGCGCCGTAAGGAACTTTCTTATCCTCTGTACCAATCCAAATTTCCCCCTTTCCTCCATTTTTTCCTCCACTTTATGAGGCTGCATTTTAATTGGTTCTGATTTAATGGATGCTTATGCTTTAGAAGGGAGTGGATTAACCCACTTCCTTCTATTGAATCTCACCTCTTCAGCTCTTCCCAAATTGCCGCTCTCAGCTCCAGCCCTTTACCCGTGAAAGCCTTATGGTTGATAAACTCACATTTCTTAAAATATTCGTCGGAGATCGTTACTCCAGGCCAATTCAGCATCTCCTCCGAAAGCAACTCGGACGAAGCTGTGTGAACAGGAGCATAAGCAATCGCTTCAAGCAATAAAGCATTTATGTCAGGACGAAAAAGGTAATTCATGAAAAGATGGGCTGCTGCTGGATGCGGAGAATTCTTGGGAATAATCAGGTCAGCGTACCCTATCTCGGTTCCCTCTGCTGGTAGGACTGCCTTAATATTTTTATTATCTCGATGCAAGTTTAAAAAGTCTCCGACCCAAAGACTTACTATCCAAGCATTCTCCTCAAGGATCAGCCTTTTTGGCCAAGAATCATAGGCCATCACACGAGGCTTCTGCTTTAGCAATAATTCTTTTGCTTTGATCAATTCCCCCTCATCATCCGTATTGAGTGAATAGCCCAGGTATTTTAGTGCAGCGCCGATAGTTCTCCACATACCATCATACATAGTTACCTTTCCTGCATATTTCTCATCGGGTTTTAATACCACTGCCCAGGAAGGGATACGAGAATCATCAACGTATTTTGTGTTTATGCCGTAACCAAACAAATAATAAGCAAAAGGTAGCTGGTATCGGTAACCTACATCAAAGGGCAAGTTCTTAAATTCCTCTCCTAAGTACTTATTCACATTGGGTACCCAGTCATGATTTATTTCTCGCATACGTACACCAAAGGCCGTCAGTTGCATAAATGATTTATGCCCAGAATATGCTATGTCGTAGCCGACGTCAGGGTTCAATTTAAACTTTGCCATCATTTCATCGTTCGTAGAGAAGTAATCTGGCCGAACCTCAATTCCGAACTCCTTGGAAAAACGCCCATATAATTCCTTCTCAGGCCACCACTCAGCCCAGTTATAGGTAATTAATTCCCCTTCTTTTATAGCCTGTTCAAAACACTCTCGCGGCACAGGTTCATATCCTTCTGGCAGGGAAGACACGTACTTTTCATACGTTCTCTTTTCCGCTGCAAAGGCAAAAGCAGGCAAACAAGCAAACAAAAGAACCAAGGCCAACATACCCGCCATAAAGCCACATAATCCACCATTTCCCTTCATCAGATTTCTTACTTTCATACTAATATCCTCCTTTCGTTTTGATTGATAAGAACTCGCTTTTTCGGGAAGAAGCATAGAAAGGTTCTCCTTGTGTGTCAAGAAAAATCTTCACAATATTAGGACACTTTATATTATATAGTAATGATATCGGTGTCAAAGCCTGAATTGTGAATTAAATTTTTCAAATTCGTTTTTCACTTTTTTATCATTATTTATCTTCTCTTTAAATATCTTCACACTATGACTGATAGCGGAGCAACTCACAT
>SDBT01012207.1_pt1 | contig 13802 bp, 27 predicted proteins | sample 2277101 | NCBI WGS metagenome assembly SDBT01 (sample SAMN10404973, study PRJNA504765) | marine sediment metagenome | isolation source: marine sediment core GS10_PC15, 103 cmbsf | place: Arctic Ocean: Southern Knipovich Ridge | collected 2010
TGAAACTTGAAAACCTTAGTAGTCATACTACTATTATTATTGCGTATGGAATCTTTAAACTTTTTAATAGGGTCTATTGCTTTCATTTTTTAAATCTCCACAGGAAACGAAAGGGGGAGAGTATTATATTCTTTAATAGTTATTTCCTAATAGTTATGTTACTTCACTATAGTTTTCATTTCTGCTGTTATTGGACTACTATAAGCTGTGTTGTTACCAAGATTAAGTTTCTTCTCACTTTTAATATAATGATCCTTTTGAATATGGTTTCTAACTCTTTGCCTAGTACCAAAAGGTCGATTACAAATCCTACAATTATACTTTACAATACTCATATTCCTCTCATACTCTTCTCTGCATCTGCTAAACTCAAATAACCACTAGTAATATTATAATCACCAGCAACATCATGCAACCCTTTAAACAAAGGTACAAGCTTATCCTGAGAAAAAACTACATCACTAGCTAAGTCGTGAAAAAACCAATAATTCTTACCCTCACGACGAATATAACCATTAAGAATCCCTATTTTAATCTTATCAATCTCTTCATCAATAGTCATTTTACTTCACCTTCTTTTTACTAAAACTAATACTTAAACCTAACAATAAAGTAGTAGCAGATACATAAGCTACACCAATCCAATCTAAAACAAACACAATAGTATAAAAATATAATACTAAACCTAACACTAACAAATAAGCATTAGGAATCCAATCATCAAAAATAAATTCATCCAACATTTTTATATTGCCTCCTCTAAACTTTCTAATAATAATATGGGGAAAGTCGCTGTAAGTTCTCTAGTAGTGGTTATCATCCCCTCTCTCTTATAATGATTCTCACGATCTTGAGTACGAAACAAGTTAAACTTATTAACAAACTTGTAAACTGCAAGTGTACTAGTAATATATTTTTTCCCGTTACTATGAATAAATATTAAATAACTAGCCTTAGCAGCGATTGCAACTTTTAAAAATTCTAAGTTGATAGATTCACCCAAACCTTTAAACTCAGGATATTCATCTGTGAATTGTTTAAAGTAATGATTGAAAGATTGAAAGAAACCACCTTTTTTAAAAACTATGTAGAAAGAAGGAAGATCAGAACCAACAGGTGGACTTATGAGTCTATGACGATTAAAATTAAAACTTCTAATAGTAAAAAAAGTTTTATACTTAACTTCAAGAAATTTAATTAAATCTTTTAAAGCAAAATCATTACTAAGCATTTTTTAGTTCTACTTCCCCATTTGGTTTTACAATAGCTGTTAAACCTTCATCTGCTGCAAGTTCTAATAAAGTAGTTATATTAATCTTACCATTACTATAAGCCTTTAAAACCCAACGTTTATTCATTTTATCTTACTAACCTTAATCTTTTTCTTCTTAGATTTAATCTTAGAAGTTTCTTTACGATAACTAATAACTAATTCAAATGATAAAATCATTAAACCAATAAATAATAAATCCATTAAACTATAATTAAAAATACTTGTTAAAACACTACTAATAATAGCACCAAAATAAAAACCTTTCTTAACAATATCCATTCTTAAAACCCCTTCTTAACAATAGAACCACACTCTCCACATACAAAACCCTTATCCTCAGTAGGTGTTTGTTTAGTTCTACAATCACAAATGAAACAAAACTTTTTAACACTCTTAATCTTTTCAGAATCAAATTTATTCATGTTCAAAAGTTACCTCAGCTTTAACAATACTAACATGATCGCCTTCTTTAATAATAGAATCCTTAGGAATAGTCACAAGTTTCTGACCATTAGCCTTATTAAGCCAAACCTTTTTAATCAAAACCATACTATTACCTAATATTACCAGTATATAAATATTGTTGTGATAAAGAATATAAAAAAAATTAAAAAAATTAATTAAACTTAAACATATCAAATCTCACAGCTAAAAAACCAGCAGCCATAATAGCTAAAGCAAAGAATAAAGGTATAAGATTAGTCACTGAACGAGCAGCAGCATCATTAATAAAACTATTTCTATTATAACTATAATCAACGCCCCAAACCTGAGTAGCAACACTATTATCATCAGCATAAGCTATAGTCATAGTAACAAGACCAGAATTAATATCAACTGTGTAATTACTATTATTAATTAAAGTAGTTGCACCATCTCTAAAAACAGGTACATTAGTGATATTCTGATCAGTACCAATAAAAGAAACAGCAGTATTATTAGAAGCAGTAAAAGTACGATTAGTCTCACTAAAAGTACCAGTCAATACACCAACAGTATCAGCGACAGGAATTAAAAGATTAACACCGATAATAACAGCGACAAAAGCAGTAATAATACCTCCGAAAATACCTCCTAACATCAGATTATTATTTAAAACCATAAAAATATCACCATCCTTAAAAAACTATATGAAACAACTAATATTTAAATCTTCGCACTCAAAAAAATTTAGACTTACCACCAAGCATCCTTAGGAAGATCAACCCCTTTAACCTTTAAAGCAGAAAATAAACTAGCAAGTTTACGCTTATCATTAAGAGGAGCAGAACCCTTAAAAGTTTTTCTCCCATCACAATAAATCTGAACCCATAAAACATCTCCACTACTCCGAACACTAACACCACGAGTCTTCAACTTTAAACACCTATTCCCTGACTAACAATATAAATTAATATTCCAATAACAACAATTATTAAACCAATAGAAAACTTACCTTTCTTTTTACCATCATTCTTATCAACTTCTATCTTCTCAATAATACGAATCATAGTTTTATCAGCAAAAGCACCAATGTTTAAATCATTAGCATTATCAAAATCAGTCATTCCACCAACTAAAGTTAAACGCCAATCAAGAATCACAACTACAGGAAACTTCTTATAAAAATAAACTGCACCATCCTCATAAGCCTTATAACTAGTATCATCAACCATTATCAAACCACTAATAACATTAACAACTTTAAACTCCAACTTATGATTACTACGAAGAATAATAGCTAAAAACTTACCCTGCTTAATAGCACGACGACCTTTAATCTTAATACCAAAAGGTAAACGCCAAGACTTCTTCTTAACACGACGAATACTCTCATCTTTTAAATGACTAGTAATAATACCCATCTCATCTTTCAAATTCTTTATATCATCTTGTATACTCATTCTTCTTCAACCCCCGAAATCTTCTCAGTAGAACCAAACATTCCTTTCTTAAATTCACGAGTAGGATTACCAAGACTACGACTAACACGCTTTTGAGTAACAGCAAAATTAAGTAAAGCAGCCTTCTTAGATAAACTAGTATTTAAAACAATGTTAGATTTACCACGCAAATAATCAGCAGCCGTACTAAAACCTTCAACTTCAAGATAACTAGCTAAACTTAAATAGTTACGCACAGGCAAAGATAAATACCCCAGTTCACCAGTAGTTAAATTACCAGTCTTAGAAATCTTATCATAATCCTTCTTAGTAAAATCAATAATCTCTCTAAATAACTTCATTAAAGACTCACGCTTCTCAGGCTCAGGAAAACCACCCATCCCACCTACTGCTTCTTGAATACGAGGATCACTAGCTATCTCAGCAATCTCATCAGCACTTAAATCATCTTCCGTCAATTAAAACCCTCCCTTAACTCCTTAACAAATTCTGTAATAGTTTTACCAGAATTTTTTAAATAAACAAATATAATAATAATTAAAAAAATTATTAATCCAAATAAACTCTCATTCACAGTCATATTTATTAAAACCTTTATTTAATCACGAATCTTAAAACCCATCTCCTTTAATTCTTGAGTTGTAAGAGTACGCATAAAAGTAAAACCTAATTTACCCATCTCATCAATAACATAATCCTTAACCTCAACCTCAGAATTAAGACTCTTAACCATTTTAACAGTTCCAATCAAAGCAGCCTTTTCATCAACACTAAAAGCTTTTAAACTATCAAGATTTTCAACCAATAAAAACTCAAAATTAGTAGCAGGACTAGCAATACTCAACTCACGATTCTTACCAATACCAAACAATAAAAAATCTGAATCAGCTTTAAAACTTAAAATCATAACAAACCTTTCTCAATACGCTCAACCTTATTCAACAATAAAGCTAAAGCTTGGAGAATAGTAATTTGTTCATCACCCTTAACAATCAAAGGCTCAGTCTGAGTAGCAAACTCTTTAACCTCAAACAATAAGTCTTTACTAACAACTTTTTTCTCTCCTTTCTTCTTTCCTTCCACTTTTAAAACCCCCAAAAACCTTTATCCTTAGCAACCTCTAAAGAACCAACAATAAAAATGTAACCTCCAATTAAGAAAAAAATCGAACCAATAATCGTATTTAAAAAACTACCACCAATATCACTAATAGGATTAATTAAAGTATAAATACCTAATAAAAATAATAACATCCCTCCACTAATACCAATAGGGTAATCTTCATAATGACGACCAGCTAAATATAATACAATAGCAATCGCAAAAGCCCACCAAGTACTAATCATATCAAGAGCCATTTTTAGAATACCTCATAATAAAATTAAAAAAAAAATTAGAAAGGAGCTCAACGCTCCCTTTAACGAACGAAATGTTAGACTTAAACAAGTCCAGCACTTCTTAAACCCCCAACAGCAAGAGCAACTCCTGCAGCCATAATTCCTAACGCAAAGAAAATAGTTGTTAAACCAACTATAGTACTAGCAGCACCAGTAACATTAGTATTAGCTTGAGCAGCAGCAACTTCATCAGCAACAGTAGGTAATAAGTTTACTCCTATAAGAATTACAACGAATCCTCCGATTAAATTTGCTAAAACCATAAAATTATCACCATCCTTAAAAAACTATATGAAACAACTAATATTTAAATCTTCGCACTCAAAAAAATTTAGACTTACCAAACATTTTCTGAGGTTTAACTTTTTTCAAACCTTTCAAACCAGTAATCTTCGTATCAAATAATGATGTTCCAATAAAATCTTTAGAAGCTTTACGACGATTAAAAACATTAATATCATTTTGTAACTTATCCTTTTCAACGATATCCATTTGACGACGACGCATACGACGCATACCTTTTAAAACCTTATCTTGAGTCTCAAAATCATCACGATCATCAAAAGGATTAGGACCCTCAACACTAGGCTCACCACTAACAAGACCTTTTAACTTATCCTTTAAAGCATCACTAATAACCATTTTTAATTCTTCCTCCGTTTAAGCTTCTTACCTTTACCAGTAAAAAACTTTTGACCTTTATAAACCATTCTTTAGTACCTATTTAAAAAAAATGCTTTTAGTAGCTGCACCAACACCCATAAAAGTATTTTTAACCTTACCAAATAAACTAGCAGCAACACCACTAATAACACCTACACTAAACAAACTAGTTATAGCACTAGTCAAACCCCCAAATTGTCCTTTATTATTCATTTTCCATTTTCACCTCGTCATATATTTAGACATTACACCATAATAAACAAAACTAACTAATAAACCAATAACTGCTAAAATTAAATCGTTCTGTTGATACGAAACAGTTGCAAAACTCCAAAGAATCATAAAACCAGTCAATGCGTGATTACCAACATTACCTTTAATACCAAACCAAAGAATAACTAATAAACCAATAAAAAAGCCAAGAAAAACATCACCTACTAACTCATTAAAAAATAAGTTAGGCAAATCCAACCAATTATCCTGCCCAATAGTCATATTAATTAGTCACCCCACGCCACCATTCAAGAACAGTTACAACCCATAATAATATTAAAGGAGCAAGAACTAAAATTGCGAATATAGGAGAAGCATCTTTCAACTTTAAAAAAACTGTTAAAAAATCCCAACCAAAACCAAATAACGTAGCAACTATAGGAGCAAAAATAACTATGTCAGCACGAAAACCAAGAACTGCCGAACCAAATGCAACACCTAAAACACCTGCTGCTATACCTAAAAGCCCTCCAATCTTTTGAGAACTACTCAAATTCTCGGGAGATAATAACAAATTAATAAAAGTATCAGTAGCCCCACCATCTATCAAACCAAAAAAGTAAAACAATAAACTAGTACCAGCCATAAAACCTAAATAATTATAAAACTTATTAGCCATTCTTAACTTAACCTCCAACTAGGACTAGCCAACCAAGCAGCAATCGTTAATAAAGACATAACAATAAAAATAATCCATTGACCACCTAAAGGATTAAAAGCTGCAGGAGTAAAACTAACATTTAACAAATCAAGATAACTAGCAGCACCAGTAAGAATAGTTGTAAACGTTAGCATTTTCTCAGGCTCACCAAAAACAGTTAAACTACTACCAAGAAAAATAGTTAAACTAATAATCACAATAACAGTCATAAAAAATAATCCTGCAGTATTAAAACCACTACCACCAAAATTTTTAAGATCATCAAAGAAAGTCATTAAACTAAAACTACCTTGAAAATTATTATTAATACTATAAAAACGAAAAATCGTAATGTTATTAGTAGAATTTAACTCTAACTCTACACGACTAATAATAATAGTATTAGTAGATGTATTAAATTCAAACTCTGCAAAGCCACCAGTAGCATCACAAAAAGAATTATTAGAATCAAAAATAGTTCCACTAAGAGAATCATTTAACAAAGAAAAAGTACAACTAGTCAAATTCCAAAAACCATTACTAGAAACATTAAAAGAAAAATTTGTAAGAGTACCATTAACCAAAGAAGCACCAACACTAGGTAAAAACTGATAATTTAAACCAATAAAGCTTTGTTGATTAACATCAGCCGTAGATAAAGTAATAGTGTAAGACGATTGAAAAGCATTAAGAGTACCAAAGAAAGGTAAAAAACCACTTCTAGTAACATTAATATCATACAAAATATCAGAGTTTAAATCAACTTCTGCAGCTCCAAAAATATCAGAGAACTTCTCAGCAATTAAAGCATTATCACTATTACGAGTAATCTTAATACTAGCAGCTTCAATAAAACCACCAGCAATATTACGAACAATAAAAGAAATTGGACTAGTATCGTTATTCATAAAAGCAGTAATATTAACTAATCCACCCTCAGTAATACTAATAGTCTGAGTAAAAGTAGAAAACCCAGACTTAGTAGCTAACAAATCATAACTATCAACAGGAAAACTAAACTTAAAAGCAGAAAAATTAATATCAAAATCAAAATTTGTACCACCAAACATTAACAAATTAATATTATCTAATAAGTTACCAGTAAGAATATCACGAAAAGTAATGAACAATGACTGATCCCTAAACAAAGTAAAATTTTCATTTTGAAAACTATTATTAGAAGAAATAGTACGAAAATTATTACTATGAGAATCTGTATAATTAGGACGACTAGTTAAAAAAACATTATAATCAATCCCACTACCATTAACCCCACGACTAACATTCACAATAACATTAGTACCAGTAGTAGAAAAATTAATATTAAAACTACCAAAAGAAACATTACCAGACAAATTCGACAAAACTTCTCCACCACTAGCATTAAAAGCAGAAAAATTAAACTGAGCATTAAATAAATTAGTAAAATTAAAAGTAACATTATCTAACGCAGAAACATTAATTAACAAAGTAGAATTAAAATAACCTAAAGCACCATTAACAAAACCGATAAGTTGATTATTACCAGATTGTAAATGAAGAATAGCCGATCCATTATTAGTAGTAGTACTAACAACTGAATCATTAACAGTAAAATTAAAAATTCTAAAACCAGTCACAAAATCAAAAGCATTAAAACGAATAATACTCTGAGACAAACTAACATTTAAATCATTAGAAGTATTATGATTAAGAACAATCTGAGAAAAAAAGTTATTACTAGTAACAGTTAAATTATCAAGTGATAAGTCTGATAATACATTTACACTACCTGTACTTGTAGGAAATATTGTTCCTGCAAGATTAGTAACATTAAAAATAGAAATACTAGAATTATCGTAGATATCAAAAGCAGAAACATTAAAAACATTAGATGTAAAAGTAGAAACATCTGAAACGTAAGCAACGAAATCACCACCTCTAAGAGTACAATTAGAATTACCACAAGAAGCCCATAACTCAACAGTATAATTAGCAACCGATACATTAGAAAAAATATGTTGTAATATAGCAACACCAATATCAGTACCAACACTACGACTAATAATAGCACTAGACATAGACTGATTAACAGAATTAGTTAATCTAAACTGAAACGTCGCAGTCGTAGAAGAAGAACTATTAACAGGAAAACCACCTTTAACATAAAGATTAGCATTAGCATGATCAACATCTTCACCAGTAAAATTAGCAATCTTTATTAAACTACTAGAATTAATGTTTAAACCAATTAAACTAGAACCATTAACTTGAGTAGAATGAGTAAAAAATTCTGTTGTATGAACAAAAAAATTAAAATTAGCATTAACACCAGACGCAAACAAAGAAATATTAAGAGTTTGATTAGCAGAAACATTATTTAAATTACAAATACCTGAAACACTACCAACTCCTGACGCAGAAACAGTACGAGGATAAACACTACAATTAGAACCATTAATAGAAATAAAACTGTTTAGATCATCACTAGAACCATCATTATTAGTATATACTGATCTCCAATTAACAACAATGCTCGAAATAACGTTTTGACTTTGACTATCAGACGTAGAAAGGTTAGAAACAATGAAAGCATAACTATCAACCTCAGAAAATGTAGAACTACTAGTTGAAAAAGATAAATTGTTAAACGCATGATTAATAGTTCTATTAAAACTATCAATTAATATATGTCCTGCAAGTTCAGTATTAGAATAATTTAACTGTCCACCACCACTACTTCTACGACATTGATACTTAATATTAACAATTCCTATATCTTTAGTAAAATTAGAAGTTATAGTATTAATATTACCAATTAATCCACTTCCATCATTACTTCTAGTTGTTAAACTATTAAAAGTATCTGTATTATCAACTAAAATTTCACATTCAGCTTGATTAGCAACATTAGAACTTATCTCACCAATAGTTTCAAACCAAACAGCAGTATTATTTAGAGTAATGTTAAAATCTATATCTAAAATATTCTGAAAAGAAGCAGAACTAGAAATAATACTTCCAGTTTGTGAAGCTTCAAAAGTAGATTCTAAAGACTCATCAATTATAATAGGAGCAGTATAAGGATATTGTTGTTCAGTAGTAGGTGCACCACTCGCAAACAAAAAAGCTATTTCTGAACCATTAAGAGTCTTATTAAAAACAACGAACTCATCAAGCAAACCCTCCCAATTAACATCAGCAGCCGTATTTCGAAAGTTACCAATAGTATCATTATCACTTAAAACTTTATTATTAAGACCTGTTTCATTAGCAATATTAACACCATCAACCCAAATACTCATACCACCAGAACCATTATAAGTAGCGACTATATGATGAAAACCACCAGTCGTTAAAGTACCACCATTAGCACAATGAAAAACATTACCAGTATCTCTAATCACAAAAGCTATTTCATTATCATTACAATTAACAGCATCATCATATAAAATGTAAGCATACCTAGTACGACCAGCATACCACAAATTCATTACAGAACCAGTATTAGCATCTAACAACCCCCATAAAGAAACAGTAAACGCATTAGTCCAAGTCATATTAGGAGGGAGATCAACACGAGCATTAGTATCACCAGTAAAATTAAAAGCCTCATCTATTATACCTGTTAAACCTGTAACTGTACTTGAACCTATTATTCCATCTCCTGTTATTCCAGTTATATCATCTATTAAAGTTCCACTAATATCAATATCTGCATTTCTATAGTAAATAATAGTAGCAGACTCCAATTCAGAATTAATACTTGCAGATGTAAAACTAGATAAGAAGATTAAAAATACTAATCCGAATAATAAAAACTTTTTCAATATCTAACCACCACCCAAAAAACCAGTTCTTCTAAGACCAATCAAACTAGCACCAACACCTAATAAAGTAAAAGTGAAAACGAACAAATAAACATCAGTCACAATACAAGTCAAACTAACACCAGTAGTTAAATTATCACCAGAACAATTAAGACTAACACGAGCAGCATCAGCCTCAGTTTTTAAAGGCTCAATAAAAATAACTGCAACAAAAAAAGCTATGAAAGCTAACATAGCACCAACCATAAAATGTTGTCCAAGCTTATTCAAAAAAAACCACCTCCTTTAGACTTTTTCTTCTTAAAAAATTGAATTTCTTTTGTTTCTCCTCTAGTAGATAACCTTTTACCTCTACGCTCAATAAAAGTATCAACTAAAGGAACTCTTTTTCCTTTAACAATTCTAAAAGTACGAAACTCAGAAGGAGTAGGTAAAGCACCAAAACGACGAGTAACCCTAGCAGGACGACCAGTAGGAGTAATACCAAAAGTAACACCTAAAGTACGACGAACCCTCTCAGCACCAAAAGTCAAAGCAGAAACACGCCCAAGACCAGTAGCAATAGTTTTTTCTTTACCAAAACGCTTAACAAAAACTTCAAATCCTTTAGGTAAATCACGAACCTTACTAATAGCTTCACGTCGTCTAACTTCTCTACGAGTAAGAGGCTTAGCTCTAATTTGACTAGGAATAAAAGGAGTTGTAAGAGGAGTTTTAAATCTAGGAACAACAGGCTCAACAATAGTTACAGGCGAAACTATCGAGGCAAAATCAGTTCTAGGAATAACAATAGTTGCAAGTTTACGTTTAGTTCGAGTTCTTACTATAGGAAGAACATCAAGAACAGGAACGAATCTTTCAATAGGAGTAATCTTTGTTATAGTATCAAGTTTACTTATAGGAGTTACTTTTTTTGCAACATCAATAATCGAAGAACTAATAAGCTTAGAAGAAACAATAGGAGTGATTGTAGGATCAAGTGTTAAAGGAGCAAAAAAAGGACTACTACGAACACGAGAAACAGCAGGAGTAGGAACACCAACAAATTCACGAGTAGGTTTCTCAATAATAGGTTTAGATCTAAAAATATTTACTTGCCCTTTCTTACCCAAAAACAACCCTCTCGTAGACCTAAAATTAAATGCTTTACTAGGAATAATAACTTCAAACTCAGGCTTTAAAGGAACGATAGTAGTTTGTAACTCAGAAGGTTTCTTAGCTCTAGCAACAACTTTAGCTTCTTCTAATAAAATACTTCTACGACTAAGAATTTCTGCAGGAGTAGGTATCTTTCTTGTTAAAACTATACCACTTTCAGTAACAACTCTCTCAGTTCTAACAGGCTCAAAAAACCTTATCTGTGCAGGATCAAGACGAGCAAGTTCACTAGCCAAAGGCTCACGAACACGAGGAGCAAAACGAATAGGCTCAATAGTAGCAGTACGATCAAACATTGTAGGCTCACCAGTTGCTCGACGTTCAAGCTTAGCAAGAGTACCTTCAAAAATATCTGATCTAATAGTTCTAACACTTTTGCTAACAACTTTAGGACCAGCTTTACCAACAACAGAAAAAAACGCTATTTCACCAGCAACCTCAGGAATACTAGTTTCTTTAGCTCGTTGAACAGTTCGACGAAGAGTACTAACAGGAGCAAGAATAAACTCAGTTGTACCTTCTAAAATGTTTAAACCTTTAGTTCTAATAGTTTCTTGTCCAGCTCTCACAAAACCAGCACCAAACAAAACGACAGGACCACCAACTTTTTCAATTAAACTAGCGTCTTTACTCTTAGAAAGTCTAGTTGCTCTTTGTTCAAAAGTTTCATCAGTTACAGCTCTAACAGTAGGAGGAGGTAAAATAGTAGGAACGACAAACTGCACAGGATCAGCAAGACGAGGACGAGTAGCCTCAGTAGGAATAGGAATAGCAGCCCTAATCTGAGCCTGAACAACAGGAGAAATAACCCTTTTTTCAACTACGATAACAGGCTCAATTCTAACAGGCTCAACAACTCTAGGAGCAGGAGCAACTACAGGAGTAACAACTCTACGTCTACGACGTCTACGACGAACAGTCTCAACAGGAGTAATATCTCCAGTAATAGCTTCACGACCAGCCTCACGAGCAATCTGTTCAACCTCAGGAGTTTCAAACTCGGCAGGAACAAAACCACCAGTAGGACTACGCTCTAAAACAGTATCATCCCCATCAATCTCCCTAAACAAACCTTTATCATCAACCAATTTTTAATCCTCATTTAATAAACTTAACTATCTTAAACCCTAACTTTTCAATTTCAGACTTATCCATCAAACATTCACCATCCTTAAAAACATTATAAAAAAGTAGTAGTAGCACGTCTAGCAATTCTACGCTTAATCTTACGCTTAACTCTACGAGCTTTTCGTCTAATTCTTCCAGCCATAAATTTTCATCCTCCTTACATTATTAAGTAATCTTGATCTTTTTAACATCAATAAAACACTTGTTAAAATTATTCAAACAATTATTCTTATCAACCATTATCTTCTTTTTCTCCTTTGTTTTTTAGTTGTAAAACGTCTAGCAAATCTAATAATCTTAGGTCTAACATCACGTCTAACAGGAGTCACAACTCGACGTCTAGCAAATCTAGTCTGAGCCTGAACCTGACGAGAAATTCTAGTAGTTGGTTTAGGAATTATTCTACGAACAGGCATACGAACAATCCTAGGTGCAGTAACAACTTTAACAGGAGCAGGAGCAACTACAGGAGTAACAACTCTACGCTTAACAGATCTTCTAGATCGTCTACGTCTAATTCTTTGAACCATTTTATTTATTCAACCTCTGAACTTTTCTTGTAGTGATACTATCAGCCAAACCCTTACCGAGTTTAGGCAAACCCTTAAAAAAATTAATAGACTTATCCTTATCAACCATAATAATCACCTACATCACCAATAAAATCCACTACTTTAAAACCAAAGTCTTCATTCATAACACACCACCTTTCTTAAACTTTTTAACAATAGAAATATTAATAAACTTAGGTAAAGAACCATCAAACTTTTTCTTAGGTAAAAAAACCATACCCTGTTTAGTATTCTTATTAATCAAAACTTTTAAACGAATATTATCAACCATAATTTTACTAGTAAAAAAACTAATATTTAAATCTTCGCATAAAAAAATTAATCATTGTTTATCATCACTAACTTTATTAACACCTTGAGAAATAGCATTACGAGACAAACGAATACCATAACCAGCGATCAAATTCTCTAAATCACGAATAGAAATACCAAGCTCCTTCTTCAAAGCCCACAACAAACGATTACGAGAATCATAATCAACTTTATTAGTACGAAGTTTCAAAGTCTTAGACTCCAAACTCTTACGCTTTTTAAGACGATAAGCTTTTTCATCAACAACGTACTGATCAAAAAACCTACCACGAAAAGCACTAGTAGGAACTCCTTTAGCATTATAACTAAAAAACTTTTTACCAAACAAATATAAATACTTTAACTTACTCTTATTAAAAAATAACCAACGCCCACGCTTACCTTTAGTAGTATAAACATGAAATAAACCATTAGCACGAAACAAAACAACGTAACGCTCTAAAAAAAAGATACTAGGCATAACAATAAAAACAAAAAGATTCTTCTGCCCCATCTCCATCATTAAAGTAACAATTAAATTATTAACTCTTGATAAAGAAGTACGACTAGACAAACCAGTAAACGCTTCATCAAAAACAACTGCTTGATACTTCTTAGCAGCCTTAATAGCATCAACAAACTCCTCAGCAGACAAACAAACACGACTTAAATTAAAAGTTGGATCAACCTTAGCTGCAAGTTGCATAGCCAAAAC
>SDBT01012208.1_pt1 | contig 13802 bp, 16 predicted proteins | sample 2277101 | NCBI WGS metagenome assembly SDBT01 (sample SAMN10404973, study PRJNA504765) | marine sediment metagenome | isolation source: marine sediment core GS10_PC15, 103 cmbsf | place: Arctic Ocean: Southern Knipovich Ridge | collected 2010
ATGCAAAAACCGTCTTAAGAATATGCGCATACCCTCAAAAGTTATTGTTAAGGGTATTAAGAGTAGAAATGGTGCATCAGGATTATTAAAAAAACTTTTTGAATAAAAGTAGGTTGTGATTACAGCTGCGCAAGCAAAAAATAATAATTGGGGGAGAACATATGTTTTTATAAAAAGATGTTTAAAATTTTGTTTGCTTTTTATAAAAATATTTAAAAAAGGGGCAAGAGTATCGCCAACTCCAAGTTTGGTCAAATAAATTATTAAATAAATTATTGAAAAAACACTTCCAATCAACCCATAAGTAGGAGCGTTAACAACGTACAATAAAAATGTTTGATGAAGTACTTTTAATACTTCATATGCAACACTTCCTGCAATATTCCAGCGAAAACTTGAAGTAAATTTTTGGGTGATATTTGTTTTATTTTTTTCTAGCATGATCCAAATTTTTGTAATTCGGTAGAGCTTATGTTTGTCTACAGTATAGTTGAATCAGGAAATCAGAAATTTTTAAAAAAGCTTATTAATTCTAGCCGCTCGTCCCGCCTGTCCGACTTTGCCAAGGCTTCGACGGACAGGCGGGACGAGCGGATTAGTAAGAATTTGCCAATATAAACCAAGGAATTTAATTTCCTGATGTCAACTAGTATATAAACTTAAAGTAGAGATGTAAAAAAAGAAAAATCTCAAGGATTGCTTTTTGGCAAGATATTATTTCAAAAAGAAAAATGCGTATATTTTTTATAAGAAATTACAAGTGTTATTTTTTTGATGATATATAGGATTAAACAGTTTTTACCGGATTTGATCGAGAAAATAAAAAATTTATTTAAACTCTTTTTTTTGGTGGATAGTTTGTATTATTATAATATTGATAATGAATGGGATTTGAGGGGGGCGATAATGGGTTTGTTGAGATTAAACTTTCACAAACCCATTTTTTTTATCTTTTTTTATCCTTAGGATCGGAAAATCTGCTGATAAGATTTGATTTTATTTTTTAATTCGTCAATCAGTGTTTGATCAATCAAATTTTGTACCTTTTTTGTTGTTGCGGTTTTTTCTATTTCTTTAAGTTCTTCATTAATTTTTAAAATTTTCTTTTCAAAGTTGGGATCATTTTCTTTTACTTGTGATAATAAAAAATCTTTTTCTTCAATACGAGCGTCCAGCTTTTCGACCAGTTTGAGTTTTTTTTCTAAAACAAGAAGTTTTTTGTGATTGTGAGGTGTGGGTTTATTTTTAATAGATTTGGTTTTATGTGTACTAATATCCCTTTTTGTATTTATGCTAGTTGTAAAAATTTTAAAGGATAAAAATAGTGCTGTAATTGCAAACAACTTGAATACCAAGTCTTTTATTGGAAATTCTTTTAATATTTGCATTTTTATCCTTTTTGCCAATTAATCGGTTATTTATGAACCGAAGTTTTTTAGCCGTTGCAACCAAAACTACTTTTGTCTTCGACGCGACATAGCCGCTTTGGCGACGACACGTGAAGTTGTCTAGCAAAGGGTTATATTTTGATATCTTTTTAAGAATAGTACGAAATAATAGTATAATCAAACGCTAACGTCTAAATGTTAAAAATACTTTTTATTTCCCTTAAAATTATGGAATTTGTTAAAAAACGTCAAAAACAGGAGATTCTTGTTGATGACTTGGGGGCTTAATTCTTTTTTTGGTATATTAAAATTGTTATTTCTGATTACTTGCAAAAAAAATTGATATAGCGAAAGGGATTTTATGTTCGAGTTAAAGGACAAGGTTGTTTATCCTGGACATGGGGTAGCAGTAATTAGTGAAATAATTGAAAAGAAAATAGTTGGAACGAGCATAAAATTTTTTAAATTAAATTTTTTATATAAGGATATGACTATTTTGCTTCCTGTACATAACCTAGAAAGCAGTGGTGTACGTTATCCCGAAAATAAAAAAAATATTAAATTTGCTATTGATGAGCTGTCTAAAATTCCAAAAAAGAAATTGAATTGTCTGGATTTTACTCCTAGTGGATGGAATAAGCGTAATAAAGAATATCAACATAAAATACAAGGGGGTAAGTTAAGAGAAATTGCACAAATTTATAGAGATCTGAAGTACATTGCCCAACAAAAAGAGCTTTCTTTTGGGGAGAAAAAGATCTTACAAATGGCAGAAGAGTTATTTGTTCAAGAAATACAACTTGTGACAAATAAGGAGCGTGAAATTATTTTAGAAGATCTTACCAATCCTTTTAAACAGTTTTTCTTCGGTAAGTCTGAAGAAATTCGTCAACAAGTTTCATAAGCATAAAAATGCGTAATGTATTAGTAATATCAGGCCCAACAGCATCAGGCAAAACAGAGCTTTCAGAAAAAATAGCACAAAACTTTCCTGCAGAAATTATAAATGCAGATGTGGGACAATTTTATGTTCCACTTTCTATTGGAACAGCAAAACTTGATTGGAAAAATTCTAGATTTCCTCAACACTTATTTGATGTTCTTGATGAACCAAAAGATTTAACTGTTTTTGAATACTACAAGTTTGTTTTAGATCAAGTAAAAAATATTTGGAAAAAGGAGAAGTTACCAATTATTGTTGGCGGCTCTCTTTTTTACATAAAGTCTTTATATTTTCCAATGCAAAAACTTGAAGGTAAAAAGACTGGACCAAGGATTGATGTACCAGATAAAAATTTATGGCAAATTTTGTATGATATAGATCTAAAAAGAGCAAAAGCTTTGCATCCTAATGATATTTATAGAATAAAAAGAGCGCTTGAAATATGGAAAAAAACAGGAACAAAGCCGTCTGAATATAAACCAAAATTTAATCCAGAATTTAATTCTCTTTTTGTTTTTATAAATCCAGAAAAAAATATTTTGCATGAAAGAATAAATAAAAGAACAGAAATAATGCTTGGACAGGGTTGGATAGAGGAAACTAAAAAAATTGCAGGAACGGAGTGGGAAGATTTTATAAAAAATAAGGGGTTAATTGGATATCCAGAAATTTTTGAATGGATAAAACAAGGAGAAAGATTGCAAGATTTGCCAATTTTGATTGAAAATATTCAGATAAGAACTAGGCAGTATGCCAAAAAACAATTAACTTTTTGGAAAAGTTTGAAAAAACAATTGCTTAAAGATTCAAGAGAATCAGATATCTTATGTAAGATTCTTGAAATTGATAGTTCTTGCGAAGATATTTTGGATCTCATCGTACAAAATCTTAAAGAAGCAATTTCGTAGTAAACTATTTGTAGAAAATACAATTGATGGGTGTTATAATATTTTTTATTTCGTTTGTAATTTAAATAAATAGTTAGAAAGAAAGGGTTTTTAGTGATTTACCTTTTTAGAAAGGAGATGAAAAAGTGGCATTTTCTTTTATGGGCGGTTTTAGCGTCCTTAGTTTTAGGGGGATTATCGGCCATCTTTTTCAGACGTCGGCATCCAAGTGAGCTAAAAATAGCAGAAGTCAACGGTGCAGAAATAACTTTTAAGCAGTACGGTCAGACTTTGGGGGAAATTAAGTCACAAATTGAGGCATACAGAATGTATGCAAGAATGTATGGTGTTCCAATTGATATGTTTTTAAGTATCTCAGGTCTTGATAAACCAGAACAAGCTGCTTTTGATAAATGTGTAAATGATAAATTGATTGATCAAGAAATGCAGCCTTTTAATATAGAAATAGATCCGGAATATTTTAGTGAGCAATTAATACAAAAACTTCCACCTCAAGTAAAAGATCAATCCGGTGGTTTGAATATGGAAGCATATAAATTTTATTTGGGAAGGTTATTTACAACAATCCCTGAATTTGAGCAAAGAAAAGAAAATGAATTTAGAAGAGAACTTTTTAGTCAGTTTGTAGAGACCTCTAATTATGTTTCAACAAAATCTGCTATACAGGCTTTTGCGTCTGATAATATCAGGAAAAAATTTGCGATTTTGCATTTCCCATTTGATCTCCACCTTGAGCAAATAAAAAAAGGTACCCTCGACAAAAAAATGCTTGGGGGTTTTTATAAGAAAAATAAAGAAAATTATCGAGTTCCAGAAAAACGCCAGGCAAAATATTGGATTATTTCTCCTCAAAATTATGCAAAAAAAAATGAAATAATAGATGAGGCAATTCAGAATTTTTATGACAAGAATAAGTCAACTTTGTTTAGGATTCCTCCAAAAGTAAAAGTAAGACACATTTTATTAAAAATACCAGAAGATGCCAAACCAGAACAACTTGAAAAGATTTTGGAAAAAGCGGGAGATATCCACAAACAATTAGAACAGCAGAGTAATAAGTTTGAAGAGTTTGTCAAAAAATATTCTGAGGACAAAACTACAAAAGATAAAGGCGGAATTATAGATTTTTTTGAACGTGGAACTTATGATTTAGCTTTTGAAAGAGCAGCCTTAAGACTTTTAAAGCCTAGCCAGATTTCTGATGTTGTAAAAACAGATAAAGGTTATCAGATTATACAGTTGGTAAAAAGAATTTCTGCTTCTTACAAACCGATAGAAACTGTAAAAAATGAAATTGTAAAAACAATTAGAACAAGAAAAGAGCAAGTGGCTTTGCGTTCTGCGTTGGAAAGAATTATGTATGAAGTAAAATCAGATAAAAATGCGATTTCAGAGTTTGTTGCAAAAAATAAATTAAAAGAGGAAAAAAGTGCCTTTTTAAGTACCAATGATGCTGCCGGTGATGAGTTGAAAAATATGCTTGCAGAAAAACTTTTCTTTGTTGCACGAAAAAAGAATGTTCAAGGTTATTTTGTTCATAAGAAAAATTATATTTTATATCAAATGATAGATTTAAAAGAGAGTTTTATTTCTCCTTTTGAAAAAGTAGAAAAAAAGGTTTTGTACGATTATTACAAAGATGCAGCAAACAAGAATTTAAAAGCGGCTATAAAAAAATCCCGAAGAGAGTTTTTTGATAAAAAGATCTCCTTAAAAAATTTGGGCGCAAAACTTAATTTGAAATTAATTGAAACAGAAGACATTAAGAAAGGTGATGAAATTAAGGGATTGGATTTTGGTAAACAATTAAGTGAAAAAGCATTCATTTTGGATGGCTTTGATCAGTTACTTACTTATAAACATGAATCCGTCTCCGCCAAGGCTTCGACGGATGGGTCGTTTGATTGTTATTTGGTTAAATTGGTGGCTGAAACAAAACCAGATCTTAAAATATTTCAAGAAGAAAAGGGACAAATCATAAAAAGCAAGAAACTCAGCGAGGATAAGCTATATTTAAGTGCTTTTATTGCATCTTTGTTGAGAAATGCTAAAATAGAAAAAACAAGAAAAATGCCGAATGTAAATACAAAGAACAAGTGAAAGATTTATTTTTATGCAGACGAAGAAAACAAAAGTTACAGGTAGTCAAAGAGGCGGAGAAAAAAGGGATGCTTTATTGGCAGCTTTTGCACAAATAGACAAGCGGTTTGGTAAAGGTTCGGTAATGTTGTTAGGGCAAAAAACTGATACCCAAATAGAAACGATATCTACAGGTTCTATATTGATTGACCAAGCTCTAGGGGTTGGAGGGTTACCCAAAGGCAGAGTGATAGAAGTATTTGGGCCGGAGTCTTCTGGTAAAACCACTTTGACATTACATGCAATTGCTCAAGCACAAAAAGCTGGTGGTACATGCGCTTTTATTGATGCAGAGCATGCGTTGGATCCTGGTTATGCTAAAAGCATTGGTATTAATACTGACAATTTAATTATTTCGCAGCCAGATTATGGTGAACAAGCTTTAGATATAGCTGAAATGCTAATTCGTTCTAATGCTGTTGATTTGTTAGTAATAGATTCTGTAGCAGCTTTGGTTCCTAAAGCAGAACTTGAAGGTGGTATGGGTGATCATCATGTGGGTCTTCATGCAAGGTTGTTGTCTCAAGCACTGCGCAAATTAACTCCGATTGTGCATAAGTCAAAAACAGTTTTAATATTTATAAATCAGATACGCTACAAAATTGGTGGTCTACCATTTGCGAATAAAGAAACTACAACAGGTGGAAATGCTCTAAAATTTTATTCTTCTATACGTTTAGATGTTAGAAAAATTGCAACTTTGAAAAAGGATGATAAACCTTTTGGAAACAAGGTGTTAGTAAAGGTAGTTAAAAACAAAATGGCTCCTCCATTCAGAAGAGCAGAAGTTACTCTTCTTTTTGGACAAGGAATTAGTAAAGAACTTGATTTGTTAGATACGGCACTTTCTTGTGGTGTTGTAAAACAATCTGGGGCTTGGTTTATAATGGGCGATGAAAAATTAGCTCAAGGTAGAGATAAGTGTTTGAGTAAATTAAAAGATGATAAGGCGCTTTTTGATAAGATACTTATATCTATTTCTAAAGGTAAAATTGAAGCAAAAAAGTCCCTAAATTAAGGAATATTTGAGTGAGTAGATTTAGAGATAATAAATTTGGAAATAGAGATGTTAGGGGCGGACTTACTAGTAATTATTTTGTTAATGAAAAAATACGTGCTCCAAAAGTGATGGTTATAAATCAGGAAGGGGAAAATTTAGGAGTTCTTTCAAAGCAGCAGGCTCTTGAATTGGCACAAGAAACTGAGTTAGATCTTGTTCAGGTTGGAAAGAAAGATGATATTGTAATTACCAAAATGATGGATTTTGGTAAGTTTTTATATACCAAAAAAAAGCAGCTGAGCGAGTCTAAGAAAAAACAAAAAGTGGTACAGGTAAAAGAGATTAAATTGCGTCCTAATATTGGTGATCATGATTACAACACCAAACTGAAAAGGGCGGTTAATTTTTTACAAGATGGAAAAAAGGTAAAATTTACGCTGCAGTTTAGAGGACGTGAGTTTATCATGATAAATGGGCTGGGAAAAAAAATTTTTGAAAGAATACATAAAGATTTAACAGAGAAAAATTTGGGGAATTTAGTAGAAGAAAAAGAACAAAAAAGTAGGCCATTTTGGTCTAAGATTTATTTTTTAAAGTGAGGTACGAAATTCTACTTCTGGCGAAGTAGAGTAAAAAAATAATAAAACAACAGAGGAATCAGTATGCCAAAGATGAGAACTCATTGTGCAAGTAAAAAAAGATTCAAAAAGAATACTAACGGAAAAATAAAAAGAGCTAGGGCTTTTAAACGACATCATGCTTGGGCAAAAAGTACAAAACAGAGAAGGAAACTTCGTTCTGGTACATATTTGCAAGGTACAAATAGAAAGAATATAGAAAGCTTGTTGCCTTATTAAGCAACTTTGAAGCAGAGGTTAATTAATCATGAGCAGAATTAAACGAGGAATTATTACAAAAAAACGTCATAAAAAGGTATTAAAACAGACGAAAGGATACTGGGGGCAACGCAGCAATATTTTTCGGAAAGCAAAAGAGACTCTTTTGCGAGCAATGGAGTTTGCTTTTATAGGACGTAAGCTTAAGAAAAGAGATTTTAGATCTCTTTTTATCGCAAGAGTAAGTGCTGCTTGTAAAAGTAATGGAATCTCTTATAGTAAGTTTACATATGGATTAAAACAACAAAATATTAGTTTGAATAGAAAGATGCTTAGTCAATTAGCAATTTTTGAACCAACAGCTTTTGTAGAGTTGGTAAAGATGTCAAAAGAAAAAAAATCTTGAAAATAGGAATAATTATTTTTTAAGATTGATATGTGTTAAAATTTTTGAAAGGGTAGCAACCTTTTCGTGGTATGAAAGGGGGAACAGAATGAAGCAGTTAGAGGAACTAGAGAAGAAGGTACTTCAAGTAATTCAAAAAAACAAAGAATTGCAAGAAGAAAACGATCTTTTGAAATTAGAAAAAGAAGAGCTAAAAGAGAGAAATTGTCAACTAGAGTCGACATTGATGAATGAAAATAAAAGCTCTGAAACGCTAACGCAAGAGAAAAAGAAAATAAAAAGTTCTATAGAGGAATTGCTTGATAGTATTAGCTCCTTGGAAGATAAAAATAAGGAAGCAACAAAATAGTATTTATTATGGAAGAATTAAAGAAACTTAAAATAGCCATTTTGGGGAAAAATTATTGCATAACTACTGATGAAAGCGAGAGTGATGTTTCCCACGCAGTTGAGTTGGTTAACTTGCTGATGAAGGCTATTGCAAGTAAAACTCAAATACAAGACGATTCCAAAATTGCTGTTCTTGCTGCATTGCAATTGGCAAATGATTTATCTAAGAGTCAAAGGTTGTTAGATTTGTGGCAGACCAGAGCGCAAGATTTGGATTCAATGTTAACTACCCAAGTTGATCGACATTAAGCTTGGTTTGGTCTTTTGATGGCTAATAGTAACATCAAGTGGCGATATCTGTTTTTTATTTAGATCATTGGGGTAATAAGGGATTCTTCCTTATTTTTATATTTTCTTTTCCCCTTTCAATACCAAAGTTTATTTTTTTGTTTTTCTTCGAAATGCTTTTAGCTTTGAGTATGATCGACGGATCAGTGCGAGAGAATGGATATAAAATGTTAATGTTAGTAAAAGTAAAGAAAGAGAATAAAAATGGTAGAAACTATATTAATAAGTTTATTTGCTGGAGCAATTTTAGGTGCTTCTGCAATATTTTTTTATTTTAAATCTAAAAGAGAGCAACTTTATAAAACAAAGCTGAGTGCTCAAAAGATACTCAAACAAGCAAAAGAGGGGATAGAAAAAGAACGTCGTAATGCTCTTTCTAATCTGAAAAATGAAATTTACAAAAAACGAAGTAATTTCGATTTGGAGATGAAAAAGGATCGAATTGAGTATCAACGTTTGCAGCATAAAATGCAGAAAAAAGAAGACCTTTTAGATCATCGCGAGGTTGTGATTGATGAATTAAGACAAGAATTGCAGAAAAAAGAACGCAATTTGTCTAAGCGTTTAGATGCGTTAACTGCTGATGAGGTTAAACTCAAAAGGCTTTACAGTGATTTGGTTTCAAAATTAGAACAACTAAGTGGCATGAAGCGTGATGAGGCAAAAAGAATTTTATTTGAATCTTTGGAAAAAGAGGTAACGCTTGAAAATCAAAAATGGATTGCAAAAGTTGCAGAGGAAGCGAAAAATACCGCCAAAGAAAAAACTATTTCAATTATTACGAATGTTATGCAAAGATATTTAGCCGAACAGGTAACGCTACATTCTTCAAGTATTATTCAATTACCTAGTGAAGAGATGAAGGGACGAATTATTGGAAAAGAAGGTCGTAATATTAAAGCCTTAGAAATGGCGACCGGAATTGAGTTTGTAATAGGAGATACACCTGAAGTTATTACTATATCTGGTTTTAATCCTATTCGTCGCGAAGTTGCAAAACGAGCATTAAATAAATTAATACAAGATGGAAGAATTAATCCTACTCGTATAGAAGAGATTGTTGCTCAATGCGAAAAAGAGATAGAAGCAAATATCGAAGAAATCGGGCAACAAGCTGTGTTAGAATTTGGAATTAGAGGAATTCATCCTGAACTTGTAAAATTGTTGGGTAAATTGCATTTTAGAACCAGTTATACTCAAAATAATTTAATACACAGTAAAGAGGTAGCTTATTTTGCACGAATGATTGCAGCAGAATTGGGAGTAGACGAAAATATAGCAGTAAGGTGTGGTTTGTTGCATGATATAGGAAAGGCGGTTTCGGCTGAAGTAGAAGGCCCGCATGCTTTAATTGGTAGTGATTTGGCAAAAAAATATGGTGAAGATCCAATTATTGCCAATGCTATTGCATGTCACCATGAAGAAGTTCCTGCTAAAAATATATATGGTTTAATTACTCATATAGCAGATGCTGTTTCTGCGTCACGTCCGGGAGCAAGAAGGGAAGCACTTACAACATATATAAAACGGCTTGAACAGCTAGAGGAGATCTCCAATAGTTTTGAAGGAGTAAAAAAGGCGTATGCATTGCAAGCTGGTCGTGAAATTAGAGTTATTGTTGATGAATGTACTTTAGATGATGAAAAAGCATCTTTGCTTGCAAGAGATATTGCCAAAAAAGTAGAAGAAGAGGTTAGTTTTCCTGGTCAGATAAAAGTAAATGTTATTCGAGAAAAAAGAATTATTGAGTATGCAAAATAAAAACTATTTTTAGGAGACGTATGTCTGAGAAGTTACGCTTTATGTTTTTGGGGGACATTATGGGACATACGGGGCAGGCAATATTTCAAAAATGGAATAACAAACTAAAAAAAAAGTACCATATAGATGCTGTAATTGTAAATGGAGAAAATGCTGCAAAAAACGGGAAAGGAATTGCTCCTAAAGAAATGGAGTTTTTTAACGATAATGGGGTTAATGTTGTAACATCAGGAAATCATGTTTGGAAAGATAAAAAAATATACAATTACCTGGAAGAACATATAGATTTAATACGACCAGCAAATTATCCTCCTTCGTGTCCAGGTAAAGGACATACCATTTTTGAAGTTAAAGGAGCACAAGTTGGTGTGGTCAACTTGCAAGGTAGAAGTTTTATGCATGATCATCTTGATTGTCCCTTCAGAACAATGGAATCAATATTAACTTATCTGTCACTAAAAACAAACATAATATTTGTAGATTTTCATGCAGAAACAACAGCAGAAAAACAAACATTGGCATCTTTGTTGGATGGCAAAATTACAGGTTTTTTAGGAACTCATACACATGTTCAAACTTCTGATGAACGAATTTTACCAAAAGGAACAGCTTTTATTACAGATTTAGGTTTTTGTGGGGCATTCAATTCAATAATAGGAATGGAGCCAGAAGCTGTAGTTTACAAATTTACAACACAAATGCCTGCAAGGTTTATTGTTGAAAAAAAACCACCATACATTATTGGTGGTGTTTGTGTTGAGGTTGATGTACAGAGTGGTGAAGCGCTTTCAATAGAACGAATAAAAATAATAGACGAAGAACAACTAGGTATTATTTGATAAATGCTTTTTTTTTATTTTTTACGAAAATTTTATAAAAATTTTATACTATTTTTTATAGCTTTTGTTTTAATATTTGCAATAAGTGATCTATTTATTCGTATTCCATTTCTTTCTTCTCTTCAAGTAACACCAATATTTTTTCTACTAATGCTTCCTTTAATGTCTCAGTTTTCTATTCCCCTTGCATCATGCCTTAGTGTACAAATGACATGTGGCAATTTGCATATTGCAGATGAGGTTCTATTTTTTTATTTTTTTTCATCAGCACGTAAAGCTTTGAGAGCTGCAGTTTTAATTTTCTCATTATCAATTGTTGTAATTTATATTCCCCTTATTTTTATTTGGGCGCCACAAAGTTATAAAAAAGGCAAAGAGTTTATTTTAAATTTTGCAAAAGATCAGTTTTTTCAATTAGAAGCAGGTAAGTTTCATACTCCAGTTCCTGGGTTTACTTTTTTCTTTAAAAGTAAGAAAACGATTAAGGGTAGACTTGTTTTTCAAAAATTACTGTTGATGTTTAATGAAAAAGATGGAAAAAAATATCTTATAAATGCCCAGAATGGTTTTTTGTTAAAGGACAGTTTGTTTTTACAGAATGGCGTTATACAAAATTTAGATTCAGATAAATTTTATTTAGGAAATTTTGAACAGACAGAAATATCGTTAAAAAAGCTCTTTGATAAAGACCAAAAAAGAAATATAATGCAACAACTTAAATTTTGTACATGGAAAAATTTAAAAAAGATAAAAAATAAAGAAGGTAAAGCTTATATTGAATATCATAAAAGAATAGCACAAGTTTGTTGGCAATTTCTTTTCCCCTTTTTGGGTTTGTGGGGAATAATGATTTTTGGAAGAAGAAAGAGCAATCTTTTGCTTAGTATTTTTTTAAGTGGTGCACTTTTTCTTTTTTCTTATATTTCTTTAAATTTGGCTCAGATTCTTTACAAAAAAAGTATTTTTACTATTTTCTTACTTTATTTTCCTATAATCTTAATTGGTACAATTTTTTATTGTTTTTACCGTAAAAAAAGATAAATGAAAGGATAGCTCGTGTTTTTACCTGTTTTGTTGTACGCCATTCTTGCTTCAACATTTACTATAGCCAAAATTGCTTTGTCATATGCAAAACCGTTCTTTTTAATTGGTTTTAGGATGACAGTTGCTGGAATTTTAATGTTGGGTTTTTTATATCTTTTTAAACGAAAAAGTTTTATTATAAAAAAAGAAGACCGGTGGCTTTTTTTCAAAGCCTCAATATTTCATATCTATCTTGCTTTTATTCTCGAATTTTGGGCTTTGCAATATTTGACTTCAGCTAAAACAAATCTAATTTATTCATCAACTCCTTTTATTGTTGCAGTTTTAGCTTATTTTTTACTTTCAGAAAGATTAAGTTTTAAAAAATTTACAGGAATGTTGATTGGTTTATCATCATTAATTCCTATTTTGGCTACGCAAAATGGTACGCAATTAGCGGGTGAGATACTAACTGTTTCTTATCCTGAATTTATTCTGCTTCTTGCAGTTATTAGTGCATCTTATGCCTGGTTTATTGTAAAAGAATTATTAGCAAAAGATTATTCATTATTAATGATAAATGGAGTATCAATGCTTACTGGAGGAATTTTTGCTTTTTTTACCTCTTTTGCGATAGAAGGTTTTACTACGACTTCAATCTATGATTTTTGGCCATTTTTATTTTGGACAATGCTTTTGGTTCTTGTGGCCAATGTCATAGTTTATAATTTTTATGGCTGGTTACTCAAAAAATATTCTATTACTTTTGTAACAAGCGCTGGTTTCTTTTGCCCCATTTTTGGGGCATTTTTCGGTTGGTTTTTCCTGGGCGAACAGATTACTTGGCATTATTTTTTAGCGTTAGCTCTTGTTGCGTTGGGGCTTCATGTTTTCTATAAGGAAGAAAAAAAACAAAAAAGAAATAATGGTAGATGAAGACGAAGGGGCAAGAGGGTAAAAATAAAGCCAAATTTCTAATTGAAGCTGCATTATCAAGGGGAAATGGAGACAATTATAATACAACTGCGATAGTTGTAGATCTTAGAAAATGGTATAAAAAAGAATCGCCAAAAGATTTTGATGATGAATCAGTGAAAATTGTTTAAATAACGTTTTTTGTATTAGGAAAATAGTAAAGCAAAAGAAATAAAAATTAACTTCTCTTGTTTTACTATTTTCCTAATTCATTTTTCATAATCATAATCAATTCAGCTACAGTTTCCTCAAAAACATTATTGGTAACATTAAAGTTGAAAATTCTGGACATGCCTTCAGCGGCTTTCATTTCTTCCTGGGCAAGCTTAACTCTTCGTTCGACTTGCATATTAGAATCAGTGTTTCTAGCCAAAAGCCGTCTTCTAAGTTCTTTTAGATCTGGTGCTAAAATCCAAATACAAAAGTCATCTTTGAACAATTTGGATAAACTTTTAACTCCCTCAAGATCGGTGACCAAAACAAAAGATTTACCAAGTTCTAAATCGGTCAAAATGCTTGCTGGAGAACCATAGAATTTGCCGTCATAAACCGTTGTTTCTAAGAAAAACGCATCTTTTCTTTTTTGTTCAAATTCGTCGTGGGAGAGAAAAAAATAATCTGTTCCATTGATTTCTTCCCTTCTTGGTTCACGAGTTGTATAGGTTATAACTCGTGATATTGGAAAATCTTTTTGCAGTCTTTTTATAACTTCGGTTATCAATGTGGTTTTTCCTGCACCAGATGGAGCAGCAACAACAAAAACGTTGCCTTTTTTCGAATCATTTTTTTCTTTTGCCATTAACTTTCCTACTTTTATTTAACTAATGTATTAAAATATGCTAGCATACAAAGCTAAAAACTAAATTAAACTTTAATTTATCCTGTTCAAAGGTATTTTGTAAAGAT
>SDBT01012209.1_pt1 | contig 13802 bp, 14 predicted proteins | sample 2277101 | NCBI WGS metagenome assembly SDBT01 (sample SAMN10404973, study PRJNA504765) | marine sediment metagenome | isolation source: marine sediment core GS10_PC15, 103 cmbsf | place: Arctic Ocean: Southern Knipovich Ridge | collected 2010
ACCACTATGCGTAGCATTTGAGGTTGCATAATTTTTAATTGTTATATTATCATTTGACCAACTACCAGCATTAGGAGTCAAATAAAAAATGTCTCCTTGATAATGTAAACCTGAGTATGGATTTATTGTCCCAATCCCAACATATCCAGAAGTAACATTTAGAAACATTGTATCTATAGTTTCATCATTATCCATATACCTTATTGCTCCTTTTGCAGTAATTAAAAGTTCGTTAGAGTAAGAGCCGACATCATTTAAGATAGTATAATATCCTGATGTAAAGTTATAATTTTGGCTTATGTCTACGTTACCGCCATCAATAATTAATCCGCCATCAATCTTAACAGGACTTCCACCATGCAAAGTTCCTTTTATAGTTACGTCTTGCTCAAAGGTAGCGTTTGTTCCTGTGACATTTAAGTTGCCACCAATACTAGCACCACCACTAAGGTTTAATGTTGAAGCATTTAATTCATTGACATTGGATATAGTCTGTCCTCCAAAATCTACATCAGTATCATAAGTATGTCCTGCAACACTCCAAGCTAAGTTAGTCAAATCGGGATGAGAGGTTATTCCAGAAGGAGGTGGGCTTGAAGAAGTCTTTGTTATTGTCCCTCTCAAATCATCAAACAATTTTCCGTTGCTTAAAGTTTGTATTGTATTAACACCACCACTTCTTCTAATTACAACTCTAACTATTGGAATGTAAGCTAATGAAACTAAATCATTAGGTGGGAAGAAATTAATTGTATTTTCTATATCTACTTCTGCATCAATAGCTCTTATATATTCTGTAGAAGGTAAGTCTTGAGTTGTTGTATACATCACCCCTTTTCCATCATGAGTTATAGCAATTCCTAAAACCATATTAAAAAATTTATTATTGCTTATAGAACTTCCATCATTATAATCTGCACATTGGTCTAAATCTGTATGTTGATGAAAACTGTCATCACTATGAACATGGACATACAAATCAGAAGTTGAGTGGTTTAATATTATTGGTATTTCCCTAAACAAAAAACCAATTACTCCTGTAGAGATGTTTACCATATTTGTTGATATATTTAAATTAAACCCCCTTCTATATGTAGCACCATCCCTAAAAAATGTATTAAATAATCCACCTACAAGGTTATCAATCGTTGCCAATCCTATTGCTGAAACATAAGTAAAGTTTTCTCCCTGTAAAAAAGTTGCAACTCCTGGAGAATTTAATCCTAATGTTGTTCTTTTGCTTAAAACTGGATTTCCAGCATTAGTATATATAACCTGAGTTAATATTGGAGATTCATTTGTTCCAGAAGTTATGATTATACTATCTGTATTTCTATTTAATATTGATTCTGTCTTATCTATATTTACCACAATATTATTTCCACTTGTAGTTGTTACTGTTAAATTTCCATCTTGAGCTAAAGTTCCATTCAAACCAGTTAAAGTTGTATTTCTATTCATCTCATCCAATAACTGTAAATCCCTGCTGAGATTATGTAGCTCCCCATCTGTATCTTTTATGCTTATATCTCCATCCTGCATATTAAGGTCTTGTGAAGATTTTGCCTTTATAACTCCTGTTGAGTTTTCCCATATGATTAAATCAGTATCATTATAAATAGAAGCTGCATTAATTATTGTATTATTTAACGTAGTCTCGTTATATTCCAAGTCTGTGCCATTGAAAGAAAGATAATCTTTTGATCTTCCAAGCTTGATAATCCAGTTGTAAAAGTTTGCAAATATGCCATCTACTGTTATGTTCCCTTCTACATTCATTTCTCCAATAATGGTATAATTAATAATAGTTACATTAATCCAATTTACGTTTCCGTTTATTATTGTAAGGTTTCCAACAACTAAATTATCTAAAGTTAAAGAAGCCATATTACAGTTTGCATTAACTCTACAATATAAAGTATCTGCATGGCCTTTTGTTAAAGTGTTCATAGTAGTCTCAGCCATAACACCACCTATTAAAATCAAAGCAAGTATACTTATTAAGATTATTTTCTTTTTCATTATCCTTCCTGTTGCCCCAAATCATGCTGTTCTGGTTCTATGCCTTGTTTTAGTTCTTCTATCTTTGCCTGTTGTTCTTCAAATTCAGCAAACTTTTTATTGCTTTCTTCCATTACGGTTTTAAGATTTTCAGAAACTTTTATGTAAGCTTCTGATTGTATATAGGCAATCCCTATTAATGACATCATAACAATCCCTGCAACAATCCATGGGCTTATTGCCTCTAATATGTCTTTCTTTTCATGCAGTCTGCTCTTCCTCATACCCATCTCTCCTTTGATTATGTTCACTCTGCTATGAGGCAATGGGTCAAATATTATATCTCCTGTTTTCTTATTGTAGCCTTTCTTAAGCAAGGTACAACCATCTTTATGATACAATACTGAAACTTCTTTTTTTCCCTTACCCCAATAATCTATAGTTCCATCCTCCGGGGCAGGTGTTGTTTTTTTTAGTTTTTGTAATTGATAAAAGATTGTCCCATGTTCCTTATCAATCTTTTGCAGTATATCCATGGAATAAGGTTGTAAGTCCTGTAACTTTAAATCTGAAACTAGATTCCCTTTTTCATCTTTCTCTGGATCTCTTACACCTCTTCCTAATTGATATATTTTTGCAATCCAGGTTTGTTTCTTTGGTCTTGTCAAAATCCAAAATAAATATGCTATCCCTCCACCACCTACAGTTACTATTGTAACAATCACAATTAAACCTATCATTCCCATTTTTATTCCCCCAAATTTGTTTTTTAAGCTCCAGTCAATAGCTTCTTAACTTTCTGTACCATATTAAGTTTAGCTGGTTCTTTCACCATTTGCCCAGGCATCATCTGTCCAGGCATCATTCCCATTTGATTAGGATTTGATGTACTTGTTGTATGCTGACTGTAAGTCGTTCCTAACATCTTGTTGTACTTACCGTCACCTGCTCCCATCATCACTAATGCTGCTGCGTGTTCCATTTCGTTAGCTACCCTTATCAAATCTCCATCATCTTTTATTCCTAATTCTGGTCTTGTTCCTAAGTTAAGCCATATTGCAGAGATATGGTCTGATAGCATATTCTTGTATTCATCTTCTGATATATCTGTTATTATGTTATTGCTTCTCGTATAGGTTTTCATAAGCCCTATGCACCATGCCGCACCCTGTATGCTCATTATCGGCTTTATAAATTTAGAAGATACATACTTTCCTCCCTTTTCATCCCATGTCAAACCTAGCCAGTTGTTTACAGTATCCTTAAGATATGGTGAAAAGTTAGTTAAATCCTTCAGTAAGTCTTTATGCTTATCCAAAGGTGATTGTCCACCCATACCATATAAATCATCTGCAAACATATCATCATCTAATGGGTCGTTTAATGGATCACCTAAATCATCTAAGGGTTCATCTAGATCATTTTCTGATTCTAGTGGCTCTAGTGGTTCTTCAAATTCCTGGTTTCTTGTTAGTTTCATTATCCGAATCTATCTGCGAAATCCTGAAACTTTGAAAATCTCCTTTTTATCTCTGATAATCGTGTGGCAAAGATACACATGACTTTAGTCGTGTGAGGAATTGCCACTCACCTCGCTTGGTTTATTTTGCTGATTGTTGTGAGATTTATTAACCTCTGGTTTGTTAATTACTTCTTTCCCAGTTTTCATACTAAAACATCTAGGTTTCCCTAATTTAAGAAGTTCCATTCTATTATGCATTTAAATCACCTCTAGTATATACATTTTATCCAAAACATCTTTACCATATAATTCAGCTAAGACTTCGTTTGGATAACAAACTCTAACACCTTTTCCAGCATTAGATTTAAATGATACTTTAATCAATGCTTCTCTTACTTCCTCTAATAATTTTCCAGCCATTTTAATCTTTTCTCCTCTTTGTTAAGGGTAAGAAACCCCCACCTTTAGGTGGATTTATTTGGGAGTATGTCATATTTCTCCTTATAACATTTCATCCCCCATTATCTTCTCCTCCTCCCCCTTATTATTGCCCGGCGTTCTGCCCCTGTGAATATTCTTCCTACTTTTAGGAATGCTCGTTTCTCAGTAGGTGTTGCTTTAATATCATATATTGCGGAATACAAATCATTTAAATATATAAATCTTTGTCTTTGGATTACTCTGCCTGATAGTTTAATTAGTTTCTTTTTCTTTTCTATATCTGGTGGAATTATTATTTTTGGTACTCTTGGAACTATTGGGATTCTTGGTCTTGGTCTTACTCTAGGTCTTGGTCTTATTGGTACTCTAACTCTTACTCTTGCCCTAACTGGAACTCTCTTTCTAACTCTAACTCTTGGTCTAACCCTTACTGGTACTCTTACCCTAACAGGTTTTCTTACTCTCTTAGGGATTCTTGGTCTTGTTATTTTTCTTATTCTCCTTTCTATTCTTCTGATTGTTCTAGTTATTCTTGCTCTTGTCTTTCTTGTTCTGGTTCTTGGTAATTTTCTCCTCAAAATTCTTAATCGTCTGTTTAGCCTTCTTATTACTCTTCGTTCTCTTGGCTTTAGTTTTCCAATTTTAATCCTTAAAGGTTTTTTTATCTTAACTTTCTTAGGTATTACCTTAAATGGTTTTGACACAGGTACTTTCTTTTTTACTCCTGGCCTAATAATCTTTATCTCTATGGGTATTAATCTATTAATCTTTTTTATCAATAACCTTATTTTACTATTTGTTCTGCCCTTAGTCTTAATCAATTCTCTCCTTAATGCTCTAATGTTTCTGTTTATTATATTACTTAACGGAGTGGTTAGTCTGCCTATCTTTAATCTTAACTGTGCTTTCTTGAATTTGATTCTTATTCCTAGATTACCTATTGTTCTATTAACACCATTAACGGTTCTTTGTATTCTATTGAATATCTTTAATTGCGTTCTTTTAATTACTCTAACTGGTTTCTTAGCTATCCTTATTACTGCTTCTTTAACTGGTGCTATCCTTTGTCCTACTTTGAACTTAATGAATTTTATTTTTATGTTGAAATTACCTAATAATCTTTTGATTGTATTTAACTTAGAAATAATGGGTCTTGTTATTTTGTTCTTGCTTACTCTTAAAGCTCTTCTTATTAATAGTATGTTTGTATTTATTCTTCTTCTTGCTACTGATGTAATGTTTCTTATTCTAGCTTTAACATTGAACTTTATGAAATTAACTTTAATCCCGGCATTACCTAACTTTGTTTTTACATTACTTATAACTCTTGTATTAATTGTACTTAATCTCTCTCCACTTATTCTTATTAATCCTTTAACTTTTCTTATTGGTTTAGCCACTATTCTTTTTATCCTTCCAACTCTTGCACCAACTTTTAGTTTTATTACTCTTAGCTCTATATTAAACCTTCTTAAAGAATTTTGGATTATCTTAACTCTTGAAATTATAGGTTGTGTTATCCTATTTCCACTTACTCTTAAAGCTCTTCTTATTAATAATATGTTCCTGTTTATTAATCTTTGAACATCTAAAGATATATTCTTTATTCTTAACTTTGTTCTAAACTTAACAAAATTAACTCTTATTCCCAGATTACCTAATTTACTTTTAGTGGTATTTATAATTCTTGAATTTATAGAACTTAGCCTTTCTTTGCTTATGACTAATAATCTTTTTGTTGGTCTTATTGCTTTTCTTATTGCAACTCTAGTAACTGCCTTTATTTTTATACTTTCAACCTTAATCTTATAGTTAAACTTCTTCAATAAAGTATTTATTGAATTAACTCCTCTTCTAACTATTGCGTTGATATTCTCCCTAGATATTCTTATCCTTCTCTTCATCCTAAGAATTCTAATATTTATTTTTCTTTGGATAGAAAGACTTATGTTGCTTACTCTTTCTTTTGTCCTGAACTTAGCAAACTTTAATCTTATGTTTACATTTCCTAGAGAAGTTTCTGTCTTTCTTATGAATTTCCTTGTTGATACATTTACTCTTTCTTTAGTTATTTTTAAAATTCTAACTGCTTTTCTTATTGGAACTCTTACTTTGGTAACTTTAACTTTAATAACTTGCCCAACTTTTAGTTTAGCAAACCTTAACTTTATATTCAAGTTTCCTAGTATTGTTCTTATCTTATTTAATGTGATTAGTATAGATCTTGTTATTTTGTTAGAACTAATCCTCACTTGCCTTTTTAGTTTTAGAGTTAATATATTTAATCTTCTTGATATAGGGGTAGTTATATTTCTTATCCTGGCTCTAGTATTAACTTTGGCAAAACTAACCCTTATTCCAATATTACCCATAATGGTTCTTACATTATTTACTACTCTGGCATTTGTTGTGCTTATTGCCTCTCCGCTTATCCTTACTATTCTTCTACCTTTTCTTACTGCAACTTTAATTGGCTTGATTACTTTCTCTACTTTTCTGATTATTCCTAACTTGGATTCTATCTTTCTTAGTTTTATTCTGAATTCATCCTTTAATCTTATCTCTACTTTTGTATCTCCTAATCTTTTAATTTTTCTTTGTAGTATTCTCCTTTGCCTGTTTAGTTTTGATATTTGTTTTTTGCTTAATAATTTCCCTAGTACCTTCTTTACTGACCTTATTACTTTGTTGAATATACTCAGAAAAATATTTGTTTGTTGAGCAGTTAGTTTTATATCTCTTCTAACTATATTAGTATACCTACGCATTAATAAAATATCTGGATTAGTTAATCTTAATCTTAAAGTTGTAAATGGTTTACTTTTCCATGAATTAATAAATTTTCTTGCTAATGATAGCCTCGTACCTTTCTTAAATCCTACTTCAAATATAGAAACAAATTTCTGCAAATCATTATCAAAAGTTCTATATGTGTCTCTCTTAATGAATTTTGAAATTTCAGCTAAAGCTATTTCCCTTTCACCTATTGGTAAACTTGCAGTTCTAGGAGATATAAAAAATTTATTTGGATTAGCTTTAATGTGCCTGTTTAATGCTCTTCTTAAACTTATACCTTGCCCTGTTGATAACTGCCCATTAGCAGCCTTAGTTATTAATTGTCTTAAGTTAGGTGGAAACTTAGATATTCTTGTTCTAGGAAATTTAATTATTGAAAATGGTTTTCCTTGTGAATATGCAATAGGGGCATCAAAATCGAAAAACATATGTGTTTCATCAAATGCCATTCTATCTCTACCCATGCCTTTTAGTTGTCTGGTAACTTCAAAAACATTAGATGGGTTTTTATGTTTTGATAAAATATCTTTTACTCTTATTCTTCTGCCTGTTAATCTGGCTATGTCGCCGACATCTTGTTTTCCTTTTCGTTCAAACCTTTTAGGATCTGCTATTGCCTTTGCTTTCTCAAACAATAGACCTATCTTTGTTTCTACTCTTAACCCTTGAGGATTTAATGTAAAAGGAAATTTCTTACCCCCTACATTTTTTAAATCAATAATAAACTTTCTTGTTTGTGTGTCAAATAAACGTGATACTAACCTTCCAGATTTTACAACATATCTTCTTCTTCCTGCTATCTTATTCCCCCCTCTAGCTATCTGCTGAAGAATACCTTTAGCATTTCTAGCAACCTTGCCATCTAAGTCAGAAGTAAATCTTCTTCTTAATAGTTTTACTTGGATGTTTAAAGCCCTACCACCACCAAGAATTACTTTATTTCTTTTGAATACTTTTATTATTAATCTATCTAAGCTTGTTCTTGTAGATAACTTTCCTACCTTTGTTGGTTGAACTACTTTTCCTTTCTTTAATATTTTTCTGAATATCTCTTTCCCTGTTAATTGCTTGGTTATTTTTCGCCCGAATAATTTACCTGCTCTTGGTTCTGTTGAAACGTGAAGTCCTGTTTTATAGCTTCCTTGTAATCTTTTGAAATTCCTATTATGCACAATAGGGTTGAAATCTCTTGTTTTAATTATCTCTGGATTAGAAATGATCCAATTCAATTCTTTTATTCCTTGTCTCAATGCCCTATTTTGTTTTTCAATTAATCTGATTACTCTTTTGTCTTTTACCTTTTTTGCTTGTCTTAGTACTGCTTCATTTTCCTTTAATTTATTTAAAAATGTATTTTTCATAGTTGGGGCATTTTTAACAGAAGGTCTGAAACTAGGGCCAAATCTTCTAAATGTTCTTAGTATGCTTAAGGCAGTAGGCATAGCAAAGAAACCTAATTTCCCCCAGTTCTCTGCTGTTGGTCTTTTTAAAGTTTCTAACCCTTGTTTAGCTGAGAATACTGCACCTATAATAGTAAGCCCTACATCAGTCAAAATCTTAACTGTTGGCCCTATTCCTCTTAATATAGCAACTGTTACTACAAGTGTTGATACTTGTCTTGCTAATTTAGCATTTGCTTCACTATAAACTTTTCTTGCTTTCTCGTTAGGGATAGCACCTTTTACCCTTAAAGCCTTAGTGGTGTTTCTCCACTTACCAAATTTCTTAACTAAATCTTTCTTATCTCCTGATGTTATAGTTTGTCCTTTCTTTTTCTTTTTATCTAATTTCCTTAATTGATTTAATACTGATATAGAATCCCTATTGATTGTACCCAAACTTATTTTTCTCTTTGCAGCTAAATCAAAAAATGCAGCTTTTAAATTAAATGCTATTCCTTCTCCAACTTCAGTCGCAAAATTAAAACCAGTTATATGTGCTAGAAATCTAATTGTGGATTCAACTAATTGTTTTGGATTTCTTTCTTTTATTAATGCTATTTGTTTTTTAATAAATGGTCTTATTCCTTTTTTGATAATAGGTGCTATTGTTGGGACTATACCTAATAATCTTTGTACTCTTTCTTGTTCTCTTTTTATAGCTTCCTTTGCACTTTCAGATAAATTTTCATCAATTTCAAATGGCATAAATTTTAATCTTTCTTTCTTTGCTACTTTCTCACCTGCTTCTACTGCCCTCTTTTCTATTACTGCTATCCTCCTTTGTATATCTTTTTCTTTTGCTCCCCTTATTCTTCTTGCCCTCAATATACCAGGCACAGATACCTTGGCAGATATAGGAACTCTTGCTATAACCTGCCTCCCCGCTATTACTGTTTTCCTTCCAGTAATAGGATCAATAGAAATAATCTCTCCGCTTGTTCCTAAGAAAACCCTTCTGCCTTGCCGCTTTAAAGTTGAGATAATACGTTCTGATTGTGTTTGTGGTTTAGAAATAAAACTTCTTGCTTCTCTTTCTGTTGTCTGGAATCTTTCAACTAATGCCCCCCTTGCATCTCGGATTGTAACTTTACCAGAACGAGTAACAGTAATAGTACCACCCCCTCTTTGTGGTCTTGTAACAGAAGTAACTCCTGCAGGAATAGATGGTAATGGTTCTCCGGGTTTGGAAGGTGGCACTCTTCCACCTGCTCTACCTCCGCTTGGTCTTGTTGTGGGTATTGGCTCAAACCCTCCACCTGCTCTTGGTTGGAATCCTCTTGGTGTCCCTATATCTACCATTAATCTTTCACCTTCTCTAAATATTTTATAAGGTTATCTAACATTTGTTTTTCTTTCTTATCAAAAATCCAAAGGGTTAAAAAGAAATTTGCTATTACTAAGAATACCATTCCTATTGCAAAAAGAGTTAATGTACTAAACATTTTAGAGTTAAGTATATAAATAAATTTATACCTCCCTCGTTAAGAAATCCCATTTTAATGAAAAAAAGAGGTACTGCTATATTATACTTTCTATATCGGTGTCATAAATCCAATAATTAAACCTGTAATCAAACCTAAAATTATAATTAAAATATAGAATATTCCACCAACTATTCCAAACTTTAACCAACCACTTAAGTCTTTAAATCTTATTTTTTTTTCTTCCATCTTAATCAACCTTAACCATAGTCAATAATATACCTGCAAGAAATATTACATATACTCCCAAGGATAGAAGTATCTTATCATAATACAAACCACCCAAATAAAATATTAAACCTGCAAAGAAAAGGATCAATACATTACCTAATGATAATTTTCCTTTCATAAAATTTGTTTAGCGGATACCCATGACTTTAGTCGTGGGAGGAAGCTAAACGCACCTCGCTTCAGTTGGTTTACTTATTGTTGTGGTATTCAATTTATATAGTCCTCGAAAGCTTCATCTATGGTTTGGTTAATATCAATCATAAATCTTCTTGGAATCATATCTTTTAACCATTGAATCTGTCTCATTAAATTTCTTTGCCTTTCTCTTATAAAATCATCAACTTCTCCAGCTATACCTATAGCCATTTGAGATACTTCATCATCTGAAATTGATGGGTTTGTTTCAAACCAATTATTCTCAATAGCTTCTTTTATCACAGTGTGGTCTATTATGGGTTTTACAATTTTAGATTTATTATCTTCCATGCTTATCAACCTCAACTAATTTCTTATGAACACCAAAATTTAATAGTGCAGATAACAATATACATTCATCTTCTCTTAAATGAATTATCAGTAGCTTCTTTTTATTGTCTAAAAAATAGATTGCATATTTATCATCCACACACTGTTTTATACCTTTAGGATTATAATCTATTTGAAATCCTCTTTTGTTGACTTTAAAATCAATTAGCTTCATTCTCTTTGAAAACCCCCGACTTTAGTCGGATTTACTTTGGGAAGGTGTTATTTTCTTTTAGGCATTATCTTAAAGTATTCTTCTATAGTATCTGATAAAGACCACTTACCTCCCCCAATGATTTTCTGGAAGTGGCCTCTATCTTCAACTAATCTTTTATGTGTTTCTTTTGTTACTGCAATCCGTACATACTTTTTCTTTGTTCTCATAGTGTATTATAATATTAAAGTATAACTTATATATATACTTATTGGGTAACATTTAAATATAACCTATATTTATAAACTAATGGGGAATTCAAAATGCCAGAAGATTCTAAAGATATTGAAGAGAAAGTAATTAAAGATATGAGTGATAAATATAATGATGATATTTCTAACATACAAGAACAGATAGATCTTCTTAAACAACAGATACTAACTAACCCTGAATTTATCATTAATCTTAACGAAAGGATACAGGCTTTGTATATTAAGCTATTCCAACAGAAACTAAAGCCTGATGAAATAACCCTGCAGAATAAGTTTAAGAAAGCAATATCCAAAGTAAGGGTATTTGGTTATAAAAGAATTCTTGATGAGTATGGGAATATAACTAACCAAAGATTGATATACCAGGGAAAATTTAATAGGCAGAAGTATTTACTTGAAAAGAGAGAGATACATCTTAATAAGATTCTTGGAAGGTTAGGCCTTACTTCAAAGGGAAGGAAGGAGAAGAGGAGGGTTGTTTAAATGGCATTCAAAAAAAAACCAGAAGCAGTTTCAGATGATACAGAAGATATTGAAATATCCCCTGGTGGTGGAAATAGCTTTAAGGATATTGTTATGCTGCAATTAAGAAAGGTTACACAACTATGTTGTTGCGAGTGGCGAGGTGGCTACTATACGATGGTTCCACAAAAAGGAGGGCAGGAGAGGGAAGTATATGTTCAGGATAGTAGGGAAGTATTTTCTAATGGTGTTTATGCTCTTGCCATTATACTAACTCCTAAGTTTGATAAGGATATGGATACCGCACTCACAAATTTTAAAACTAAGCTTAGTGAAAGACAAGCTAAATTTATAAAAGATTCTAGTGTAGATGAGGAAGTTATTTTAGGAGAGAGCTTTTATACTGAGGATAAAGACAAAATATTATTAGAGACTTATCGAAACAAAAAGCTTAAGCTCCATCTTTCTTTGTTTGCTGAATTATCTAAATTGTTAGGTAGGATTAATTATATGGAACTCGGCGGTGGGGTTTTCTAAGATGGGATATAAGTGGCCTACTGTTGGACTTGTCGATGAAGAAAATCCATGGGTTTCATATATGCGTAAGCAAACTATGAGGAAGAATAATTGTATTAACCTTGTGGTTACTTCTGCTCCTGGGAAGGGCAAGAGTTGGTCTTTACTTTCTCAGTTCTGTATGATTGATCCTGACTTTGATATTAATGAACAATGCGTATTCAAAGCTAAGAAATTAATTAAAACATTTCAAGAGGGTAAATTAAAGAAAGGAAAACCTTTTATGTTTGACGAGGCAGGTGTTGATGCATCATCAGCTAAGTGGCAGTCGGAAATAAATCAAGCACTTAGTTTGTTCTACCAGACAAATAGGGCACTAAACCATATCTTTGGTTTAAGTTTACCGTATCTCAGTTTTCTTTCTAAATCTGTGAGAAAATTAATGAACTGCCATTGGCGTGCGGAAGGATACACTCGAGATAACTTAACTATAATTAAACCTTTTGTTTTGGAGTTTAATGATGAGCTTGACCGATTTTATAGGAAGAGGCTGCTCGTTCGATTAAAGGATCACTCTTATACATATTGTAATGAATTAAAGTTGCCTAAGCCACCAGAGAATATAGTTAAGGAGTATGAACGTATGAAATCTGAATTCACTAATGAACTTTACCAAAGCTTATCAGATAAGATTGACATGAAGGAGAAGCTTGAGAATATCAAAGGTAAGATAAACATTACAGTACCTCAGCAAGAAGTTCTTGAATTGTTAAAGGAAGGTAAAACCTCCGAAGAGGTAAGGCAATTAACAGGAAGAAAATATGTTGTTGAAATTACTAACATGATTAAAAGAATGCAATCGCATGGTGTAAAGATACAAGAAAATCAATCTAAGGATCATACTGTTACTTATGTTGTTGATGATTCTATGGTGTTGTAGAAACATTTAAATAGTAGTTATGTTTATAATTATAACTATACTATTGGAGGAAAACAAAATGACACAAACAAATTTATTCTTAGGAGAGAAACAAGAAGAGAAAGTAACTAAGTTAAAAGAGAAGTGGAGAAAGAATAAGCATGATACTATACTTAGGATCATTGATGAGTTTAAAGAATTATAATTATATGGTAAGGTGACTTGATTTGTTATGTGGTGGAGTAAAGTAAGTTTTCATATTGTCCTCTATTACCTTGTTCGGTAATGTTGAGTAAGGTTGCTTACGGTAGCGTTCTGTCTTATACAGAAAATGTCAATCCTAATTTAAACGGTTGGGATTGGGTAAATACTCTATATTAAAGTAAAGTGATTTTGGTTGATGTATGGTTATTTTTGGTGGTATGGTGTAGTGTGCAGTAACATTGCATATTGTCGGGTGTCTTATAGTAACGTCTAGTATAGCCAATCTCACCACCAACCTTAAATGGTTGTGATGGGTAACAAGTTATGTTGTGTAATGTTGGTTTGTGTAAAGTCTAGTGATGGAAGGTGACGTATAGTAATATGGAGTCAGGTGACGTATAATCCGATAACGTATAGTTAGGTTTTGTTTAGTAACGAACCACATTTAAAAGTGATTCAAATGAATAAAAAAAAACTAATCAAAAATATGGAAACAAAGATAAGGTTTCTAGAGGGAGACCTAAAGAAATTAAAAACCTTAGAGGAGGATGAAGAAAATGGAAAAGAAAGAAAAGAAGATTGAGATATGTCTCCAACCTATTAATGTTGGAAGAGTTAAGGTGCCTATTAAGGGCAAGACAAACTTGTTGATGGACAAGTTTCCAGAAGAAAGCAAGAGACAGATACTAGCTAAACAAGCAGGTGTAGCAAAAGGAAACAAGAAGAAGATAAGAGACACTTCACAAGAGACACAGGAAGCAATACACATAACCCAATCTGGAAAGATTGGATACCCTGCATTTGGATTTAAGAAAGGTATGATGGAAGCTACCTCTTTTGTTGGAGATAAAGCATTCAGTAAGAAACTTGTTAGTGGAGCAGTAAAGATAATGAAT
>SDBT01012210.1_pt1 | contig 13802 bp, 13 predicted proteins | sample 2277101 | NCBI WGS metagenome assembly SDBT01 (sample SAMN10404973, study PRJNA504765) | marine sediment metagenome | isolation source: marine sediment core GS10_PC15, 103 cmbsf | place: Arctic Ocean: Southern Knipovich Ridge | collected 2010
CATCGCAGGAGAGATAGTTGAGATAATATCAAATCTATTTAATATAAATTTTTCAATTTTCTTTATTATTTTATAAAAGAATCCCTTCTTTAAAATATTTAAACTATATGCTGCATCAATTTCGAGATCTTGGATATGTAAAATTGATTTCGATCTAGTTAATTTTGAATATACAAGTGTAAGAGGAGTTATAAAAAAGGGGGGTTCGATTGAGATTACAAAATCAGGTTTCCAAGTTATATTTTTTATTAGAATAGGAATACTTGTAAGAGCATAGCTGAGTAAATGTAATAATCTAGTAAATCCTTTTGGTTGCGATGGTACGTAAATCGGGCAGCGCCATGTTAAATATGGATTATCTTCTCTTTTATACCACAAAATACGCTGTTTTTTTTTCCACTCGGGATAGTAGGAGTGCGCCGTAATGACTCTTATTTTGTGATCGCGGTTGAATAACCAATCGGTCATTTCACCGGTATATTTACCGATGCCAATTAAATCCGGTTTAAAGTGTAAACCGTAAATCAGGATTTTCATATAAATTTATAAGTTAAAATATTATGTGGTTTATCGTAGTTTGATCGGTTTGGCGGGATTTCCATAACAAATCATTTTGGGTGGTAAATCTTGATTAACCGTACTCCGAAAACCTATAACTGTACCGTAACCGATTGTCACGCCAGGGGCGATAAAGACATCAGAGGCAACCCAAACTTTGTCTTTAATATTAATCGGTTTTGCAAATATATCAAAAGAAGATTTAGTATGGTCGTGAGAACCGGTACACAAATATGATTTTTGCGAAATGACACAATTCTCACCGATGTTAATATTTGCCATATTGTATAGAGTTACTTCATCGCCAATCCAAGACCAATCACCGATAGTTAATTTCCATGGATAAAGAATTTTAACTGTGGGACGAATTAATACGTTTTCTCCAATTTTTGCACCAAATAATTGTAATAATAATCTACGCCAACTGTACATGAATTGTGGGGATAAACGAAATAACGTACGTTGTACAATCCGCCAAAATTGTACATAAATTTTTGTTTTACCTCTAAAACCAGCGGGGATTTTAAATGTTTTTAAGTCTTGATACATAATTAATTATTAGTATAATTAGTGATTTGAGAAATTAGATGTTCTAAAGTTGCTTTGGATTTTTTTTTGGTTTCTTTGTAGTTAATATAAACATTTGTTCGTATTTGATTAAAGATTTTAGGATTATCAATCCAATCATTAATTATTTTAGCTGTATAATTTGTAAAATTAATATTTAATTCTACAACAAATCCTGAATCTTGCTTTACGATTTCTGCTATGCATCCTTTGTTATAGGCAATAACAGGAATGCCAAATGACATTGCTTCATGTATTACTAAAGGTTCTGCTTCTTCAAGAATAGAAGGCATTAGCAATACATCTATTGTATTGAAAAATTTCTTCTTATCGTCATTATATACAGGCCCTAAATATGAAATATATGAATTATTTATTAATTTATTTTTTGTAAATATTTCGCTTTTACTATCTTGGAATGGTCCGGCAATAATCCCATTAATAGGTCTTTGAATATTTAATTCTTCCAATACGTTAAAAAAGATCTTTATACCCTTTTGCATAGAAATATTACCTAAAAATCCAATTGTTTTTAATCTGCGAATTGTAGATGTTTCAACACTGTTATTAGTTAGAAAAGCTGCATTAGATAATATTATACAGGATATACTGTTCCGGTATGCTACCAGTTTTTCTTTCATTAAGCTGCATAGAACTATATGCGTTGCATTTTTTCCAGCGCTCTGAATTACTAAATAAGTTAATAATTTAAATTTGTGTATATGGGAAAAGGTATGATGGTGAATGAAAATATTTTGTCCTGTAATCCTTGCCATTAATAGTATTAGTAAATCATATAATAAGCCAAACCCCCCGGATAGACCTATGTATAGAGTATGGTACGTCTTGAAAAAACTAAACAATAAATATTTTGGATAAATGATCAAAAATTTGAAAAATCGAATACTAATGTTAGAAATATTTCTAGATATTGATCTACTGCTTAGATCAAATATGCTTGATTCAGGATCTATATTAACAATGAGGTTTTTCATTGCTTCATTAACATGAGCTAACCCATGAAGTGGTGGAGGAAAAACTCCAACAATACATACAGTTTTATTTGATTTAGAGATCAATATTTATATTAATTATATTTGTATATGAGAACATTACTCTATAAACAAGCTTCTATGCCTATAACTATTTTCTTTGCAATAATACTCGGTGAATGTTCATTAACAATTGCAAAACTGGCTTCTCCCATAGATTTGATATTGTACTTTCCGTTCATAAATCCTTGCATAAAGTTTGTTAACTTAGGTTTATCGTTTGGATCAAAGGAAAAACCATTAACTCCTTCTTTAACCAATTCCGACTCGCATCCACACCGATTCGATACAATAACAGGCATTGAGCATAGCATCGCTTCATTAACGACTAATCCCCATGGTTCGGAATAGCTAGGTAGGATAAGGACATCAGATGTTATTAAATATTTGACAATTTCGTTTTGTTGTATGAATCCTGGTAATAGAATTTTATCTTTAAGTTTATTCTTTATAATAAACGAAATTATATCTTCCTTCAACGGTCCGTCACCAAGTAATAATAATCCCCACTCGTTATTATCTTTGCTTACTTCCAAGAAAGAATTCAATAGATTGAGAATATTTTTTTCAGGAGCAAATCGACCAATAAATATGAAATTATGTTTCCTTTTTATTGTTAATTTATTTAATAAAGTTTTCTTCTGATTTTTAAGTAGTTGAAATTGTTCAATGAAAAAATCATTATTAACACTATATCCGGTGGTGATTATTTTTGAATTATCGACTTTCATATATTTTAAATATTGTTTTGTTTTTTCACCGGGGGCTAAAAATGCATCGAAATGCTTCAAAAAAAAATGTTTTATCTGTTCTTTAGGGAAAAAATGTTTTCTATCACCATATGTGGAATCAAGCCAAAAAATTAGTTTATTATTATTTATTTTTGCCCATAATAAAGAAATCCATCCAAAAATATTACTATAATCACAAATAATTGAAGTTTTAGGGCTAATTTTTTCTAGTATTCTCCATGTATTTTTTGCAATTGAGAAACTATTAATGCTATCAATTGAACCTTGAAATAATAAAGTATAAGCAAAATTGATATTTGTATAGTCAATGTTCCAATCTCGACGTTTTTCCTTTTCAGCAATGAAGATGACTTCCATATTGGGAATTAATTTAGATAATTCATTAAATAATGCAACCTTATAGGGTGCAATAATATTATGAATAATAACAACCTTATTGTTCATTTATGTGATTATACTGTAATACGGTGATATATAAATAATATGCAGGAGATGGCGCATTTTGAATTATTACATTAACTATTATTTTTGAATGAGAATGTGGGAATATTTATTTGGGAATAATAATGTTTTGAATTATTTGTAGATTGTACACCTGGTTTTAAAGCTGGGAACAATTTTTGTCCGATGTCGTCAGCCATATGCATAAGAATAAATAACGAAATTGGAGCATATTGCAAAAACTCAGCATTTAGCCAAATAAGTGTGATTGGTAATGCAAGAATTTTGAAATGTTTGAAGAATCTAACATACAACAATATACAAAATATTCCAAACATACCTAACTCTGCTACTAGACCTGCCAGAGCCGATGTTTCTGATGCGCCAATGTGTTTTAATTGTACATGAGTAGCATAATGTCCGGCTCCTAAGATAACATTGTCCAAGAACAATTTGAATGATTCAACTGAGTAAAGTGTCCGTTCTTCCATTGAGGCGTAAGCGGCTCCGCTTACGGAGAGTTTTTCAGTTATTACGCGTAATAAAATTAACGGAATTTCAAAATTTCCAAAAATTACCCTAATTGTTGCAAGAATTATTATCAAACTAATGAACATTATACCAATAAACCGGATTTTATTATTACCCCAAAATAATTGATATATTACCAAAAGGGATAGAAAAATGTAAACAGTAGTACTCATTGTAGTAAGACAGGCAATAAGTAATATCGTAATGAATAATTTATTTTTTGCTTTATATGCTAATAATGTCGCAATAATAAGATGAAATCCAAAAGCCCCGGGTTCCCAGAAAATTGATTGATTACGTATAATTATAGTTGGTGTACTAGGTACTGACCATACATAATAAAAATGTGACCATTTGGGCAGGGCAATACCAAAATATGGAACAAACGATGGTAACTCAAATAATAGTTCGGTGAAATAATAGATTAATGAAATAAATGAAAAAATTACTATTAGCTTTAAATAATATGATAGTATTCTACCTCTAAGTTTTGCACCCAATAAAAATGTCAACATCAACATTACTATATGAAAATAGGTTATCTCATATGATTCCACTTGATTTATTACATCACTCATAATTGGAAAGAATATGAAAAACATTACCAGAATTAATCCTGATAAATTGACAGTAAAATTATTTGCAATAAATATTTTGTTATTATGATTACTTACCGGTATGAAAATTTGATAGAACACAACACATACCATCACTAGCATAGTCATAAACATTATCAGATTATAACTGTATGCAAAGCGAAATAGCGAACCGCTACCAATTAGTATTCCAAACGCTATGATATACAACAAAATATTTAAAGATAAATTATTATTAACTTTAAAACTCAATTTTCACCAGTAGTTATCATTATAATTTCTAATAATCTTTTATTGAACTGTTTTTGTCCCCAATTCTTACTTTTTTGATAGCCTTTATCTATTAAATCTTGAATAATATTTTCATCAGTCCACAATTTATAAATAGTGTTGGCAATTTCAGTATCAGAATTAGGATTAAATAATAATCCGGCATCTCCTACTTGTTCCGGTATGCCATATATATTAGATACCGCCACCGGACAACCGCATGCAAACGCTTCTAATGGAGGTATGTTAGTTGGTCCAAAAAAGGTAGGCATTATTAAAGCATGCGCGTTAGTGTAGAGTTCTCTCATCTGCTCATTCGGAACTTGGTCGAGAAATGTAAACACTTCTGATAACCCTAGTTTTTTGATCAATTTTATCAAAGAGTCATATCCGTTATTGGGTGATCCCACAAAAACCATTTTTAGATCAGGTAATTTCGCTATTAATAGCGATAAGGCTCGCACTAATGCTTTGTGGTTTTTATGCTCCCAAAATTGAGCAGGATAAAATAAATATTTGGGCGGAAGATTTAAATTATTATGAATATTGGTCGTTGTTTTATAGATATATTTAGGAGGTATAAAAGGTAAAATATGCACTTTGAATTTTGGTACATGATACGAATCAATTATTTGTTGTTTCCCAATTTTAGAATCAACAAGAATACCTTTTGCACTCTTACACATTCGGGAGTAATGTTGTTCTCTAGAGTTGTATTTTTTTTGAGAACCGACTTCAGGAAATCGTCTCTCATAACGATGCATTAAATCATGTATAGTACCTAACGAGGGCACTGGAAGACTATACGACCAAATATCTTGAGATGGGAAAACCCACAGATCACAATTTTGGTGAACAAACGATTTTGAAAATGTATCAAAATATTTACTGGTATTTCTCCAGAACCAAAAAGGAGTACGTATCTGAAACCATAATCTGCTAAATATAGTTCGATTTATTTCAACAGCACATATATTCTTTTTTTGTAAGTATGATTTCCAAAGGTCAGATGAATATGTGATCACCGTATCGATTTGATCTGGAGGAAAAGTACGAAATGCTTCAAGAATTGAAATATTATATTGATAAGTACCACCGGTAATAACTGAATCCAAAAATAGACCAATTTTTTTCATATCCGTTCACAGATAAATGTTACATACCAACTATCAAAATCGGGTATATTTCCGGTCAACCATTCTTCAGAGTGTAGAAGTTTTAAGTTATTCATTTTTAACAATAATTCAATTTCCGGATTAAACAGATAACGCATTTTATGAATTTCTTTGATATCTTCAGATTCTCCGGTTTGTTTATTGGTGATTTTAATATCAAAATGGACATCAACTCGATTTTTTAAGGGATGGATGTAAGGTATCGCTTGGCGATTAATAATAATTTTATCATCTTCAAACTTTTTATTACGTGTGTTGGGCTTATCTGATATTACTGCCGGCCCGTACCAGCAATCAAAAACAAAGATTCCACCAAGTTTTAAATGTTTGGAAACCGTATTAAATGATTGATGAAGGTCGTGATTAGTAATTTGATAACTAATAACATGAAATAATGATAAGGCAGCATCAAATGATTTGTTAAAAGAATATGTGCGAATGTCACCAATATTAAAATTTACTAAATTGGAAATCGAATTTGGAGAAGTTTTTAGTCGTTTTTGAGCCAAATTTATCATATCTTGGCTCTGATCAACTCCTGTAATATGATAACCATATTTCGCAAAATTTATAGCGTGCAGCCCTGTACCGCATCCTAACTCAAGCAAGTTACTTGCATCCGGAGCAAATTTCGCGAGTAATGAAATAATATAATCTACTTCCTGTTTATAATCTTTTTGTCGATTTAATAAGTCGTAGTATTGAGCGTAATCTGAAAATACTTTCAATTAAATAATTCTAATAATATATTTGATACGATATCGATTTGTTCGTTAGTTACAGCTAAACCACTTGGAATATAAAATCCATTCCGTGCTATATTTTCTGCAATTGGATGTAAATCACTTTGGAACAGTCCCATTTTATGAAACACCGGTTGTTCATGCATTGGCCAAAAAAATGGGCGGGTACCAATATTTTTTGTTTTCAATATTTCCATAACACTTATTGCATCGGGATATACTTCGTTTAATAAAACTATACCGAATACCCAAAATATATTTTCCGCATAGTCAGTTTTTAATCGTGGCAATTGCACGTTATGTAAGCCATTCAAATTATTTAAATAACGCGTACCGATTTCTCGTTTACGAATAACACTTTTATTAAGTTGTTCTAGCTGTGCCACACCAATTGCTGCTTGTATATTACTAAGTCTAAAGTTCCAACCAAGTCTCTCATGTAAAAACCTTTGTTTTGGTTGAAAACATAAATTCCGTAATGACTTACATTTTTCTGCGACTTTTGCATTATCGGTAACAACCATACCACCTTCGCCTGTTGTAACATGCTTGTTTGGATAAAAACTGAATATGCTAATATCGCCAAAGCTACCACATGGTCTACTGTAGTAAGTTTGTCCAATTGCCTCGGCTGCATCTTCGATAATAAATAAATTATATTTTTCCGCTAATTTCAAGATTGGATTCATATTAACCGGTAAACCATAAATATGAACAACCATTATTGCTTTAGTCCTTTTTGTAATCTTATCCTCAATTTGTTTGATATTCATATTCCAAGTATCTTTTTCGACATCGACTAAAACTGGTACTGCACCGGCTCTTACTATTGCTGAGGCACAGGAAATAATAGTAAATGTTGGTATGATAACCTCATCGCCAGGGCCAATTCCCAGAGCAGCAACCGCCACATCAAGAGCTACTGAGCCATTACAAACACTAATTCCATATTTACGGTTAACTATCTTAGCAAATTCAGTTTCAAACTTTTTAACAAAAGGACCTTCAGAAGAAATCCAACCGGTATCTATACATTCTTCTAAGTATTTCTTCTCGTTTCCGAGTAATAACGGTTCATTTACTGGTATAAAATCTTGCATTATTATCACCAATGATTATCTATTTCATATCCGCAAGTGATTAACAGGTCTCCTGATAATCTTTTAAATTGATCCTTTTGTTGATCAGTAAAATAAATCTTCCAATCTCCGGGGATACCTTTACGATAATGGTGGTTAATATCTTCATTGCCTTGTCTTCTACCGCTAATATTTTTAAAACTGTATTTTTCTAAAAGTGTTTTTATATCACTTGTTGATAGATTGATTTCGCAATGTTGTAATAGACTAGAGAAAACATCAAATTGTTTCGCTCCAAAAATATCTTCAAATAATATTAGTTTTATATTTTTGGAATTTTGTATGAACCACCCTTCAAGTGTTTCCTTTGTGCCAGCTGTAAATGAATTAATAATTTCAGTAATACCATCATCTTGAGACATTGAGTTTAATTTTTCTCTCATCCGTAATATATATGGATGGTATGGATCATGCGAATATTTTAATGAAAAATAATTTGATATTATTAAATCGCGCGGATCTCGTGCAATATAAAATACTTTATAAATGTCCAGTTTTTGTAATTTATTAAAGTCATCGTAGCGAGTATACAGAGGACTAATTATTAAATTTTTTGGAATTTTATTCAATTTTTGGAGTATTACCTGATCTTCAGTTATAAAGTTATCGGTAGGTGCGTAAAGTAATAATTTATCTTGTTGCCAAAATATTGGATCATTAAAAACTTTTTTGAACCACTGACTACCTGATTTTTGAATACAACAATGATAAATTGTTTTTTCACGAGAACGAAAAATATATCTATAATTCCACAATAACCTATTGGCAATTCTCTTTGTTAGCGTTATTGAATTTTTCCCCATTACTTTATTTTTAGTTCTTTTATATCTATTCCGGTAAACCTTGTTTTATCATTTTCACCAACGTAGGGCCCTTGTTTTATTTCAAACATTTCTATTTCCTCAAGAACTTCAAAACCATGTCCGCCCTTAATTAATAATATTACATCGTGTTGTGAAAGGATATGGCTCTCTAAATATTTTTGTTTCATATCATAAAAATCGACACGGATTTTTCCCGATTTAATAAAAAGAACCTCTTGAGTATACTCAACTTGCCTCGTAACACGATTATGGACATGCGGAATAATTGTCTTACCCTTGGGATGTTTCATGTATGCTAATTGTTGAGAAAAATCATCAGGTGTAAAGAAATGAATGCCCGATTCATTATAGTTATTTGATACTATGATTGCGAGGAGGTTATCTCCATCGTATATTTTCTTTATCATCTTTTCCATGAAAATAATTGTTTTATCGTTATGAAATATATTGGTTTAATTTTTAAATAGCTGAATAATTGTAGGATAGATTTTTTAAAAATATTATTGGGTATCTGTTTTAAAATCTTACGACCGAATTTAATTTTATTGTTATTCAAGGCCATAGTCGAATTTATTATCAAGTGGTTAGTCAATACTTCTTCTCCACATAATTGTTTTATTTCATCTTTAAATTTATTAACTATGTAATGGTATCCCTCTATTGAAATATCTGAATTTTTTGAGATAGTGTTTTTATGAATATTATAAATAAATAATGGTTCCTGAATATGAATAAATCTACAGTATTTTGCTAATCGAATTGCTGTATCCCATTCATGGTAAGATGGGGTGTTTTCATCAAGATAATTAATTTTTTCCAATGCTTGCTTTGAAGTTAAAATTGATGGGAATAATGTGCCTGATTTAGATAGTAATTGTTTATAAACGTTTTCTCCATCAATTTTATCTAATTGCCAATGTGTTTTTTTATCTGAATTGGTATTATTAATGTAACAATCTCCGTGTATAACCGACCATTTATTACATCTGTATTTCTTAAGCGCAATTATTTGTTTTTCTATTTTATATGGTAACCATTCATCATCTGAATCTAGAAAGGCTATCCATTCTGATTTTGCTGCTTTTATACCGATATTTCTTGCAGTTTGAGCACCAGATTGTTTTTTAGTTTTGAGAATAATTATATCATCTTTGAATATATTAAGTTGATCAATTGTATCATCGGTTGAACCATCATCTATAACTATAATTTCATTCACCGGGTATGATTGAGCCATAACTGACTTAACACACGGAACGATCATAGTTGCTCGGTTAAATGTGGGAATTATTACAGAAATAGTAGGTTTTATATCGAGCGTCATATTACTTTGAAAGATATCTTATTCCACTATTTATTTGACCGAATTTAAGTACACTTGGTCTTAAAACATCTATTAGCCAATTTTGCCATTTGTATTTTTTATCAACCAACTTCGGTGTGTACATAACAATGTTTACAAAAAACAATTTAATTGATCTAAAAAAGTATGTAAAAATCTTTTTAAAAGAAACATGTTCTTCATATGTTGACCATGCATCACGGCCGCTGGCGAAGCCGCTTTTAATAAACCACCATGGAGATAATTTATAACGATTTACTAGATGATAAATAATCCAATTTGGATCGTAGCCGATTTCTATACCCGAATTTCTCATACGAATCTGTAATAGAGTTTCTTCGCCATAGGCGATTTTATTACCATTCATCCCGAGATTAGTAGGAAAACCACCAAATTTTTGGAGAGCAGTCTTTTTAATTGCCATTATTCCACCGCTAATAAAATCTTCCTTGAGGATTGCAAATTCAGGTAGCTTACCTTTATTAGATGCATATTTATCATGAAACCACTTCGGTTTACCATATTTATACCAAGGTAGATATACTCCACCAAAACATTGAAAATTGTAATTTTTAATGTTATTTATTGCTTTTTTTACAAAATCGTATGGTACTTTAGCGTCGTCATCAAGAAAGACAATCCAGTTGGTCGTTGCTGTATTCATGCCCGTGTTTTTAGAATTACCTAATCCCTGAGTTGTCTCTTCGATAACTTCTAAATTATCATATTTATTCAAAAATCCATCTAATATTTCCGAAGTATTATCTGTTGAGTTATTATTCACAATTAGTACTTGATAGTGATCCCTCGATACATTTTGCTGAAATATAGTAGATACAGTCTCAGGAAGCAGATACCCGCGGTTAAATGTGCATATAACAATTGTCAATTCCGGATTCATTCTATTTATCAACGATGTGCAAAACTGTATAAAAATAATTTTGGAAAACGACATGCTAAATATATATTTTCGATTAGTGCCTTAAAAGTATTAGCTGAGAATTGCCAATCAGCTAATGTGTTTAGTTTTTGGTATATATTCTGAGATACTTTTTTCTTCTCGATTTTTGTTAAATCGAATTTGGACAAATAATTATCATATAATTGTAATAGAATTAGTTTAATGTCAGAAATTAACTGGCTATCCTTAATTTTCGTTGTCTTATCAGAAACCATTCTAATATTTCTTATCATTTCTAAATCAATGTTGACGTTTTTTAGTAAATAGTTAATATTATTTTGCATTACATGCAATACACATTCTCTGGTTTCAGTTGGAACTTTCAGCGCTAATTGTCCTCCCCATACTCTTTTTTGTTGAAGTACTTCCGGTATATTTGCCACTTTGGCGATACGACTAATCCGTGACCAAAGATCATAGTCCTCCGCCTCAGGCGATTGATAATAACCGGCTTTTTTTACAATATCGCATCTCATCATTACAGAAGAATGTGCAAAGCTAGAACCAAAGAGTAAATTCCAATTTAGTACGCCAGGTTCAACAGTTGTTTTCCATTGTCCAATTATTTTACCGGTTTCAGAAATAGTATCTGTCCAGGAACCAACCATTCCAATCTCCGGGTTAGCTTCTAAGAACTCAAATTGTTTTTCAAATCGCTTTGGTAAGGATACATCATCAGCATCCATGCGGGCTAAATATTTTCCCTCAGCATTCTTGCATGCGGTGTTTGCCGAAATAGTTTGTTTTTGATTAATTGGATTCGTTATTACTCTAATTCTTTCATCTTGACTTAAGTATTTCTTTAATATTTGTGGAGTACTGTCAGTAGAGGCATCATCAACAATAATAAATTCGAAGTTCGTAAATGTTTGATGCAAAACACTTTCGATGCACTCTGCTAAATGTTCTTTGCCATTATAAACTGGTAAGATGACGGAGATAATAGGTGGATTTTTAAAAGACATGTTTGATATTTTTTACTATTGAGAGTAGATGTAGTTTTTGAAAAAAAACATATATGAATTTCTTTAAACGGTTTTTGATATATACTGCATTAAAATAATCTGGTGGACTTATTGGGAATAATAATGTTTCGGGCCACAACTGTTGGCATATGTTTTTATATAGAATGGTCCTTTCTTGCACTGTTTTACCGTCCGGTGGAATTGCAAAAGATGCTATTATTAGATTACGACAGTTTGCAGGATTCCATTCATCAATTGCTATGTCCAATTCAGTCTGGAACATTGGTATCCAATTCGCCCCGCGATGTTCCCAATAAAATAAATCCTTCAGATATATATTATTCTTTTTTATTAATTTTATGATGTCGGTATCAAGCCACTTCTTGATTGTTGTGATCACATACTTTTTATTTTCAGCATTAAATAATTTTGCAAGATCATTTACTTCGCTACTGCCCTCATAATGACTATATCCGGTATGCCGAATAATTCCGCCAATATTGCCACTAACATTTACCCTACTTTGAGCATAATTAAAGAAGTTATAATACAAAACCTTTTTCTTCTCGGATTGTATCATATAGACATTATTTATTAGATATTCATCAAAAAATTCATCATATTCATTAGCAACCATAATATTAAAATCCAATCCTAAAGAAGGAAGATATTTTGAAGGCACTCTGATGTCAGGACTGAACTTTGTTAGTTTATCAAATTTTTGAATGAAATAAAATATATCTTTACGTACTTTTTTACTGGCAGCTAATAATGCCCTGCTATCAACACCCGCAGTAACAGATTGCATTAAATCAAATCGGTTATTAGCCGATTCATATAAACCAGTGAATAATTTAGATATTTTATCAGTTGCTTCACCCATGGTTAAATTTGGAATTGGTTCATCAGGCCAGTACCTTGTAACACATTGATTACCGATTGATAATGAATGATTTGGCATTAGATGGAATATTTCGGGAAAAATTGTACCATCACCCACCATACAATGTTCATCCTCTTCAAATTCATTTGAGTTGATGAATTCAAGGAGATCAGGATCATCGCTCTCTTGGATATCTAATTTATTTGCCAATGTATGTGGTTGCGAACCGCACCAAACACCCGATTCGTGAAAAGTATAGAATATTTGACGAGAACCGGCCGCATCATGAAAAAATTGAACATCATTATCATCTTTATATATAATAATCCAACGTCCGCTATAATTATAACTACTTTTAATAACTGAATTAAAGTCAGAAGTATTATTCAATAAGTTATTTACGATGTCTTCATCGGAGAATTTTGGATTGAGTGGATCCAAAATGAAACCTAATGATATTATCTCAACATTATTTTTCTTTATATGAATAAATTCCAAATCAGGATGAATTGTTAGAAAATATTGCTCATTAACTTGAACTTTATTCCAATTTGGAAGGTCTTGAATATATCGTGGAGCAAAGAAAAATTGACGACGATACAATAAATTATCGTCTATTTTTGGTGTGTTTACTTTAGTCAATGTAAATTAGAATAATGGAATAATTTAATGTAAATGATTGGATTATTCAGTATTACTGATAATCATATCTACAATTGCAAGTAGCCAAATATGATGTGTCATCTCAACGATATTATAAATTTTGGAATCAACCCAAAGATTAATATTACCAAGTTTGTGTAATGAATTATTTGAGTTAAATCCTGAAAATGTAATAACGGTCAATCCTAATTCTTTTGATTTGATAGCAGCATTTATTACATTTTGTGATTGACCGCTTGCGCTAATTAACACAATGATATCATTCGGATTATGATAAAATTCAATTGCTTTGGATATCCAATTTTCATAACCGTAGTCGTTTGCTAATGTTGTTATTAAA
>SDBT01012211.1_pt1 | contig 13801 bp, 10 predicted proteins | sample 2277101 | NCBI WGS metagenome assembly SDBT01 (sample SAMN10404973, study PRJNA504765) | marine sediment metagenome | isolation source: marine sediment core GS10_PC15, 103 cmbsf | place: Arctic Ocean: Southern Knipovich Ridge | collected 2010
AGATTAATATAGTCAGTCGTTGGGTTGAATGTTAAGGCACCATCAATTATACCTGTAGTGTTTATATCTTCAGTATTCTGTTCAGCAGTCCCGTGATTACCATTAAAGCTGCTGTCTAATACCGTCATGTTGTTTGCGTCATCATCCATCGTCCAGTGACCCACCGGCTCCAGGCCCAAAGATACGACAAGGTCTACAGATGTGCCCGGCCCGACGGAAGAACCTGCATTTGGATCCTGACTGATTACGTTACCCGTAGCTATAACAGAATCGTATGAAGTCGTAACACTGCCTACCGCAAGGTCCGCTGCAACAATAGCCACCTCGGCCGTTGCCTGGGCCATATCAACCACATCTGGCACGGTTACTGGCTCCGGGCCCAAAGATACGACAAGGTCTACAGATGTGCCCGGCCCGACGGAAGAACCTGCTACTGGATCCTGGCTGATTACGCTGCCCGTAGCTATGACAGGATCGTATGAAGTCGTTACGCTGCCTACCACAAGGTCCGCTGCTGTAATAGCGGCTTCTGCACTCGCTTGAGCGGTATCAACTACATCCGGCACGGTTACAGGCTCCGGGCCCAAAGATACGACAAGGTCTACAGATGTGCCCGGCAGGACGGAAGAATCCGCTACTGGATCCTGACTGATTACGTTGTCTACCACTATGACCGGATCGTATGAAGTCGTTACGCTGCCTACTGCAAGGCCCGCTGCTGTAATAGCGGCTTCTGCACTCGCTTGAGCGGTATCAACTACATCTGGCACGGTTACAGGCTCCGGGCTTACTGTTATAGCTACAGTCTCACTGTCAACTTCAATGCCATCAAAGACCAGGATGGTTACAAAATATTGTCCGGTCTGACCTGTGGCCGGAGTCCAGTCGAAAACCTGACTGGGCGGGTCAAACACGGCGCCGCTCGGCAAATTTAAAGCCAAATAAGTCAGACTATCTCCATCGGGATCGGTAGCACTGACAGTAAAGTTCAGGTTCTGTTCCTCAAGTATAGATATGTCACCAATTGGTGCCAATATGGGTTTGTGGCTCTGGCCCCCACCTCCCACAAGTCCCGTCTTTGCAAATGTGGCAAAGTCGGCCAGATTAATGTTGCCATCACCGCTCAGGTCCCCGCTTCCGCATTCGCCACAGTTGATTTGGAGCCACCACGCTACAATCACATCAAAGTCATCCAGATCCACATCACCATCCGGCTCAAAGTCACCAACCATGGCCAGACCCGAACTTTCATAGGCTCCCATGTCTACGATTGGGATAGGCCCATCGGTAACGCCCGTATCGGGGGTATTCGGGTCATCCAGAAATCGCAAATTACCATCAAGGTCCCATGGCGTCTGCTCGGTTATACTGCCATCGTCATCGAGATCGCTCCTATCGACGCCGACCGCTGTACTGTCGCTCGCGTCAATACATGGCGAACCGCTCAAAAGCCTCAGGTTGTCGTCTTCCGTACCGACTACGTCATCCGGCCCATCTGCGTCTACGAACAATGGATCTTCGTTTATATTGCCTGTGCCGGAGTAACCACCTTGCACATTACTATAATCTACTGTTACCGTTCCGGTGATCACATATATTTCATCAGGCCCATTATCCCAGAGAATACAGTTGCTCAATGTCGTGATGCTGCCCCCATTGTTGAGTATCGCACCACCCAAAGAGTTAGCCAGGTTACCACTGAAGGTACAATTCGTCACTTTAGGCATGCAGTCGTAATCGTTGAAAATACCGCCGCCGTCCCATTCTGCATCATTTCCACTAAACACGCAGTTGCTGACCGTTGGCCAGCTCGCATCATTGTATATCGCTCCCCCACCTTCCCATGCTGCGTTGCCGACAAAAGTGCAGTTGATTACATTCGGATCACTTATAATATTGCATATTGCACCGCCGTAACCATCACTCTCGTTGCCGCTGAAAACACAATTAACCAGCGTGGGACTACTGCCAAAGTCATTGTAGATCCCGCCGCCGAAATACCCTATTGAGCTTAGAATCCTGCAGTTTGCAACTGTAGGGCTGCTCCCATCACAATAGATGCCTCCGCCGTAATAGTCATAATCGCCGCCGTTAGTGATTGTGAGGCCATCGATGACTGAATTAGCCCCCTCGCTATTGTAAAAGTAAAAGGCGCGACCCAGATTCTCGCAGTCGATAACCGTGGCCGCAACTACGGCTGGGTCTTGGGGATCGGTACTCCTGACGGTGATGGCCCTACCACCGAAGCTAATATCTCGGTTGCCCAAACCTGTATACGTACCGAGGCAAACCACGACAATATCACCATTGCCGGACGCATCGATAGCGGCCTGGATGGTTGTGTAGTCGGCGGGTCCATCGTCATCTACTGTAATAATATTTGCACCGCAGGCAACACCAGCCGCCAGGCAGAGCAAAACAGCAAACACCCTCTGCATACCCCTCACTCCTATAAATTAAAACTCAGCCCATTATAACTCAGCCATTATACTGAATTATGGCCCGATAATCAAGTCTTTTTTGGCCAGGCACCCTCCATACCCCCATTTTCCGCGTTTTCTGACCTGTTAACCCATATAATAGTGTCTGTGCTCTCAGTCACCAAATTCGCCCGCCACGCACATCCAGCCCGAGTAGAGCTGCTGCCTTGGCATACTCCCTCGTAAAAGCCCCCCTTAAGAATGAGTCAATCGCGAGCAGAAATTCAAAAAAGTCTTGATTTTTGCTTGTTTTGGCACATAATTATGAACCTCTTTGAAACATAAAGCGTAAAAAAATAAACTCATTTTCAAGAGCCCTCATAATTTGACCTGGCCCGAATTTGAGGGATTCGTTTAGTTACAAAAGATTTTTGAAGGAGAAAGTCTTTATGGCAACAGATGTTAAACAAATCGGCAATTTAGTTCAGCAAAAAAGCGAGTTCATACGTGCCCTTTTTGGGGAACTGGACAAGGTAATTGTCGGCCAGCGTTACATGCTCGAGCGCATGCTCGTCGGCCTCCTGGCCAACGGTCACATCCTCCTCGAAGGCGTCCCCGGTCTCGCCAAGACCATGGCCGTTACAACTCTATCGCGGGCAATTAACGCCGATTTCAGGCGAATTCAATTTACGCCCGATTTGCTCCCCGCTGATTTGATTGGCACCCAGATATACCGCCAGTCCGATGGCGAGTTCTTCACTCGCAAAGGCCCAATCTTTGCGAATATCATATTGGCCGACGAAATCAACAGGGCCCCGGCAAAAGTCCAAAGCGCCCTGTTAGAGGCCATGCAGGAAAGGCAGGTCACAATCGGCGCCGAAACGTTCCCAGTTCCCGTCCCTTTCCTTGTACTGGCTACCCAAAATCCCATCGAGCAGGAAGGAACATATCCACTGCCTGAAGCACAGTTGGACCGTTTCATGTTAAAGCTCAAGATTGACTATCCCAACAAGGATGAGGAGCGTCAGATTCTCGACAGGATGGCAGTTACAGATAAAAAGTTTGACATAAATGCGGTCGTCAGTCCCGCCGACATTGCAGACGTCAGGAATGTGGTTGATGAAATATATATCGATGAAAAGATCAAGGATTATATCGTCGATGTCGTTTACGCCACGCGCCAGCCGGCTAAGTACGGCCTCGAATTGGCTGACTTTATAAGTTATGGTGCCTCACCCAGGGCAACCATCTATCTTGCTGTTGCTGCAAAGGCTAACGCCTTTATCCAACAAAGAGGTTACGTCACCCCCCAGGACGTCAAGACCATAGGACCCGATGTCCTGCGACACAGGGTCATCGTCAGTTATGAAGCCGAGGCCGAAGACAAAACCAGCGACGACATCATTAAAACTATCTTTGATAATATCGAAGTACCGTAAATAGTTTTGAGATTTAAGTGTTGAATCTTGAGCTAACTCAAAACTAAGAACTCAAAACTAAAAACTAAGCATTATGATACCCAAAGAACTAATCAAGAAAATCAGGCAGATTCAGATATACACTTCCCGGGCGGTCAACGCGAGCTTTGCCGGCCAGTACGAAAGTGTCTTCAAAGGCAGGGGCATGCAGTTCGACGAGGTCCGCGAATACACACCCGGCGATGACGTCCGCTCCATCGACTGGAATGTTACCGCCCGTACAGGTAAGCCCTACATCAAGCGATTCGTCGAGGAGCGTGAGATGACCGTCCTCTTCGCCGTTGACCTCAGCGCCAGCGGAGATTTCGGGACGGTCAACAAGGCAAAAAATGAGCTTGCCGCCGAGTTCTGCGCCGTACTGTCTTTTGCCGCTGCGAAAAATAACGACAAGGTGGGCCTGCTGATTTTCACCGATCAGATAGAACTTTACATTCCGCCGAAAAAAGGCAGCAGCCATGTGTTAAGACTTATTCGCGAACTGCTCTATTTTAAGATGCCCTCCGGTAAAACCAACATTGGCCAGGCTCTCGACTACATCGCCAAAGTAATCCACAAAAAGGCCATCGTCTTTCTCGTCTCTGATTTCATCGAAACTGATTTCAAGACACCCCTGAGCCTGCTCAACAAACGCCACGATGTCATCGCCGTTTCGGTACGAGACCGTGCCGAAGTCGCCCTGCCCGGTGCAGGCCTTATCGAATTTACCGATGCAGAGACCGGCGAAGTCATTCTCGTTGACACATCCAGCAGAAAATTCCGAAATCAATACGCTCGCAGAACCTCGGACCGTTTTGACAAGCTCAAGAATCTGCTCAGGTCGATTAACGTGGATTGTATAAACATAAGCACAGACAAACCGTATCTCCATGACCTGATAGCATTTTTCCGCATGCGCCATCGCCGGTACTAAAAGTGGAAGGAGAGTCGAATTATGGAAGAAAAGCTGGATTTTTCACTCCCCGAAAAGAAAACCAAAAGCCCCATTGCCGGCAAATTTGCAATTTTTTTGCTTTTGCTCTTACTGGTGCTTGTAGTACTGGACCTTACCAGGAAGCTTCCTCCTCCAGGCACTGCCGGCAATACGACAGTTTCACAGCTTTCGGCTGAACAGACCAGGCAATTGGCACTGAAGCTTGCCCAGCGGAACCTGTACGGGCGCGCAGCCAAGGTCTGGCAGGAATATCTCACCGCCGCTGATATCAGCGACGTCGACCGGGCTAAAGCCCTGTTTCAGGTGGCTACGCTTCTGGAAAAAGCAGGACGACTCGAAAAAGCGATTGAATACTTTTATCGCAGTGAGACCGTTGCAAAGCTCGACGAATTGGCTAATCAAATTAATACTCACATCAAGGATTGTTTCGAAAAGCTCGGCAAATTCTCCGCCCTGCGCTATGAGCTGATGGATCGCACCAGCCTTGACGACTCCGCCCGGGCAGGCGCTAATGTTGTCGCCGAGATAGGCCCCGAAAAAATAACCGAAGCCGACCTCGATGCAATTATAGAAAGCAGTATTGAAAATCAACTCAGTCCGATGGCGGCATTTATGACTACCGAGCAGTTAAGCGAGCAGAAAAAGAAATTGCTCCAGCAATTTGGCACATCACAGGCCAAAAGCCAGTTCCTCCAGACCTGGCTTGTGCAGGAAATTCTGTACCGTCAAGCCCTCAAAGATGGCCTGGGCGACGATGTACAAGTTAAAAAGCTCCTTGACGACCTCGCCCGCGGCGTTCTCAGCCAGGAAATGATGAGCCGCGAGCTTGCCGCAAACATCCATGTAACCGAAAACGACCTTCAAACCTACTATGAGGCAAACAAAGACAAATACATTGAACCGGCGAATGAAGAGGACGGGACCTCTCAGCGACAAAAAACCTTCGACGAAGTGAGGCAGCAGGTAATGTCGGAATTGCTGGACCAGAAACGCCGCGACGTCCAGCAGCAATACATAAAACAAATGATGGACCAATACAATGTAATCATTCATACTTCTGTATTGTCACCACCAGGCGAGACCGAAGAATGAACTTAAGACAAAAAGAGCATAACAACAGAAGTGCGCTTGTGGCTTATGCAATTATCACATGCGCACTTACCCTCTTTTGCCACGGTTGCGAAAAAGACACCGCATCAGATTTGGCCGAGTCAGAATTCGAAATTGACAAACTCTTTGAGCGTGGACCGCTCACCGTTCATGTTCGACTCGATAAAGACAAGTTGACTATCGCCGAGACCGTCCTGCTCCAATTCGAGGCTGCGATTGACCCGAAATACGAACTGCAGATGCCTCAGGTCGGAACCCAACTGCAAAACTTCGGCATCCTCGATTGGGACAATCTCGGTGACAAGCTCGACGAGAACAATAACATCGTCAGCACCTATCAGTATCGCCTTGAACCGTTTCTTTCAGGCAATTACCAGCTACCCACCTTTACGTTTGAATTCACCGACGCCAATAGTATCGCCGAGAAGAAATACACCCTTGCCACCGAGCCCATCGATATCGAGGTTACGTCTCTCTTGGGCGAAGACCGCGAGAACCTGGTCATAGCCGACATTGAAGATGTGGTGGACATGTCGAAACCACCCTCATACTGGCCGCTCTGGACACTCGGCACCTGTGCCGCCATCGCCGCTGTCATAATCGGCTGGCTCTACCTGAGGCAAAGGCGCATACATGAGCTTGTCAGGGTCTTCAAACCCGCCCATGAAATCGCCTACGCAAAATTGAAGGCCCTCGTCAAAGATGACCCCGTCGCCGCCGGCAAAATCAAAGAGTTTTACGAACGCATCAGCGATATTCTCCGGCACTATATCGAGCATCGCTTCAATCTAAGGGCCCCGGAAAGAACCACCGAGGAATTCTTAGCTGAACCGGCACTTGAGGATGTCCTCGGCGAGCCTGACAAGAAGATGCTCGAAGAATTCCTGACACATTGCGACCTCGTAAAGTTCGCAAAGCACGACCCCACGCACCAGCAGATTCAGCGAACATTCGATTTGGTCAGAGAATTCATAGAAAAAACAAAATCGGACGAACAAACAATCGACGTAACCGACAGTGTACAGAGCCGGGCACCAGTGGAGGTTAGCAGTTAAATGCAGCTATATTCTCCATGGGCATTGTTGTTGCTTCTGATTTTGCCCGCCACGGCATACTTGACGCGGCGAAAAAGGCGCAGTGCCGCTGTACGTTTTCCGAGCCTGGCGGACATGAAGGCTGCTCTCGTATCCTGGCGGCTCAGGCTCCGACCGATCTTGAAACTGCTCAGACTCGCCTGCCTCATCCTCTTGATAATCGCCCTTGCGCGACCGAGGATGGGCACCAAAATCTTAGAAACTGCCACCGAAGGCGTAGCCATAGAAGTCGTTGCCGACCGCTCCGGCAGCATGCAGGCCGAAATGGATTATCGCGGCAAGAAGCTCAACCGCCTCGAAACCGTCAAAGGCGTCCTCGCCGAGTTCATCAGGGGCGAAGGAGGCCTTACCGGTCGAAGTAGCGACCTCATCGGCCTTGTTACTTTCGCACGATATGCAGACACAAAGTGCCCCCTCGTCCACAGCCACGATGTCCTGCTCGAGTTCCTCAGGCAAACCGACATAGTAAAGATGCGAGCAGAAGACGGAACTGCAATAGGCGATGCCATCGCGCTGGCGGCGGCAAGACTCAAAAAGGCTGAAGAAGAAATCAAACAAAGAAAGGCACGCCTGGGCCTTGCCGGCCAAGCTGACACCGACGACGAAACCGGCTTCAGGATAAAGAGTAAGGTAATCATCCTACTCACCGATGGTATCAATAATGCCGGCCAATATAGCCCCCTCCAGGCTGCCCAATTGGCCAAAGACTGGGGCATAAAGATTTACACAATCGGCATCGGCTCGGCCCAGGCCTATACCACTATCCAAACCATGTTGGGCTCTTACAAAGTACCGACGCAGGACAACATTGATGAAGGCCTGCTCAAGGCAATCGCAAAAAATACAGGCGGCTTCTATGGAAGGGCCGGCGATGCAAAGGCCCTTCGCAAAATCGTTGAAAAGATAGACAGCCTTGAAAAGACCGAGGTCAAATCCGTCCAGTACACCCAGTACGCCGAACAATTCGGCCCCTGGGCATTAGTTGCATTGTTACTCTTGGCCGGCGAGATGCTCTTCGGCTGTACAATATTTCGAAAAATACCGTAGATTGGTGATTGGTTAAGCAATGAATTTGGGTAACGATAACGCATTATGGCTGCTGTTTGCTGTACCGGCAATTCTGCTGCCCGCATACATCTGGTGCTTCTGGCGAAAGGCCCAGGCACTGAGGGTATTGGCCAGTATCGACATGCTCAAGAAGATTAACAGCACCGTCAGCATCAAAAAGCAGATTGTAAAATCACTCATGCTGGTCATAGCCTTCATAATTATCGTCATTGCCCTGACCGAGCCGAAATGGAACCCCCAGTCCCGGAAGATAAAGCGAAAAGGCAGAGACATCGTAATACTGCTCGATACTTCCCGCTCCATGTTAGCCGAAGACATCAAGCCGAACCGCCTTGAGCGAGCGAAAATTGCCATCACCGACCTTATGGAGACACTCAGAGGCGACAGGCTCGCCATCGTAACCTTCGCAGGCAACAGCGCCATAAAGTGCCCCCTTACTCAGGACTATGCCTTCGTCAGAATGGCACTTGCAGAAATCTCCACCGAAAGTACCTCCAGAGGCGGCACATTGATCGGCGACGCCATTCGAAAGGCCACCGCCGAGGTCTTCGACAACCAAAGCCGCGAGTTTAAGGACATAATCCTCATTACCGACGGTGACGATCACGAAAGTTTCCCCATTGACGCCGCCCAAAAGGCCTCCGATACCGGCATCAGGATAATCGCCATCGGATTGGGCGATGACGACACGGGCTCGCGCATCCCGATCACAAGCCCAAACGGCCAAAAGTCCTTTTTGAAATACGAAGGTCAGGAGGTCTGGTCAAAAGTCAATAGCGACATGCTCAGACAAGTAGTCTATGCCACCGACGGCGGAAAGTATCTGGCCGTCAAACCCGGCACTACCCTCGACCTCGGCCAAATCTACGAAAAGCTCATCGCCACTGCACAAAAACGCGAACTTGAATCCGTAACGATGATGCAATACGATGAAAAATTCCAGATATTCCTCGCCCTGGGTATTGTGCTTATTATTTGGGAGACCTTGGTAAGTGAACGCAAGAAAACTTGAAATCGTTTTGATAGTCCTTCTGGCCTTGACCGCCACACAGATAGCGTGTGCTGATTCTGCGCGGGGTTTGCTGCAGCAGGGCAATAAGTTTTACGCAAGCGAGCAATTCGGCGATGCCATCTCACAATATGACCAGGCACTTGTCGAAAACCCCCAAGCCACCGAGCCCAGATTCAACAAGGCAAACAGCTACTACCGGCTCGATGACCTTGCCAAGGCGATAGACCTCTATAAGGAAGTCGCCGCCGAAAGCAAGGATATGAAACTCGTCGCCAGGGCAAAGTACAACCTCGGTAACACCTTCTTTGGGCAGGGTATGAAACAAAGAGACTCAAATCTGCAAAAGGCCCTCGAAGATTTGCAGACCAGCATCGGTTACTGGCGGCAGACCCTTGACATCGAACCCGAAAATCAAAACGCCGCAAGGAATATCGAAGTAGCCCGGCTGATTATCAAAGACATTATCGACCAGATCAATAAGCAAAAAGATGAGCAGGATAAACAACAAAATCAACAACCCGACCAGCAACAACAAGGCCAACAACAGGACCAGCAAGGCCAGGATCCCAATCAATCAGATTCCCAACAACAGCCTCAAGAGCCACAGGCCAACCAGGAAAAACAGGAGCAACAACAGCGCCAAGTCCAGCCGACCGATGCAACCGCACAGGAAATCCTCGACAACGAGCAGCGGCAAAAGGAAAAGAGACAGATTTTGCAAAGCCAGGGCTGGCAAAAGGTCGAAAAAGACTGGTAGCATGAAAGCCATTGCCAAACACATACTGGTAGCCTTTCTCTTGGCCCCGGCCATCACAAGCCCGGCCTCCGCCAAAATACAGGTCTTCGCCCAGGTGGATACATCAGAAGATATCTACGTCGGCGAAAGCTTCACCTACAATGTCATTATCGACGGCGAAAACAAACCAGGCCGGGCCGACCTTGCCCCGCTGGCGCAGTACAACCCCCAAAGTGCCGGCAACAGAGATGTCTCCCAGTCCTCGGTCACTATTATAAACGGCAAAATGACCCAAAGCGTCACTAAGCGCTATGTGATGAACTATGCTCTTACTGCAGGCTGGGCTGGCCGCATTCAGCTTCCGCCCGTAACGGTAACCATCGACGGAAAAACCTATCAGACCAATTCCGTTGAGGTGAATATTCTTCAGCCCGGTACTACCGACAAACTTGACCTTGAGGTTAAGCTTTCTGATACTCAGTGCTACGTAGGCCAGCCGGTCATAATGACTGTCAACTTTTATATCTTAGCTGACATAGGCGATTTCCAGTTCAACATCCCACCTTTTAGCAGCAAAGCATTTTATGTTGAAGACCCCGATCTGGCCGCAAAGGGGGCAAAACAATATCGCTTAAGTACCGGCATGACCATTACCGCAAGTCAATACCGCGTAACTCACAAAGGCAGAGATGCCATCTTGCTCACATTCAGCAAAGTTCTGATTCCCAAATACGCCGGACAGATTCGACTGGCATCTACAAGTGTTTCGGCTGATGTCGCCATTGGCCGACAAAAACGCCGAGGCAGTATCTTCGACAACTTCTTCGGCCGCACACAGTACAAAAGGTTTATGGTAAAGTCCAAACCGCTCTCTCTCTCCGTTCTGCCCTTACCCCAGCAAGGCAAACCCACCGAGTTCTACGGCCTAGTCGGACGCTATGCAATCTCTGCTTCCGCCTCACCAACCGAAGTGAACAGGGGCGACCCAATCACTCTCACCATCAAAATCGGCCCCAACAAGTATTTAGAGCCCGTCCAGTGGCCCGCCCTCGAGCAGATACAAGAGATGGCCCAAAACTTCAAAATCCCATCTGAGAAAAGCTCACCGACCATCGAAAATGGCTATAAAATTTTTACCCAGACTATTCGCCCAAGTAATAACGACGTCACCCGAATACCGCCAATCCCACTGGCCTTCTTCAATGTCGATAAAGGCGAGTATGTTATAGCAAAAACCGACCCGATAAAGCTCAACGTGACCCCTACAAAAAAATTGACCAGCGCCGACCTGCAAGGCCGTGACTTCGCACCCGTAGGTAAAGAAGTCGAAGCAATAAGGAAGGGCCTTTCCGCTAATTATGAAAATCTTGACATCCTGACCAACCAGAGCTTCTCACCGCTTGCCGCTGCAATCAGCCTTCCATACACGCCCATTTGGGCCCTGCCTTTTGCTGCGTTGATAGCAAGCTCGCTGATTAAACTTTTTACCCACACAACACCCGAAAAAATAGCCGACGGTCGAAGACGCCGCGCTTGTGCAAACGCCACCGCCCGATTGAAAAAAATCGCGCATGACACCTCACACGAGCCCCACGAATTGCTCGCAGCGGCAATGAAGCAATACGTCGGCCAGCGTTTCGACAGAACAGCAGGCTCGCTTACTTCCCACGACTGCCACGGAATAATCCTCGCTGCGACAAACGACACACAAGCCGCCGACACATACAGAGACATCATAGACAACTGCGAATCGGCACGTTACGCCGCGGCCGATGCGGATATCGACTCAGCCAAAATCACCGAAGTCATCAAGCTCATTCGTGATATTGAAAAGAAATCTAAGACATGAACCGCAGAGCCAGCCCAAGCATAATAATAGGATTATTTCTCCTTGCCTTACCTTGCATGGCGCAGGCCGAACTCTCAAAAGAACAGTTGTACACGCTCTTTGCCCAGGCAAACCGGGCCTTCAAAGAAGCAAACACCGAAATCACCGATTCAGCGGGCGCCCAAAGGCTTTACGAAAAAGCGATTCTTAGCTATGAAAAAATTATCGACCAGGGTCAAATACAAAACGCCGGCCTGTATTACAATCTTGCAAACACCTATTTGCTCAAAGGTGACCTCGGCCACGCCATCCTCAACTACCGCAGGGCCCAAAAACTTGACGCCGCCGACGCCAACATCCAAAAGAACCTCTCCTTCGCCCGCAGCCAAAGATTAGACAAAGTCAACCCAAAAACCGAGAAACGCATCATGCAAACCCTCTTCTTCTGGCATTACGACTTTTCTCTAAAGACAAAATTCACCCTTACCTGCATCTTCTTCGCCGCCTGCTGCATTACCCTGGCCCTGACTATATGGTTTGGCCGCTCCCCTCCTGCAACTGTGATAATTGTGATTACCGTCTTATTAACGCTTTGCTTTCTAACCTCGGTCGTCGTCGAAACAAAAACACAGGCCGCCCGAATCTGCGGCGTCATCACCACCGACGAGGTCATTGCCCGCCAAGGCGACGGACAAAACTATGCCCCCAGTTTCAAGGATCCCCTCCACGCCGGCACCGAATTTGACCTCCTCGAACGCCGCACCGGCTGGTTCCACATAAAACTCGCCGACGATACCAACGCCTGGATCCCCGACCACTCCGCGGACCTCATTTAGACGCATTCTCCGAATAATACAGGCTTAATCTGCAACGGCCGGTGATGTTCTACATTCTCATTATCGCTTGAGCGATTATTTCGGCTGCATCTAACTTCGCCAAACCCCTGCCGCTCCGCCCCATTTCGCTGCGCCTCTCGTCATCTCCCATCAAGGTAGTCAATTCACGCAGAAGATTCTTCGATGTCTGCTCGTTATCACCCGGTAAATCGTCAACTATCACCCCGCCGCCCGCCTCGACCAGCTTCGCAGCGTTCAAATATTGGTGTTTGTCTTTATGATATGGATAGGGCAGACAAATCGCAGCCACCCCCGCCGCCGCGTATTCAGCCACACTCACCGCCCCGGCCCGGCCCACGACCAAATCAGTACAGGCTAACAAACCCGCCATGTCGTCATAATAGTCAAGAACCTTGTGCCCAATCTTTGCGTCCGCATAGCCGGCTCGGACCTGCTCTAAAGCATTCCCGCCCGTAAGGTGAACTATCTGCCAGGAATCGGCAAACCGACCAAGATCTGCCAACAGTAGGCACACTGCATTGTTGATATTCATCGCCCCACTCGAAGCCCCCGTTACAATAAGCGTCTTCTTGCTCTCATCGAGTCCCAGTTCTTCGATGGCTTTATGTCTGTCGCGAAGCCCGAAACCTTCCCGCAGCGGACAACCAACAACGCTAACCTTCGCTTTTCTCTCGGCGAAGTAGTCGGCCGTATCGGCGAACTGAACATATATCTCCTTCGCAAAGCGAGCTAAAAGCTTATTCGCCCCGCCGGGTACAGAATCAACGTTAAGCATCGCAACAGGCACTTTAAGTTTATTTGCTGCAACCACCGCAGGTACCGATGCGAATCCGCCCGTGCCGATGACAACCGATCTGTCGGCAAAAGGAGCGATTCTTTGCTTTACAACTTTGTAGCTTTGTAATAGCGTCGCACAGAATAGAACAAGCCTATCAGGCCGAAGTGAAAATGATTTAACTGACAACGGCACAAACTCAAAGCTCGTCCCTGCTAATATTCGCGAATCAATCGCACGCTCGCTGCAGAAGAATGTGATGTGTGCATCCGCATGGGCTTTTCGTATCTGCTCAGCTATCGCAAGTGCAGGGTAGATATGTCCGCCCGTGCCCCCGCCCGCGAAGAAAAAATGCGACCGGCTCATGGTTTAACTCCCCCCGATTCGGCGCCGATGCCCTTCAGCTTGCACGTCCTGTAGCTTGATTTGCCACGCATTGTCGGTCTGCTTTGCAATATTGAGCAGCACTCCCACTGCTCCTGCTGACAGCAA
>SDBT01012212.1_pt1 | contig 13800 bp, 13 predicted proteins | sample 2277101 | NCBI WGS metagenome assembly SDBT01 (sample SAMN10404973, study PRJNA504765) | marine sediment metagenome | isolation source: marine sediment core GS10_PC15, 103 cmbsf | place: Arctic Ocean: Southern Knipovich Ridge | collected 2010
CTCTGAGCCGGCCGATTCCCAAGCCACCGCGCGGCCGTCGCCCTCGCGAAGAAGAAACCGAAGTCGCTGAAGAAGCTGCCGAGGTTGTGGTATCCGCCGATTCTCCAGTTGATTCGGAGGAGCCTGCCGTCGCCCCGAAGAAGCCGCGGCCGAAGCAGGTACCGGCCAATCTGGAGAGCCGGCTGGAGTCGTTGACCCGGATGTACACATCCGATCAGGCGCGAGAAGATGATGAGGAAACGGACGAGGACGAGCAACCGTGATTACACGACAGCGATGTGTTTGGGACGCCGGGAGACTGGAGACAGTTCCAATGGACGAGCATGTCGCTGTTGACGAAGTGGACAAATAGCAGCAGTTCGAAGGAGGTATGTCCCTGATGGACCAGAACGAGGAAGAAGACAAGACGGCCGAAGCGACCGACGCCAAGACGGAGCCGGCGAAAGCAGCAACTCCCGGAGCGCCGCCCTCTCTGGCCGAGCTTCTGGGTCAGGCCCAGAATGCCTACGCGGTCTACATGCAGGCCCAGAAGGAAGTGGCCAACGGCTACAAGAAGCAAGAACAAATGATGAGCAAGGCATTCGCGCGGGCCGACAAGCAGGCGGCAGATGCCTGCGAAAAGGTGGTCGAAAGAGCCGCCAAGGACCGCGAGAAGGCTGAGCAGCAGGCGAGTGAAGTCTACAGCAAGGCGATCGACAAGGCCCAAGAGAGTTATGCCGAGGCTGTGAAGGAAGCCCTCGATGCCCGCCGGCAGTCGGCTGGCGAAGCCTGGCGCGATCGCACCGAGGCAACCGACCAGGCGTGGGTCATTTTCCAGGGAGAGAGCGCCTAGGAAAGTCCCGCGTGGGAACTGCCGAGGTTAGATCAGCAGGGGGATGTCGCGCAGCGCCTCCTCGACGCTGATCTTGCCGAGGTCCTGATCTCCACGCTTCTGCTTTGACAGATAGATGTAGCGCAATGTCCGGCTGAAGTAGTCCGAAATCCGCCTCGAGTTGGTCAGTTCGGACAGCACCACGGCGACGTCCATGAATCCCTTGCCCCGGGGGTAGTCACCGGTCCGGATGACTGCTTCGGCGGCGATGCCCCGCAGTGCCGCTGACAAGTCCTTGATCAGGTCCATGCTCATGCGTTCCGGCGGTGACGTCAACAGGTAGAGCGCCCTGCGGGCATCGCTCAGGGTACATTTCAGCGAAAGGCTGGCCAGCGCCTGGTTCATCGCCTGCATGCCGCGGTCGGTCTCCGAGGCGCGGTCACGGAAATCAAGCTTCTCGCTGAAGGGGAACTTCCGCGACACCTGGGCTCTTCCCTGGCCGATGACGGTCCATCCCGAGAGCGTCTGGATGATGTCGCCGGCGTCGACGACCCTTGAGCCGACGAACCTAGGATCGGTCTCCTCGCCGGCGCAGAGCAGATTGTAGAATGGCGCGACCAGGCGAGAATTGATCCGGGTGAGGTTGTTCTTGATCGACTCCCGTTCTTTGAGGTAGCGCTGGTTGTCGGCGAGGATGACGGCGTCGGCGACGAGGTAGGATGATTTCAGGCAGGTGCCGACGTTGTAGATTGCCCGGCCCTCGGTCGTCTCTTCGTAGCGGAAGGGGAGAATGATCAGGTTGTAGAGCGGTTTGTCCGGGTAGTGCTCCCGAATCTGCTGTGAGATCACGGCGATTGCCCCTGAGCCGGTGCCGCCGGCGGCGCCGGCGACCAGCAGGAAAGCATCAGCGTCCGTGTCCTGTTGCGCCTGGGCGACGCTCTCCAGTACCTTGTCACCGTCGTCACGGGCGATCTCGGCACCGAGTTCGTTTATCTTGCCGACGCCGTGACCGCCGGCCTTCTGGGATCCGATCAGAATACGGTGGCGGTAGTTTGACTTGATGAAGACAAGGCCGCTAAGGTCGGCGACATCGGTGTTGAAGGCGATGGCGTCGGTGACGATCTCGATACCACGCTGCGCCCGCGCCATCCGGTTCCGCCGGGCGAACTCATCGGCAACCCGTCCGCCACACTGTCCGCACCCGATGACCAGTAATTTCAATGAGAACCTCGACCCAAGGTTTGACTGTATTTTAGGGCGATGACGCAGATATGTCAAGCCTGACGGCTACGCCCCTGGTACGGGAAAGTACGTCGGAGGGATGGTTGGGGGCGTCGGATGATGCCTTCTGGAGACGGGCTCGTGCCGGCCCGCGTCGGTTGGCACGTTGACAGGGCGCGGCGGATTCGATATGCTCCAAATACTTGGTTCAGGAGGAAGGCGATGCAGTGGAATACCCGCATAACCGAGTTGTTCGGATGCAAGTACCCTATCCTGGAGGGAGCCTACGCGGGTTTCGGTAACTGGCGCTTTGCCGCAGCCTGCGCCGAGGCCGGCGTCCACGGCTGCATTACTGGCTCAATATCCAAGACACCCGAGCAGCTTCGTGAGGATATCCGGCAGTGCAAGAGTGCCACCACCGGCTCTTTCGGGGTGAACCTGAGCTTTGGCATCTGCCCGCGAATCGACGAAATGCTCGAAGTCTGCATCGAGGAGAAGGTGGCCGTTGAGACGGCTGTCTACAAGCCGGACGCCCTGGCGCCGAGGATAAAAGAGGGCGGCATCCCGTGGATACACAAGGCGGCCAGGGTCAAGGACGCACTTCATGCTGAGGGAGTCGGCGCCGATGCCGTGATTGTCGTTGGTCTGGAGGGCGTCGGCTTCAAGAGTCCGGAGCAACTGCCGACCTTCGTGCAAACCTCGTGGGGAGCGCGGCAGTTTGCCGTCCCGTTCGTCGCCGCCGGAGGCATCGGTGACGCCCACGGCTTGCTTGGCGCGCTGGCGCTGGGGGCTGACGGAATCATGATGGGGACGGCCTTCATGGCGACCAAGGAATGTCCGACCAATGAGGCGTCCAAGCAGGGGATGGTGGATGCCAGCCCGGATGACCCCCGGCTGCGTTTCCGGGTGCTCTCCCACGCCAAGCCGAAGGACTACGCCGAGATGCTTCGGAAGAAGACGGAGATGTCACTCGAGGAGTGGCTGCCGCTGGTGGAACGGATTCAGCCCAGAGGCAGTGACTACGAAGGGCCGTCCGACGCGCCTGAGACGAGCCTGGTTGGCTCAATGGCGGTTGCCGCTATCGACAGCATTCCGACGGTCAAGGAGTTCGTTGACCGCATGATTCGTGAAGCCGAAGAGGCCGCTGACAAGTGGCAGTGGGCTAAGCCGTAATCACGTCCGTCCCGACGAAGCCGCGCAGCACCTCGGGGACGGTGATTGAGCCGTCGGAGCGCTGGTAGTTCTCGATGACGGCGATCATTATCCGCGGCAGGGCCACTCCCGAACCGTTCAGGGTGTGGACGAACTGCGGGCGGGCGTCCGGCGTCGGGCGGTAGCGGATGTTGGCGCGCCGGCCCTGAAAGTCAGTGCAGTTCGAGCATGAACTGACCTCCAACCACTCTTCGCAACCGGGCGCCCACACGTCCACGTCGTAGGACTTGGCGGCGGCGAAGCCGAGGTCGCCGGTGCACAGCTCCCGTATCCGGTAGGGTAGCTCCAGGCGGCGGCAGACCTCTTCGGCGTCGGCGATCATCTTCTCCAGTTGGTCGTAGCTCGATTCCGGTTCGGTGAACTTGTACATCTCCACCTTGTCGAACTGGTGGCCGCGCTTGATGCCGCGGGTGTCCTTGCCGGCCGACATCTTCTCGCGGCGGAAGCAGGCGGTGTAGGCGACGTAGTCGAACGGCAGCATCCCCGGCAAGATGATTTCATCACGGTGGAGGCCTGTTAGTGGCACCTCGGCGGTCGGTACGAACCAGAAGTCGTCCTGGTCATCGTGGTAGAGGTTGTCGGCAAACTTGGGCAGCTGTCCGGCGCCAAGGACGATTTCCTTCTTGACCATCCACGGCGGGTATATCTCCTGGTAGCCGTGTTCATCAATGTGGAGGGCCAGCATGAAGGTGATAAGGGCCCGTTGCAGCCGCGCGCCGAGGCCCTTGAGCACGTAGAAGCGGGTGCCGGAGAGTTTGACGCCGCGCTCGAAGTCGATAATTCTCAGCGACTCGCCGAGCGTCCAGTGGGGCGCCGGCGTGAAATCGAACGTTCTCGGTTCTCCCCAGGTACGGACGACCGGGTTGTCGTCGTCGCCGGCGCCGATCGGCACCGACGGATGGGGAATGTTGGGCATCTGGAGGAGCAGACCCTCGAGTTCCTGTTCCAGGTAGCGCACCGTGTTTTCGAGGTCGTGGACCTGATCCCGAAGGGCGCGGCCCTGTTCAGCGGCGGCGCGGTCGCGGGCGAGTTGCTTGCGGGAGTGACGTAACTCTTCCAGTTCCAGTATCCGCTCACGCCGGGTGGTGTCGAGGGCGACTATTTCATCGACAATGGCGGTATCTTCCTGGCGGTTGGCCAGCGCCCGTCGCACCGTCTCCGGGTCTTCCCTGATAAGCCTGACATCGAGCATCGGTGCCTCCTCCGGCTACGGCTTGTCCTTGAGCTGTGGGAAGAGGATTACCTCGCGGATCGAATGCTGATTGGTGAGCAGCATGACCAGCCGGTCGATGCCGACGCCGAGGCCGCCGGTGGGCGGCATTCCGTACTCCAGTGCCTCGAGGAAGTCTTCGTCGACGACCTCGACTTCCTCGCCATCGGACAGGCGGTCCTTCAACTGCTGCCGAAAGCGCTCGCGCTGTTCCACCGGGTCGTTGAGCTCGGTGAAGGCGTTGGCGATCTCAAGGCCGCCAGCGAAGGCCTCGAAGCGTTCGACGACGCGCGGCTGGTCCGGCTTGGTCTTGGCCAGCGGCGACATTGAGAGCGGGTAGTCGACCAGGAAGGTCGGCTGGCGCAGTTTCGGTTCGACGAAGTCGGAGAGGAGCTGGTCGACGAGGTGCGCCCAGTTCTTGCGGGGGTCGACCTCGATGCCGCTCTCCCGCATTCTGGCGGCCAGACGGAGCATGTCCGGGTATTGGACGAAGTCTATGCCGCTGTGCTCGGCGATGGCCTCACGGAAGCCGACGCGTCGCCACGGGGGCGCGAAGTCAATCGTCTCTTTGGCCCACGGTACCTTGTGGCCGGCGTGGACTTCCTGGCAGACGGTCGAGACCATCTCCTCGACCATGCGCATCACGTCCTCGTAGTCGGCGTAGGCCTGATAGCTTTCGAGCAGGGTGTACTCCGGGCTGTGTTTGGTGGAGACGCCCTCGTTGCGGAAGACGCGGCCGATCTCGTAGACGCGGTCGAAGCCGCCGATGACGAGCCGTTTCAGGTGCAACTCGGTGGCGATGCGGAGATAGAAGTCCTGGTCGAGGGCATTGTGATGGGTGACGAACGGCGCCGCCAGGGCACCGCCGGCCGATGGTTGCAGGACTGGTGTTTCAGCTTCGAGGAAATCCCGGTTGTCGAGGAAGCGCCTGACGGCGGCGACCACGCGACTGCGGACGCGGAACGTCTGCCGGGTCGTCTCGTTGGCGATCAGGTCGAGGTGGCGGTGCCGGTAGCGGGTATCGACGTCGGACAGGCCGTGCCACTTCTCCGGAAGGGAGCGTAACGACTTGGCCAACAGGGTGAAGTCGGCGACACGGACTGTCGGCTCGCCGGTGCGGGTGCGGATCAGGCTGCCGCTGACCCCGATGATATCGCCGATGTCGAGGTTCTCGAACAACTCGGCGGGCACCTTTTCGTAGCTGTTCAAGTTCTGGAACATGAGCTGTATCTTGCCGGCGCGGTCGCGAATGTCGACGAAGGCGCTCTTGCCCATCTTGCGTCTCGCCATGATTCTTCCGGCGACGCTGACTGCATCCGGTCCGGTTTCACCGGCCTCGATGCGTTCCAGTTGGCCAGCTGCCTCGATAGTGGTGTGGCTCGGCGTGTGGCGGCGAGGGTAGGGATCGATTCCCAGAGCGCGGATGCGCGCCAGCTTTTCGAAGCGGTGCTCGGTTGTGCGGTCGTGCTCGGCGGACATGGCTCTCCTCGAGGCGCGGTGCGGCAAGGGCGCACGTTAAGAGTCAGTATAGGTCATCTTCAGCGGCCAGTAAAGCGGTTGGCGACGCCTGGGGAGACCGGCCGAGCCGGTTGGGATGCCTGGCGGCGCGGCTTCCTAGCCGACATTCTCCGGTGACGGGTCGACGGGCTGAATCGGAGGGGGCCGCTTCTTCAGGGCATCGAGCCAGTCGACCGACCGAAGGTCACGCTCCAGAAGGTAGCGGATGAGAGTGCGCAGCACCGTTTCCAGCTCGCGGGAGAGGGCGGCGTCGACCTTGAGCCGATTGGCGGCGTCGAAGTCGTTCGACTGGAGGAAGCGAAGCACCTTGAGGGCATTCAGCGACAGCGGACGGGCGCCGCGCTGGGGGTCGTAGCACTTCGGGCAAAGAACGCCGCCTGCCGGCGGGGAGAAGTAGCTGGCCACCGGTTCCAGCGCCGCGTGGCAATTGACGCACTCCTGCAGTTGCGGGCGGTAGCCGACGGCGTCGAGCAGGTGCAGTTCGAAATGGCGGAGCGCCTGTTCGCGGTCGGCTTCGGGGCGGCAGAGGCTCAGGAGCGTCTCGACGAGGAGGCCGAAGAGCCTGGGATTGGCGACGTGCTCCGGGGTGAACTGGTTGACCAGTTCGGTCACGTAGAGGCCGTAGGACGTCAGCCAGAGGTCCTCCTTCAGCGGCAGGAAGGCGTTTATCGTCTGGCTGCCGGTGACGGTGTCCAGATTGCGCCCGCGGGCCAGCTGCACGCGGCTGTGGGTGAGCAGCTCGAGGTGGCCGGCCATCTTGCTCTTCGGACGGCGGACGCCCTTGGCGACGCCCTGTGTCTTGCCCATGTCCGGCGTGTAGAAAGTGAGGATCCGGTCAGCCTCACCGAGCTTGGTCTTCTTGAGGACGACGACTTCCGTCTGGAAGCTACGCGGTCTGGTCATGGCAGCATTCCCACCAGTTCCGAGAGCGAGGCGATCTCTGCGTCCGGCTCGATACCGGTATTGTTGGCGACGCCGTGCCGGTTGAGCCAGACACTCCTGATACCGGCGTTCGCCGCCCCGGTGACGTCCTTCTCCAGCGAATCGCCGACGTGGACGGTTTCGTCGGCGGCGCAACCGAGTTCTTCGAGGGTGATTTGGAAGAGCCCGGCGTCGGGTTTCTCGATGCCGTGGTCCTGGGAAAAGACGACGGCGCGAAAGACGCCATCGAGTCCGCAGCGTTCGGGATAGCTGTTGCCGTTGGAGAGCAATCCGAGCCGGTGTTTCTTGCCCAGTTCCGTCAGCGTCGGCAGGACATCGTCGTAGAGTTCGATGTCTTCAAAACGGTGTTCCAGGTAGACCGCGTTGAGGTGGCCGGCCAAGTCGTCGTCGGGGTGTCCGGTTTCCTGGAGGGTTCGACGGAATGCCTGGTAGCGGATCTCTTCGAGGCTGGTTGTTGATCCTTTCAGTTCAGCGACGACGCGTTGCCTGACGGCGATCATGGAGTCTACTGTCAGTCTGCCGGCGGCATCCGAGGCCAGCCGAGTGAGTTCGTCGAGGGCCTTGCCAAGGGAGTGGCGCATCACCTGGTCGAAGTCCCACAGTGTCTGGTCACCGTCGAAGGTAACAGCCCTCAAGCCGGTGAACCCCGTCATCCGTCCGTCCGTCCCGCCGCCGTTGTCGCCACGACCACGCGGCTACCTGACGACGTAGGGCACCACGATGGCGACGATACCGGTGACGACGACGACCATCATGAAGAGGTTGTAGCGCATCTCGTAGTTACCGAGGAGCGATTCGTCGTAATAGCCGTCAACGCCCTGGTCGCGGTACATCCTGAGAAGCCCCTCGATCAGCTTCTGGCGTGTCTGTTTGCCGCGCTGCAGGCCGAGAATGACGACGAAGTTGACGACTATGATGAGTATCGTGAACATGACCATGATGACGGTTTGGGTCAGGTCGCTGCCGACGCTGGCCACCAGTGAGTTGATTCCCAGGGCCAGCAGGTTGAGCAGGATGGCGGTGATGATGAAGATCGTGTCTGTGCGGCTGTTCTGCTGGAGTTCGGCGAGGATGTGCTCGTGGACGCGTTCGATCATGCTGTCACCTCCCGGCGGGCTCTACTCCGTGGAATTCTAGCGAGCGCCAGCTCGACTGTCAAGCAGGCCGTCGTCGTGGCCAGTATCGGGATCATGGGAAGAGAAGCTCGTCCGGCTGGCGAAAGCCGCGCAGGAGGAGGATGTCCCTCTCTTTGAGGAGGCAGGCCCGGTTGTGGGCCACCGCCTCGTCGAAGCGGCGGTCCTGCCACGCTTCCTGGCAGAGGATGCCCTTGTCATTGAACGGGTCGTCGTAGTTGGGGATGCCGAGGGCGCGAACCGCGTTCGCCTTAGACTCGTACTTCTCTTTCTGGAGTTCGCCTTCGAACGTGTATTCCTTGCCCAACTGGTGGTAGAGGACGGCCCTCTCGAATGAGGTGTTGAAGGCGTAGAAGGGGGGCGACAGGCCGTCGATGACCTCGGCGACGCGTTCGTTCAGTTCGGTGATGTCGCCGGGGTCCCTGACGTAGAGGATGTTGAGCCCGGTGTGGTTGATCCAGCCGAACATGACCTGGCGGATGTACTGGAACTCGCGGACGTCGCTGGTGTTACGGTAGCCGGCGTCGAAGCGGCCGATGGTCTCGATATCGATGATCGTGCCGTCGAAGTCGGCGGCGGTGTCTTCGCGGTGTTCGACTATCACGATTGCCTTTCGGTGAACGATGGCCTGACGGCGCGCATATTGTCGAGCGTCGCGCCGCGCGTTGGGAGCCGGCGGCGGAGGCCGGTGGGTCGATCCACTAGAGTTCGTGCCTGCCTTCCAAGGCCCGCGTCAGGGTGTTGTCGTCAGCATACTCCAGTTCGGTGCCGAAGGGCAATCCCCGGGCGAGGCGGGTCACCTTGATCCGCAGCGGGGCGAGCAGGTGGTTGAGGTACATCGCCGTCTGCTCGCCTTCGAGGTGGGTGTTGGTGGCGAGGATGATTTCGCGGATGCTGCCGTCGCCAAGGCGGTCGGTGAGTTCCCTGATGCGGACGTCGTCGGCGCCGACGCCCTCGGTCGGCGATATCGCTCCGTGGAGGACGTGGTAGAGGCCGTGGTAGCTGCCGGTGTGTTCGATAGCGAGGACGTCCTGGGGCTGCTCGACGACGCAGATGGTGCTGCGGTCGCGCCGGTCACTACGGCAGGTCGGGCAGGGGTCCGAGTCGGTGACGTTGTAGCAGGAAGAGCAGAGCCTTATGCGCTGCTTGAGCAAGACAATCGCCCGGGCAAGGAGGTCACTTTCGTCGGTCGAGGCGCGGAGCAGGTGGAAAGTAATCCGCTGGGCGCTCTTCGGACCGATTCCGGGCAGCTTGCTAAGTTCCTGGACCAGGTGGCCGATCGGGTCGCCGGCTGGTCTGTCAGTCCCCTCCAAGGTGAGTCCCCCCGGTCTTCTTTAGAATAGCCCCGGAATCTTGAGCCCACCGGTCAGGCCTTTCATCCGCTTACCGGCTTCCTTCTCGGCTTTCGCCTGTCCGTCCTGGATCGCTTTCAGCAGTAGTTGCTGGAACTGCTGCGGTTTCTCGCGGTCGATTGCGTCGGGTGATATCTCCACGGCGACGATCTTCTGGTGGCCGTTGACGGTCACTTTGACGGCGCCGTTGCCGGCATCGACGACGATCTCCATCTTGGCTAGTTCCTTCTGGGTCTCGTCCAGCTTGGCCTTGAGCTGGCGCGCCTGGTTTATCATAGACAGGTTCATGCTTCCTCCGTGTCGGTGAACTCGGCGCCGTGTCTCAGCGCCTCCCGTACCAGGTGGTTGTCCTCGGCGATGCATCGGACGCGGCACGGGCGTCCCAGAAAGCTGCTGATGACCTTCTCGACCACTCGCTGATTCTCCGGGTCTTCGAGCTTCTCCTTGAAGACCGGGTATCTCAGCGACAGGATGACGGCATCGCCTTCGACTGCCACCGGGGTGACGCCGGCGCTGCGGAGGATCGCCAGGGCCGGGCTCTTTCGAGTGTCCGGGGGAGCCTCGGCGATCACTTGCCGCCAGTCCCGCTGCAGCCGTTGCGTGTCGGCGGTGTTGTCGCCCGGTGTGTCACCGGCGGGAACGTTGCTGGCAACGGCCGGTTCAGGGGAGGGGTCCTCGGCCTTGGCGCCGCCGGTGACGACGGGGTCGGCGGGCGGCGCTGTCGCCGGTATCGGTGCGCTGTCCTCTACGGCTGGCCCCGGTGGGGGAGGCGTGTCCGCGACCGGTTCCGGCCTCGCTTGCGGCTTTGCCGCTGTTGCCGTTGGTGTGGGGGCAGGCGTCGCCACCGGTGCCGGTTTCGCCTGCGGCGGTGGCGGCGCTGAACGGCCGCGGTCGGCCGGCTCGGCAGCGGCCGGAGCAGCGGCCGCCGGCATCGAGGAATCGACCAGCGCCAGTTCCAGGGGAAGCGTTGAGCTGCTGTCCAGCCCGAGTTCGAGCTGCCCGAACAGCTTGACGGCTCTGAGCACCTGGTCCGGCGAGGCCCGATCAGCCAGTTTCTTCAGTTCGGCGAGGTCCTCGGCGGTCAGGTCAATCGTCTCGGCGGCGCCGGTCTTGACGAGCAGCAACGCGCGAAGATGCTCGACGAGTTCGCGGTTAAACTGGCGCAGGTTGAGGCCGTCGTTGCTGGCGGAGTTGATCGTCGCCACTCCGGCGGGGATGTCACCGTCGATGATGTGTTTCGCCAATTGCCGGGTGCGCTCGTCGCCGGTGATGCCGAGGAGTTCCTGGACCTGGCTGAGGCCGATATCCGCACCGTAGAAGGTCGTCGTCTGCTCGAGCAGGTTCTCGGCGTCGCGCAGGCTGCCGGTGGCGCTCCTGGCGAGGAGGCGTATCGCCTCCGGCTCGATGGCGATGCCTTCCGCCTTGCAGATCTGGTCGAGCGTGCTGACGATGTCCTGCTGCGAGATGCGGCGGAAGTCGAACCGCTGGCAGCGCGACATGATCGTCGGTAGAATCTTATGGGCTTCGGTGGTCGCCAAGCCGAAGATGACGTGTGGCGTTGGCTCTTCCAAGGTCTTCAGCAGGGCAGTGGCGGCGCTGGTGCTGAGCATGTGGACTTCGTCGACGATGTAGACCTTGTATCGGGCCTGGTTGGGTGCGTAGCCGACCTTCTCGCGCAGGTCCCGGATGTCGTCGACTCCGGTATTGCTGGCAGCGTCGATTTCGATAACGTCCAACGCCCGGCCCTCGGTTATGGACTGGCATACCTCGCAAGTGTTGCACGGTTCACCGTGACCGTCGGTGAGGCAGTTGACCGCCTTGGCCAGGGCGCGGGCGGTACTCGTCTTGCCGGTGCCGCGTGGGCCGCAGAACAGATAGGCGTGGGAGACGCGGTCGCTCGACAGTGCGTTGAGCAGTGTCCGCGTCACCGGTTCCTGGCCGACGACGTCCGCCAGCGTCTGCGGTCGCCATTTCCGATAGAAGACCTGAGGTGCCATGTTTTACGTCTCCATTATACCCCAAGGCGGACGGTTTCCAAAGGCCGACCTTCTTTACATAACCATCCGGAGCAACCTCAGTGCCTGTCGTCGGCTCGTCCGCCCGTCCCACGGACGAAAAAAATCTCTCGGGCGCCGGTACGCACCCGAGAGACTCATGACACAGTGGAATGCCGCACGATGGAACGCCGACGGGATGCGCGGGTCAGTTCAGAAGCGAGGGGACGTCCTTGCTGAAATCGTCGATTTCCTTGAGCTTGATATCGATCTGCTTCTGCCGCTTCTTGATGGTGGTGACGACCTCGGCGGCTTCGGTGTAGTAGCGACGGACCTTCTGGACATCACGGAGTTCGGAGAGGATCACGGATACCTCGAGGGCACCGGTGTCTCGTGGGTAGTCGCCGTTCCTGATGATGGCATCCGGCGTCAGGCTCTTGAGGTACTCGCCGAGTTCCTTGATAACACTCATATTCATGTGCTTGGCCGGCGCCGAGACCAGGTAGAGCGCCCGGGTGGCATCCTCCGGGTTGCAGTTGAAGGACAACTCGCTGACGGCGGCGTCCATCGCCTCGATGCCGCGGTGGATCTCGAGGCTCTTGTCGCGGAAGTTGCGCGAAGTGCGGAAAGGCAGCCGCAGCGATGGCAGTTGCGTGCGGCCGTAGCCGATTGCCGACCAGCCGGCGATGCTCTGGATGATGTCGCCGGCATCGAGCAGGCGCGCGCCGACGTACTTGGACTTCGTCTCCTCGCCGGCGCACAGGATGTTGTAGAACGGCTCGACGATCATGTGGTTGATTTCGGCGAGGTTGTTTCGTAGGGAGGCGTTCTTTCTGACGTAGCGCTGATTGTCCGCCAGGAAAATGGCGTCGGCAACGGAGTTGGCCGATTTCAGGCAGGTGGCTGAGTTGTAAATCGTCCTTTCTTCGGTGCGCTCCTCGTGTTCGAAAGGAAGGACGATCAGGTTGTAGACGGGCTTGTCGATGTAGCGTTCCTTGATGACTTGCGACATCACGCCGATCGCTCCCGAGCCGGTGCCGCCGGCGGCGCTGGCGCAGAGCATGAAGGCGTCCGATTCGAAGAAGCGGGGTGTACTCCGGATGGCGTCGATCACCTTGTCAGCGTCCTCGCGGGCGATCTCGGCGGCGAGTTCGTTGATCTTGCCGACGCCGTGGCCACCGGCTTTTCTGCCACCGATCAGGATGCGGTGACGATAGTCGGACTTGATGGTGGTCAGGCCGCTGAGATCAGCGAGATCGGTGTTGACGGCGAAGGCTCCAGTGACAATCTCGATCTTGCGTTGGGCGCGTGCTCGTCGGTTCAGTCGTGCGAACCCATCGGCCAAATTTGACCCACACTGACCAAACCCGATTACCAGAAGTTTCACGTTACCACCTCTATTGCAGCCCAGATGTTGCCGCTATTGTATACGCACGCTGAGATAATGTCAATTCGCCTTGAGTCCTCGCTGGGCGACGTAGGCGGCGAGATCGGCCAGCCGGCAGCTGTATCCCCACTCATTGTCGTACCAGGCGAGGACTTTTGTCATGCGGCCGCCGATAACCATGGTACTGGGGGCATCGACTATCGAACTGGCGGTGTTCCCCTTGAAGTCACTGCTGACGAGCAATTCGGACGAGTAGGCCAGTATCCCCTCCAGCGGTCCCTCGGCGGCTGCCCGGAATGCTTCGTTGACACTTTCCGAGGTGGCGTCGGCCGCCAGGTCGACGACGAGGTCGACCAGCGACACAGTGGGGACGGGGACGCGGAATGCCATCCCGTGCAGCTTGCCCTCCATCTCCGGCATGACGCGTGACACCGCGTAGGCGGCGCCGGTGCTGGTCGGGATGATGTTCATCGCCGCCGCGCGGGCGCGACGCAGGTCTTTGTGGACGACGTCCATCACCTTCTGGTCGTTGGTGTAGGAGTGGATAGTGGACATCAGTCCCCGTTCGACGCCAAAAGTCTCGTGGAGGACCTTGATGACCGGGGCCAGTCCGTTGGTGGTGCAAGAGGCGTTGGAGATGATGTGGTGGCGTGCCGGGTCGTACTTCTCCTGGTTGACGCCGAGGACGATGGTGATGTCCTCGTTGCTCGCCGGGGCAGAGATGAGCACTTTGCTGGCGCCAGCCTCGCGGTGGGCGGCCGCCTTGGCACCGTTGGTGAAGAGTCCGGTCGATTCGATGACGATATCAACCCCGGCTTCCTTCCAGGGGATCTTGGCGGGGTCCGCCTCCGAGTAGACCTTGATGGGACGGTCGTCGACAATGATGGTACTGTCTTCAATGTCCACGTCGCAGGGAAAATAGCCGTAGTTGGTATCCCACTTGAGGAGGTGGGCGCTGGTTGCTATATCGGCCAGGTCGTTGATGGCAACGACTTCGAGTTCACCGGGATGGTACTGGTG
>SDBT01012213.1_pt1 | contig 13799 bp, 26 predicted proteins | sample 2277101 | NCBI WGS metagenome assembly SDBT01 (sample SAMN10404973, study PRJNA504765) | marine sediment metagenome | isolation source: marine sediment core GS10_PC15, 103 cmbsf | place: Arctic Ocean: Southern Knipovich Ridge | collected 2010
GATAACATCAAAATGGTCGTGACATTGATCGTGCCGATTGCGATGGAAAAAGGTTTACGTTTTGCTATTCGCGAAGGCGGGCGCACAGTGGGTGCCGGTGTCGTCGCAGAGGTGATTGAATAAAAAGGTAGAATTTTATGAGCGCGGTAACAAAAAATCAACGAATCCGGATAACACTCAAAGCGTTCGATCATCGTTTGATTGATCAGTCAACGCATGAAATTGTTGAAACGGCTAAGAGAACTGGTGCTGAAGTGCGTGGCCCCATTCCTTTGCCAACTAAAATTGAGAGAACAACCGTTTTGACTTCTCCTCATGTTGATAAAGATGCGCGAGATCAATATGAAATTCGGATACACAAGCGAATGGTCGATATTGTATCACCAACAGAAAAAACAGTTGATGCATTAATGAAGCTAGATTTATCTGCCGGTGTGGATGTTGAAATAAGCGTTGAATAAAAGTCGAGGATAATATGACATTAGGTTTAGTGGGGAAAAAGTGTGGTATGACCCGTGTTTTTGATGCGGACGGTACTTCAACACCCGTAACAGTAATTGAAGTTTTGCCAAATCGAATTACGCAAGTTAAAACTGCGGAAAATGACGGTTACAGCGCAATTCAAGTGACTGTCGGTAAGCGGCGTGCATCACGCATTACAAAACCGATCGCCGGTCATCTTGCAAAAGCAAAGGTCGAGGCTGGTCGTGGTTTGTGGGAATTTCGGCTTGATGACAAAGGCGCTGTTCCGACCGATATAGAATTTAAATTAGGCGGAACGGTAGACGTATCCTTGTTTTCGGATGGGCAATACGTTGATGTTGTTGGAAATAGCAAAGGAAAAGGTTTTGCCGGTGTTATCAAAAGGCATAATTTTAGCATGCAGGATGCTACTCACGGTAATTCGTTGTCGCATCGAGCGCCAGGTTCTATTGGACAAAACCAATCACCAGGTCGTGTCTTCAAGGGAAAGAAGATGGCTGGACGAATGGGAAATGAGCGAGTGACAGTTCAGAATCTAACGATAGTAAAAGTTGATGCCGAGAGAAATTTCTTGCTTGTTAGTGGTGCGGTGCCAGGATGTCCTGGTTCATATGTTTTTGTATTGCCTGCCTGCAAAAAGAAATTCGTTAAAGGAGAGAAATGATGGAGCTCAATTTAACAGTTCCAGGAAAAAAAACGACAAAGAAGCTTGATGTCTCTGACGATGTTTTCGCTCGTGATTTTAATGAGCCACTTGTGCATCAAGTCGTGACAGCATATCTTGCCGGCGGTCGATCAGGTAACTCAGCACAAAAAACGCGCTCAGAAGTGAGTGGCGGTGGAAAAAAACCGTGGAAACAAAAGGGTACAGGCCGTGCCCGTGCAGGAACGACGAGAGGGCCAATCTGGCGAAGTGGCGGTGTTACATTTGCATCTAAGAAAAGAGATTACTCGCAACATGTAAATAAAAAAGTTTATAGAGCAGCGCTTCGAGCGATTTTTTCTGAGCTAGTAAGAGAAGAGCGATTGATTGTTTTAGAAACATTCGATATCGAGCAACCAAAGACTAAGTTGCTGGCTGAACAATTAAAATTATTAAATATTTCGAATGCATTGATTGTGGTCGACAATGTTGAAGAAAAGTTATTTTTGGCAGCGAAGAATTTGCCAAGAGTTGATGTACGCGATGTTGCGAGCATTGATCCAGTATCATTGATAAATTATGACAAGATTGTTGTCACTGTGCCGGTCATCAAGCAGATAGAGGAGTGGTTGGGATGAATCAAGAACGCTTGATGAAGGTTATCGTAGCACCAGTAGTCTCGGAGAAAAGCACATTACTTGCCGACAAAAACAGACAATATGTTTTTAAAGTTTTGCCTAGCGCCACAAAAAATGAGATTAAAAAAGCTATTGAATTGTTATTTAAGGTTACCGTAGTGGGCGTGCAGGTTTGCAATGTAAAAGGCAAAAAAAAGATGTTCCAGCAAAGGCAAGGGCAGCGTAAGTCTTGGAAAAAGGCATTTGTTGCTTTAAAAAACGGTGATGATATTAGTTTTGCGGGCGTGGAATAACAGAGGATAAAAGAGTATGGCATTAGTTAAGACAAAACCAACCTCGCCAGGGCGCCGCTTTGTTGTTAAGGTTGTCAATCCCGAATTACACAAGGGCGATCCATATGCTCCATTAGTTGTTGGAAAGAAGCGCACAGGTGGGCGTAATAATTCTGGGCGTATTACTTCACGACATATTGGTGGTGGGCATAAAAAGCGTTATCGTATTATTGATTTTAAGCGAAATAAGGAAAATATTCCTGGTAAAGTTGAGCGTTTAGAATATGATCCCAACCGCAGTGCTTATCTTGCATTGATTTTGTATGTCGATGGTGAGCGTCGGTACATTATAGCAACGCAGAAGTTAAAAGTAGGCGACGAAGTGATTTCAAGCAAAGAGGCTCCGATTAAACCGGGAAATTGTTTGTCTTTGCGAGATCTTCCTGTTGGCACAGTGATATGTTGTGTTGAAACCAAGCCAGGAAAAGGTGCGCAATTTGCGAGAAGTGCTGGTACTTCTGTTCAGCTTCTTGCTAGAGAAGGCGGTTATGCCACAATCAAAATGCGTTCTGGTGAAGTGCGTAAGGTTTTAGTTGATTGTAAGGCTTGTGTTGGCGAAGTGAGTAATCAGCAGCATAATTTGCGTTCGCTTGGCAAAGCTGGAGCAAAACGTTGGCTAGGAAAGAAGCCTCATGTCCGTGGAGTTGCGATGAATCCTGTTGATCATCCAATGGGCGGTGGTGAAGGAAAGACTTCTGGTGGCGGTCATCCCGTATCACCATGGGGACAGAAAGCAAAAGGTTTAAAGACACGTCGCAATAAGCGAACAAAACAATATATCGTTCGTGTGCGTGGAAAAAAAGGTAAATAAAGGGGATTAAGTGTGGCTAGATCATTAAAAAAAGGGCCATTCGTAGCAGTCAGCTTGTTAAAAAAGGTTGAAAAAGCTTCTGATGAAGGCAGTAAAAAGCCAATAAAGACATGGTCACGAGCATCGATGATTGTGCCAACAATGATTGGATTAACGATCGCAGTGCATAACGGCCGTGATTTTGTGCCGATCTTTGTGACAGAAGATATGGTCGGATATAAGCTTGGAGAATTTGCTCCAACGAGAACATTTAAAATGCATTCTGGAGATCGAAAAACGAAGGAAGGTAAGAAGTAGGGACAAATCGCCCCTCGATAAACTTGGGGTAAACGACATGTCCGTACAAAATAATGAAATGAATAGGGTGAAAGATATTATGGAAGTTTCAGCAATACTAAAGTACGCGCACTTTTCGCCTCAAAAGGGGAGATTAGTTGTCGACCAAATTCGCGGATTACGTGTGGAGCGCGCGCTTGATGTTTTGGATTTTAGCGCTAAACGTGCTGCAAAATATGTTAAGAAGGTGTTGGATTCAGCGATTGCTAATGCTGAACATAATCATGGTGCTGATGTTGATGAATTATATGTTGCCGCAGTTTATGTTAACCAAGGCCCAACATTAAAAAGACTGATGCCGCGAGCGAAGGGTCGTGCAGATCGCATTCTAAAAAGAACCTGTCATATCACAGTGACAGTTTCGGATCAGCAAGAGGATAAGAAATAATGGGTCAAAAAGTTCATCCAATTGGAATTCGGTTAGGCATTGTTAAAGATTGGTTATCAAAATGGTATGTCAATACAAAAGATTTTGCTGATACCGTTAATTCCGACATAGAAGTGCGCCAATTTTTAGAGAAGAAATTAGCTGCAGCAGGCATTAGCCGGATTATTATTGAAAGAACTGGTCGTAATGCACGTGTTATTATATATGCCGCGAGACCTGGTGTAATTATTGGTAAAAGTGGGCGAGAAGTTGATGGTTTGCGAATGCAGGTATCTAAACTTTTGGGCGCACCAGCGCAAATTAATATTGAAGAAGTGCGGAAGCCTGAGTTGGATGCCAAGCTAGTTGCTGAAAGCATATCAGCTCAGCTTCTTAAGCGAATTGCATTTCGTCGGGCTATGAAGCGTGCTGTAGGCAGCACGATGAGAGCGGGCGCCAAGGGAATTAAAATTTGTGCGAGCGGTCGATTAGGCGGCGCTGAAATCGCACGAAGCGAATGGGCGCGCGAAGGTTCTGTGCCACTACATACTTTTCGAGCGAATATTGATTATGGTTTGGCCGAAGCTAAAACAACTTACGGTATTATCGGTGTAAGGGTTTGGATTTGTCGAGAACAGATGGCAGATGACAAAGGACAGAAGACGGGTGATTTGAATCGCGGAAAACGTGAAAATTAACTTATCTTTATTTAATATTTTATAAATGGGGATGTGCAATCGTGTTGCAACCTAAGAAAAGAAAATTCCGAAAGGACTTTAAAGGGCGAAATCGCGGAGTAGCGACTTGCGGAAACCGCGTAAGTTTCGGCGACTTCGGTATGAAAGCAACGACTCGCGGGCGCTTGACAGCTCGCCAGATTGAAGCTGCACGACGTGCAATTAGCCGACATTTAAAGCGTGGTGGACAAGTTTGGATTAGAATTTTTCCTGACAAACCGATATCCAAAAAACCTTTAGAGGTTAGGCAAGGAAAGGGCAAAGGTAGTGTTGAGTATTGGGTTGCTCAAGTTAAGCCAGGCACAATGCTTTTTGAAATTGCCGGCGTTACAAAAGAATTAGCTTTTGAAGCTTTTAGGCTGGCTTCGGCAAAACTGTCAGTCAATGTTACATATGAAGAACGAACGGTGATGTGATGAAAAAAGATGAACTAAAAAAAATGACAATCGACGAACTGAAAAAAGAGCAGATCGATTTACAGCGCGAACATTTTAATTTGCGTTTACAGCTCAGCACGGGACAAATGGCCCGTTCTCATTTGATTAAAGAGGCAAGGCGAAATATCGCGCGAGTCAAAACTATTTTACTGCAAAAAGAATTAATGGGGTCGGAAAATGAGTGAAAAAGAGAGAGAGGCTAGAAATCTCGTTGGGAAAGTTACCAGTAACAAAATGGATAAAACAGCAGTTGTTGCGATTGAGCGACGAGTGAAGCATCCGCTCTATCAGAAAATCATTAAACGTACGACAAAATTACACGTGCATGATCCTGATAATTTATGTGCAATCGGTGATAAAGTGCGAGTTATGGAAACGCGACCAATTGCGAAAACAAAAGCTTGGAAATTAGTCGAAATAGTCGAAAAGGCAGAATGATATTAGATTGAGACTATGATATATTTGCCAAACTTTTTTGGCAGGTCTTAATTGTTGGATTTTTTGGAGATAGAAGATGATACAGATGCAAACTTTGCTAACAGTGGCCGATAATAGCGGTGCACGACGTGTTATGTGCATCAAAGTTTTAGGTGGATCGCATCGAAGATACGCGCACATTGGTAATGTTATTAAGGTTTCTGTGAAAGAAGCAATACCAAATAGCAAGGTAAAAAAAGGCGAAGTATTTAACGCGGTCGTCGTGCGCACAAGAAATGGCGTTAGAAGACCAGATGGCTCTTTAATTAAATTTGACGGCAATGCGGTTGTTTTATTGAATGCTCAAAAGCAGCCGATTGGTACGCGAATTTTTGGGCCGATTACTCGTGAATTGCGTGAAAATTATATGAAGTTAATTTCATTAGCACCGGAAGTTTTATAGTGAGAAAGTGGTATGGTAAAAATTAAAACGAAGATTAAAAAGAGCGATATAGTTATTGTTATTGCCGGTAAAAGCAAAGGCGCTAAAGGTGCTGTATTGCAAGTAAAGGCTCTCGAAAAAGGCCGTACAAGAGTATTAGTTGAAGGCGTCAACATGGTTAAAAAGGCAGTTAAGCCAAATCCAAATGTTGGTGAGCAAGGCGGCATTCAAGAGAAAGAAGCGTTTCTTGATATTTCGAACGTTAAATTATTTAACCCAATCGAAAATAAGGGTGAGCGCGTTGGATATCGTATTTTAGAAGATGGAAAAAAAGTTAGATATTTCAAAAAGTCCGGTGAACTGGTCGAAGCGGAGTAAGGTTAGGTAATTTATGCTGAATTTTAAAAAACAATACAATGAAAAGATTGTTAAAGCGCTGGTAAAGCGTTTTGGATATAAGACTGTGATGCAGGTTCCGCGCATTGATAAAATCACATTGAACATGGGATTAGGCGAGGCTGTGACCGATAAAAAAGTTGTTGATTCAGCTATCGGAGATATGACCCGCATCGCTGGACAAAAAGCAATTAAAACGCTTTCACGTAAGGCAATAGCAGGTTTTAAAATCCGAGAGGAATGGCCTATTGGTTGCAAAGTGACATTGCGTGGCGAGCGCATGTACGCTTTTCTAGAAAGGTTAATTCGGATTGCAATTCCAAGAATTCGAGACTTTCGCGGGTTTAGCGTGAAGTCGTTTGATGGTCGAGGAAACTATAGTTTAGGAATTTCCGAACAAATTGTTTTCCCAGAGATTGATTACGATAAAATTGATGCGATTCGTGGATTAGATGTCACTATAACGACAAATGCAAAAACCGATAAAGAAGCTTGGGCATTATTAGAGGAGTTCAATTTTCCTTTTAAGGAAAAAATCGATGACGAACAAGGTAAGAAGGATTAAGTAAAGGTAAAGGTATATGGCAAAAAAATCTTCAATAGCAAGAAACAAAAAGCGCATTTGTTTGGAAAAAAAATTCCAAAAGAAACGAGCCGAATTAAAAAAACTCGCGCAAGAATCATATGCCAAAGGAGAAATTCCTTGGGAAGTTCAGCATGAATTACAAGGCTTGCCAAGAAATTCTCATCGCACAAGAGTGGCAACTCGTTGCCGGCAATGTGGCCGACCACATGCGGTTTACAGAAAATTTGGTCTATGCCGTTTGTGCTTGCGAAAATATGCGATGCAAGGATTTATTCCAGGCATTGTGAAGGCGAGTTGGTAGGAAATAGGTTTTATAACTAAGGGTTAATAACAATGACGATGTCTGATCCGATTGCGGATATGTTAACAAGAATTCGAAATGGGCAAATGGCTCAATTGAATCATGTGTCTATGCCTTCTTCGAACTTGAAGGTGGCTCTTGCAGAGCTGCTTAAAAATGAAGGGTATATCACGGAATACCATATTGAGCGGGAGAATGAACATCCCCAGCTTAATATCGAGTTAAAATATTTTGATGGTAAGCCTGTCATTAGCAAGATTACTCGAGCGAGTCGCCCTGGATTAAGAATTTATAAAAAAAGTAAAGCGTTACCAAGAGTAATGGGTGGATTGGGCATTGCGATTGTTTCAACACCTAAAGGATTGTTAACAGATCACGCCGCAAGAGCAGAAGGGCTCGGCGGTGAAATTATTTGCTATCTTGAGTAGGAATATTAGATATGTCACGAATTGCAAAAAAACCAATTACAATTCCAAAGGGAGTCGATGTTAATATCGATGCCTCGATGGTTAGCGCAAAGGGCCCAAAAGGTCAGTTGATATATCAACTGCATAAGCTTGTGTCGATTGCTCGTAATGAAGATGAGTTAAGCATTGTGCCAGCTGTTCAAAATGACGCATCTGAAAAGCAAGATAAAAGTGAGTTAGGTGCTTTGATGGGCACTACGCGCGCCAACATTCATAATTTAATTAATGGCGTGTTTCAGGGATATGAAAGAAAATTATTATTGGTAGGCGTTGGATATCGTGCTCAAGTGCAGGGAGCCAAACTTAATCTTTCGCTTGGATTTTCACATCCAGTTGTTGTTGACATGCCAGCTGGAATTACAGTAGAAGTGCCAGTGCAAACCGAAATTATCATCAAAGGCGCTGATAAACAATTAGTGGGGCAAGTTGCAGCAAACATTCGTGCAGTTAGGCCTGTTGAATCATATAAAGGCAAGGGTGTTCGATACAGCGATGAAAGAGTTGTGTTGAAGGAAACCAAGAAGAAATAGGGTTAGTTATGAATAAAACGACATCAAGATTAAGACGTGCAAGAAAAGGGAGATGTCAAGCTGCTCGTTTAAAGAAACCTCGGCTGAGTGTGCATCGCACGCCTTCACATATCTATGCGCAAGTAATTATGCCCGATGGTAATGTTGTTGCAGCAGCTTCAACGGTTGAAAAAGATATTAAAAGCGATGTGGGCAGCACGGGTAACGTGGCCGCAGCAGGAAAGATTGGTAAAGTGCTTGCAGAGCGAGCAAAAAAAGCAGGTATTAGCAAGGTTGCTTTTGATCGTTCGGGTTTTAGATATCATGGTCGCGTAAAAGCATTGGCAGATGCCGCTCGAGAAGCGGGACTTGAATTTTAAGGTGTATTAAAGATGGCAGAAAAAGAGCGTAAAGACAAAGGTTCAGCAGCTGATGGCTATGATAGTCGAGTTGTAGAAATTAGACGAACGACAAAAGTTCGAGAGGGTGGCCGCGATTTTAGTTTCTCAGCAATTGCTGTGGTTGGCGATGGCAATGGTCGAATTGGCTATGGTCGAGGCAAAGGCAAAGAAGTTGTTTTGGCTGTCCAAAAAGCGAATGATGCTGCACGCCGCAATATGGTGAAAATCGCATTGCGAGGAGACACCATACAATATCCTATCGTCTCTCGTCGTGGTGCTACTCGCATTACTATGCAACCGGGAGCGGAAGGAACAGGTATTATTGCTGGTGGTGCAATGCGCCCCGTATTTGAAGTGCTTGGTGTTAAAAATGTTGTTGCAAAATGTATTGGATCTTCAAATCCAACGAACGTTGTTCGAACAACGATTGAAAGTTTAGTTAAAATGTCGACGCCTCGCATGATCGCAGAAAAGCGCGGAAAAACGGTGAAAGAAGTGATAGGCCTACATCTTAGAAAAGAAACAGCCAAGAAAACTGAAGAAGTTAAATTAGAAGAAGAGGCGACATCCGATGAATAAAAGTAAAGGAAAAAGCCTAACAGTAATACTTCTCAAAAGCTTAAATGGGCGTTTAAAGAATCATATCGCTTGTGCGCATGGTTTAGGCTTACGTAAAATTCGACAAACAGCTGTCGTAGAAGATACCCCAAGCAATCGGGGTATGATTAATAAAATTTCATACTTACTAGAAGTCAAGGAATCATAACATGCGTCTTAATACTTTAAAGCCCGGCAACGGCGCTAAAACAACGGCAAAACGTGTTGGACGCGGGATCGGTAGTGGATTAGGAAAAACTTGTGGCAGAGGACACAAGGGCCAAAAAGCGCGCTCCGGTGGATACCATAAAGTCGGTTTTGAAGGCGGGCAAATGCCAATGCAACGTCGATTGCCAAAGTTTGGTTTTCGTTCAAGAAAGGCATCCGACACACAAGAAATTCGCCTGACTGCTCTAGCTAGGTTAGATGCGCCGCTGATTGATTTTGAATTGCTTCGTGCGTTGGGCTTAATAGGGCCTTTAGTGAAAAAAGTGAAGGTTTTTAAAGATGGTGAAGTTGACAAAGCGATGACGCTCAAAGGGTTGGTTCTAACTAAAGGTGCAAAGGCAGCCATTCTATCTACTGGTGGAAAAATCGAGGATTAATGATCGATGGCTAAGGCAAAATCTGCAAACAACGTTTCAAAAGGCGGGCTTAGTGAGTTAAGAAATCGCCTTATTTTTCTTGCGATTATTCTCATTATTTATCGCCTGGGCGCCCATGTACCAGTACCGGGTTTAAATCCGGTTAAATTAGCTCAATTATTTAATGCACAACAAAATGGTATTCTTGGCCTTTTCAATATGTTTTCTGGTGGTGCTTTAGGTCGGTTTGCTGTCTTTGCGCTCGGCATCATGCCCTATATTTCTGCATCGATTATTCTTCAACTATTTGGTGTTGTTTCACCTAAATTAGCTGAATTAAAAAAAGAGGGTGAAGCAGGCCAACGTAAAATCAATGAATATACGCGTTATGGCACGTTATTATTATCCGCCTTCCAAGCATTGGGTATTTCGAAAATGTTAGCAGCCCAAGGCATTGCTTTGGATCCGGGCTTCTCGTTTTATATTATATCAACAGTGACGCTAACAACGGGTTCGATGTTTTTAATGTGGCTGGGTGAGCAAGCAACGGAAAGAGGGATTGGTAATGGTATATCGATGATCATCTTTGCTGGCATTGTTGCAGGCCTTCCAAGTGCTATAGCAAGAACGCTGGATCAGGCGCGTCAAGGGCAAATTCAGATCATTACAATATTATTGATTGCAGCAGTTGTCATTGTAGTGACGACTTTTGTTGTATTTGTTGAAAGTGGGCTTAGAAAAATTACAGTCAACTATGCGGCGAGACAACAGGGCAGAAAACTATATGCTGCTCAAAAATCAAGTTTACCGCTAAAAATTAATATGTCTGGCGTTATCCCGCCTATTTTTGCAAGCAGTATTATTATGTTTCCAGCGAGTCTTGCGCAATGGTTTGGCCATGGCGGTCAAATGAATTGGTTGGCTCAAATTGGTTTGGCACTACAAGAAGGGCCGGTTCATATTGCGATTTATACTATCGCCATCGTGTTTTTCTGTTTCTTTTATACGGCACTTGTGTTTAATCCGAAAGAAACAGCCGATAACTTAAAAAAATCGGGTGCTTTTATTCCAGGTATTCGTCCGGGAGACCAAACAGCTAAATATATCGATGTCGTTATGACCCGTTTAACCTTATTTGGCGCAATTTACGTGACGCTAGTCTGTTTATTGCCACAAATTATGATACAGGCGTGGAATGTGCCATTTTACTTTGGCGGCACCTCATTATTGATCATAGTCGTCGTTGTGATGGACTTTATGGCGCAAGTGCAATCTCATTTAATGTCACATCAATATGAATCGCTGATGAAAAAGGCGAATCTGAAAGGTGGTATGAGTATTTTGAAGTAAGGTATGTTTCGCACAAATGCGAAACATGAGTAGGATATACATATTATGAAAGTTAGAGCATCGGTAAAAAAGATATGTCGACATTGCAAGGTAATTAAGCGTAATGGCCGTGTTTGGGTGATTTGCGTCAATGCCAAGCATAAACAGCGTCAAGGATAAAGAATATTGTAGGGACAAGTCGTGACTTGTCCCTAGACTCTGGTCGCTAGATACGGTATCCTTACCCGCTTTTATCGGCAGGCCAAACAGAAAAAGATTATAAAGAGTTAGGAGAAATAAATGGCTCGAATTGCTGGTGTTAATGTACCAGACCAGAAACATATAGTAATCGGTTTAACATACGTATACGGCGTTGGCCGTAACCGTGCTGTTGAGATTTGTCATGCAGCTAATGTTAAGTCATCAACGAAGGTTAGTGAATTATCGGAAACCGAGATGGAAGCCATTCGTATCGAAGTGGCGAAGTATAAGGTTGAAGGTGATTTAAGGCGTGAAGTTGCTATTAATATTAAGCGACTTATTGAAATAGGCACATATAGGGGAAGAAGACATCGGCGCGGGTTACCCGTACGAGGTCAGCGAACCAAAACAAATGCGCGTACTCGTAAAGGTAAAAATCGAAAACGCGTGACCGCATAATCATATATATATAAGTAAACAGGAACAAGAATGGCAGAAGCAGCAAAAACAGACAAACCACGTAAAAAGAGCAAAAGAGGTAAAGTTGCCGAAGGCTTAGTCTTTGTTAAGGCTTCGTTCAACAACACAATTATTACGTTCACCGATATGCAGGGCAACACTTTAGCTTGGTCAAGCGCCGCAAAAGCTGGCTTTAAAGGATCTCGCAAAAGTACACCATTTGCTGCGCAGGTTGCTGCATCCGAAGTTGCAAAATCGAGCGCAGAAAATTTTGGTTTTAAAGCGGCTCACGTTAAAGTGAAAGGTCCTGGACCCGGTCGTGAATCTGCTATTCGAGCACTTGAAAGCGCTGGCATTAAAATTTTATCCATTGAGGATGTAACAGGTATTCCTCATAATGGTTGCCGCGATCCAAAAAAGCGACGTGTATAGGTTTTGTAATAATTTTAAGATAAAAGAGCTGAGGAAAAAATGGCGAGAAATTTAAGCCCAAGAGGGCGTTTAGAAAAACGTGAAGGTCAGGATTTATCGCTATTTAGCGGCGTCACTCCTCGTGAATCAAAACTTCATGTAGAAGCTGGGCCAGGGCAACATGGCGCTAAGCGTGGCAAGCTGTCAGAATATGGCAAACAGTTTCGTGCTAAGCAGCTAGCTAAACGGATGTATGGTATTTTAGAGCGTCAATTTAGAAATTATTTTAAAGAAGCGAGCCGAATGAAAGGCTCAACAGGTGAAAACTTACTGCGTCAACTAGAACTGCGATTGGATAATGTCGTTTACCGATTGGGTTTTGCTCGCACGCGACAAGAAGCTCGCCAACTTGTTTCACACAAGGGAATTGAAATTAATAATGGCAAAATGATCAGAGTTGTTAATATACCTTCTTATCAGTTACAGCCAGGATGTGAAGTGATTGTTCGTGAAAAATGTCGCAACCAAGGTCGGATTCAAGAAGCGTTTGAATTATCAAAGCAACGTGTTTTGCCGGAATGGTTGGAAGTGATTGCTGAAGAATTTAAAGGTGTCGTCAAACGAACTCCCGAGCGCAATGAAATGCCGATGGAAATTGATGAATTGTTGATTGTTGAGTTGTACTCGAAATAGCGAGAAAAGAGAGGAATTATGTTTCACAATGCTGATGAATTTTTAACGCCACGCGAAATCAAAGTTGATGCAAAGAGCGCATTCCATGCAAAAGTTGCGCTTGAGCCGCTCGAGAGAGGTTTTGGTCACACAGTGGGTAATGCACTTCGCCGAACGTTGCTTTCTTCGATGCCTGGTTATGCCGTTACACAGGTTAAAATTGAAGGTGTTTTGCATGAGTACAGTGCTGTTTCAGGCGTCCGAGAAGATGTCGTTGATATCTTATTAAACTTAAAACAGCTTGCGATAAGGTTGCCAGAAGAACACGATAGTGCTGTATTAAAATTAAATAAAAAAGGCCCTGGCCCACTACTTGCGTCCGACATATTGCTAAACAATAATGTCGAAATATTTAATCCGGATTTGATTATTGCAACACTCACCTCCGATGCTGAATTAAAGATGGAGCTTACTGTCAAGCGTGGACGAGGATATGAGCCAGTCAGCGAGCGTCAGTTGGAAGAAGATGAAGAAGAAACTAAATCAATTGGTGTACTACAGTTAGATGCTTCATTTAGCCCAGTGAAAAGAGTGGTATACACAGTCGAAGGTGCGCGTTATGAAGGTCGCGCTGACTTAGACAAACTTATTCTTGATATTACAACCAATGGTTCTGTTGATCCTGAAGAAGCCATTCGTCGTGCTGCAACAATCTTTCAGCAACAATTATCCGCGTTTGTTGATCTTGATAGTGACTTATTAAAAGAACCTGTTAAGAAAGAAGAAGAGTTTGATCCAGTTTTATTAAGGCCAGTTGAAGATTTAGAGTTAACAGTTCGTTCAGCCAATTGTTTGAAAGCTGAAAATGTTCATTACATCGGTGATTTAGTGTTACGGACAGAAACAGATTTGTTAAAAACACCAAACCTTGGCAAAAAATCATTAAATGAAATTAAAGAAGTTCTAATCTCTCGCAGCTTATCGCTTGGTATGCATTTAGAAAATTGGCCACCATCATTCTTGCGAGATGATAAAGAAGAAGAGATCATTGAAGAAGAGAAACAATTATGAGACATCGACACACCGGTAGAAAATTAAATCGAACAACTTCGCATCGCGAAGCCATGTTTCGTAATATGTCCGCATCACTCATTCAACATGAGCTGATTAAAACAACGTTGCCAAAAGCAAAAGAATTACGTCGTGTGTTAGAACCTTTAATTACACTTTCAAAAGAAGATTC
>SDBT01012214.1_pt1 | contig 13798 bp, 10 predicted proteins | sample 2277101 | NCBI WGS metagenome assembly SDBT01 (sample SAMN10404973, study PRJNA504765) | marine sediment metagenome | isolation source: marine sediment core GS10_PC15, 103 cmbsf | place: Arctic Ocean: Southern Knipovich Ridge | collected 2010
GACACACAGCGTTTTATGCATATTATCATTCAATATCGCATATTTACGTCTTAAACATCTGATATTTAAAGTCATATATTGTTCTGTATTCATTTTACCCACAAAGTTTGCAGTAGTACCAAAGAATGAATCAATTTCCAAATAAGTATTTGTATTAATTAGATATTCATCTACATTATAATTATCAGTAACAGAAACTAGCTGACCCTCACGCCGTTTATATTTATATGAAGTATATCCCGGAATGATATACGCTCCTGCAATTTCATCTAGAAATATTGTAGCCAATATTGGAGGTATTCCATGTATTTAGTGCAAAGGAGCTTGGATATTCTTCTGGAGTGTATTTGCTGAAATTTGGAATTAACGACAATCATTCATCATATAGGCTAATTGAGTTAGAGTAAATAATCGTCCGATTATTTGCCAGTCTATTTCAGGGGGGAGGTTGAAACCTATCTACAACACCTTCAGGAAGCATTATTTATTTGGGGGAGGATTATTTAAATGGTTAAATCGTCAGATACTATACTTATTGCAGCAACCATTAGTGCAAATCCTGCATCTTTCCTTTGTAGTTTAAAGCATGACACCATGAAACGTTATATCTCATATTTAGTAGTCATTCTGATTTCAGTAAGCACCTTCCCCTCATGCGAGGAATCCGGGTCGATAGAGAAGGAAACCCCGAAAATAATTCTTCGCAAGAAGGCCGCAGAGATCATTGAGGCCGATAAAGCTTTTGGCTTCGAATTGTTCAGGGAGGTGTATACCCTGAGTGAAGAAGATAACATCATGATCTCTCCCCTGAGTGTATCCTATGCATTGGGCATGACCTACAACGGTGCTGCCGGAACTACTCTGCAAGCATTTAACGATGTCCTGCATTTCGGTGATCTCACCACGGAGGAGGTCAATGAGAGTTACAAGGACCTGATGGAGCAGATGTTGAACCTGGATGACAAGGTTGAATTCTCTATTGCCAACAGTATCTGGTACCGCCTGGGATTCCAGGTATTATCAGAATTCATTCAGACTAACAAGGATTATTTTGATGCCGAAGTGAAGGAAATTGATTTTGGCGATCCCCAGACCGTAGAGGTCATCAATCAATGGATCGAGGATAAAACCAACGATAAGATCAAAGATATGCTGGATTTCATCCCTGTTGATGCCGTGATGTACCTCATCAATGCCATCTATTTTAATGCACAGTGGAAATATGAGTTTGAAAAAGAAGATACTTACGAAGGAGACTTTAACCTTGCGGACGGGACCATACATCAGGCTGACTATATGCGCGTTTCCGGTAATTTTCAATATACCTCGAATGAGGACTTCACAGCAGTTGAACTTCCATACGGGGACAGTACCTTCAGCATGGTGGTGATGCTCCCTTCCCCGGAGAAGGAAGTGTCAGACCTTGTTACAAAACTGGATGTTGCCCAATGGGATTCATGGTTTCTTAATTCCAGGTTCACGGGCGTCCAGGTCGATTTACCAAAGTTTAAATATGAGTTTAAGGAACTCCTGAATGATCCGCTGGATACCCTTGGATTAGGTGTGGCTTTCTTACCTTTCGAAGCAGATTTCACCAGGATCAATCCTGCCGGACACCTTTATATCTCCAGGGTGATCCACCAGACCTTTATCGATGTGCAAGAAGAAGGCACCGAAGCAGCGGCAGCCACCATTGTGGAGATTTTTTATGAAAGCGCCGGAGGAGGGAGTCCCATCTTTTTCAAAGCAGATAACCCGTTTCTTTATCTCATAAAGGAGAATTCAACAGGAACTATTGTCTTTATCGGAAAGGTCGGAAAACCCGAATACTCGTAGTTCGCATTGCTGTTTCTGGCTTTATGTGAGATGATTATTGAAAATTGCTGAATGCGAATTTGCATTTGTGCCATGGGATCGAAATCCGGACACCACCAGTAACGGTGTAACTTCCTGGCCTTTCATATCATTCAGCAGAGAGGCAGTTACACTTATGATCTCATCATCCTCCTGATCTACCAGCAGGTCGAACAATTCCAGAAGGATAAAAACCTTGCCCGAGGAGCGTAATTCTTTCAAGGTTTCGAGGACAACTGATCTGTTGCCTGATCTCAGAGCATTGATCTGATGCTTCTGTCTTCTACTATCGCTGTTCTTCTCCTCCATGATTCATGGTACAGTTTTTATCCAGGTAATCCCTGGCTTCGAATATGCCATACTGAAAGGCTTTCCCATAGCAGTGACATGCATCCTGCTGCTTTCCGAGCTTTTCTGACACCCTGCCTTTTTCATACCAGGTTTCACCATTGAGAGGATCCAGGTCCAGCGCCATGGAGAGGTCTTTTTCGGCATACCTGACCGTTCCTGTTGCTGCATAGGTTACCCCCCTGGCAAAATAATAGGATGCTTCACCACTGTTCAGTTCAAGCGACCTGTTATAGGACTGAATGGCATTCAGGTACCTGCCATGTGAAAACTGGATCAGTCCCTTCTGGTAATGTGCATGATCATCTTCCGGGAAGTAGGCAAGGTAGGAATCCATGTCCTGGATGGCACCGCGCAGGTCACCATTGCCACTCTTTGCCCTTGCCCGTAAAAGATAGGCTTCAAACCTGGCAGGATCCTTTCTGATCAGTTTACTGAGTTCAATAACCGCATCTTCATAGGATGCATCCTTGACAAGATAACCTGCATGGATCATAAGTGCATCCAGATTCCGCACATCACTCTCTACGGCAGCTTTTATCTCCGTACGAGCCGTTTTTTCATTGCCCAGGATCGAATAAATGTCTGCCTTCTCAGCCTGGACCCTGCTTCTTTCATAACCCTGTTTTTCAAGTTTATTAAGCAGATTGATGGCATCCAGGTAGTTGCCATTATCTTTCTGAAACATGGCTTCCTGGAAATCCCTGTCTCCCGCAGAATACCATTTCTTCTCATTCCAGAGTTTCTGCCAGCCGGGATGACTCTCAAGCTGCCCGATCTCTTCATCCAGCAATATCTCTTTTTCAGGAAGCCTGTACCGCGAGGAGAGATGAATCCGCAGGTACTTGAGTGCCTGGTCAGGGTGATTCCGCTTTAATTCCGTTTTGGAAAGGTAATAACTGGCCATTCCGGTGCGCCTGCGTTCCACTTCATAAAAGGCGTCGTAAGCTGCCGTAAAGTCATTTTGCTTAAACCGGCAGAGACCCAGTTGAACCATGATTTCCAAGTCACCGGGATCTTTTAGAAGTGCATTCTCTAGATATATCACAGCAGAATCATATTGTTCCTTTACCATGAAGGCACGACCCTGAAGATGAGGATCGGTCTGTCCCACCACATGTACTGCGGACAGGATTACAGCGGCCAGAAGGAACAATCGCTTTAATTCCATGCTATTTCGTTTCAATAAATACATCATTCGTATCTCCAGAATAGACATAAATAAAACCTGTAAGTGCATAGACTTCCAGTCCGGATAACCGGTATTCATGGACATCACAGATGTAATAATAGACTCCCGGTGCTACCAGTTTGTCCGAACCGTTCAATTTACCATCCCAGTTGATATCCGGGTCTTCCGTATGAAAGACTTCCAGTCCCCATCGATTGTATATCCGCATGTCAACACGCTCTATATAGGATGTCCGGAGTGGCTGGTAGATATCGTTGATTCCGTCTCCGTTAGGAGAGAACACATTGGGAAGCAGATAATTCGAACACTCATCCAGGCATAGCCGGACCGATGGAACCGATTCATTGTCAAAAGAGTCAATGGCCGTTACGAAATAACACCCCGTGAGAGATTGTTCTGGAAAATGGTCATACACCGTATCGTTTCTGTCGCTAAATTCAGCAATGAGCACCGGTGGTGATTCAACGGTGGGACCGAAATATAACTTGTATCCCACCACATCAGCCGAACAGACATCATCTTTATATCCCCAGAGAACATGGTTGTAGCCGCTGTCGCATAATGAGAAACCGCTCAGATCCGGAGGGCAGGGTGCAACGGTATCAACCGGGGTGGTGCAGTTGATGTGACTGTGGTTCATATTCTCATATAATTGTCCCCCCAGAATCCTCCATCCTGTACTTGTAACCCTGTAACAATACTCCACCCCATTGGCAAGACCTTCGTCTATGAAGGTCTCGTCCGTGGTAAATCCAATGGAATCAAAATCCATCGTTGTCTTATTCTGACGGTAGATGGTATAATCGTAGTTTATCCAGGGAACATTCTTCAGCATCTTTATCATGATCCGGTTATCTTCCCCCTTCAGTTCAGGAACCAATGAGGAAGCCACCTCTGGTTTTCTGATCAGGAATCTGTTCCCGGGCGCATCATTATAAAGTTCCACACCATAAGACCAGGGAAATATTGTCGTATTAACATCCTGGTCAAGATAAGTTGTGTCATTCAGATCTGATGTGGTAAAGGATCCCACAGGAGTGAGATTCTGTCCCAGCAGATTATTGGCGCGGTAAACAATATACTCGTATGGGCCGGTGGCAGGTATGGTATCCAGATCCTTTGGCCTGGCCCACGAAATCCTGATGGTACCGCTGTTAGCGTGTTCAGTTACACTCACCTCCAGAATTGAGGGACTACCTGCCACCAGCGGTGTGCAGGCTTCGGGTGACGGAAAACTCAATGATCCGTCAGGATAAACAGATACAATCACATAACAATATTCGTTGCCCTGTACGAGTCCGTTCCCATCGTTGTCATCCACAAAAATGGTATCGAGCCTGCTCCCAGTTGTTCCGATCCGTTCATATCCAGTTTCAGGGGGTATACCATTGGTACAGGTGTCCGGCACGTACGCAGCCGGGCCTATGCGCCGGTATATATGATAATCCTGTACCGGCAGACAGGTATCGGGCGACCAGGTAATGGTCACCGTGTTGCTTCCTGGAATCAGGTTTGGACGCTCCGGCGCTGCGCCGATCACCTTGATATTTACATTCCGGATATCCACCAGATTGATCTCCGGATTGCTGTCCTCTGCTTTAAATACAGCAGTATAATATTGTTGCCGAACATGGGAGCAGTTGGTCTGCCATTCGAAACGGGCACGACTGTACCCAATATCCCTGGAGGCCCGGTCAACCACGTAGGTGGCTTGACTTTCTTCCACAACAAAGGGGCCACCGGTAGCAAACTGGAAGATGGAATCATTATCCGGATCTGTCGCAATTATATCGAAGGCCAACCTGGTTCCGGCAGCAATACAGTAATTACCCGGATCCGTTTGCAAAGGAGGATGGTTATCAGTATTGTACACTTCGATTTGCATATCCCTCACAATATTGCCGATCTTCACACCATTACGCCATTCCTCCACATCAATGGCAATATTGTATTTGCCTGTATCCACAGGTGTGATCCATGTCAGGTCGCCCGTATAAGGATTCACAAAAAGTGTATCACTGGATGGCGGCAACGTATAACCTTCAATGGGTCTCCCATCCTCTTCTGTACAGACTGTGAGCTTGTAAGAGATACTGTCCCCGTCGGGATCGAATGCTGCGGGGTTGTGGATAAAGATCTGGTTGAGAGCGGCACGGTCGATGGGTGGATTCAACAGTATGGGGGTGGAATTGGCACCGAGGGTCGGGTTGATCATGATGGTGGTCTTAATGGAAAAGATCACATTTACCGAATTGGGAATATTCTTTACGCCCAGGTTCCGGTTCGGATCCTGTACCACGATCTCATAGGTGCCGGGACCCGGATAGGTATGCTGGGTGATATAGATATTCTTCTGGTAGAAATAGGGCAACTTGGTGATGAACTTCCTTTCTGCGCTAGAGAATGTGTTATCTCCCCATTGCACATCCAGCCTGGGGCGGTCAGCCGGGCTCAGGGTAAAGGTGAAAGTAGTGATGGTAATTTCATAGGTCAGGTCATCCAGCTGTGTTAAGGTGATCTCACCTGCCCGGTTATGCGTTGCAGTAAGTGATGGTAACAGGATTACCAGGAACCATATTATGAGTAGACTCCTCTTCATTCGTTCATTCCAGCGAAAACTCTGTTTCGTAGTTTTTTATATCAAATTTTATGCCAGTCTCCTTATTTATAAACCCAGATATTGCGGATGCTATTTCCTTCGGCATATTAAATAGTCTTTCGCAACCGGTGGTCAATATTATTGCTACCAGTAGAAAACATATAAAATGTGATTTCATGAGTTTGTTGGGTTGAATAATATATCAATCTACGAAAAAACACATCCAGTTAGAAATGTTTAATATCACTTCAGGATTCCCAAACTCAATAATATGGATACATAACAGAAATTCGGTATTTCAGAAATTTACACTTAGCCTATATGGATATTATATCTAAATGATTGGTTTTCAAATTAAGTCATGCGTTGCAGGTATACTTCTTGGTGCATTTCCCACTAATAAAACAAATTCCATTTATATCATATGGGCATTATTTATTTCGTAATCCTCCCTATTATATAAGGCTGATGGTTTTAAAGAGAGTTAAATGTTTAATTTCAGTTGTTACTGTACTATAAAATAATTATCAATTTGACCCGGGATTTTCTGTTATAATTTGATAATCAAATTATAACAGTGGACCTTGGAGCAAATAAATGCATGGTTTGTAGCAGAAATTTACATTAGTGAAATTTTCGGTGAATTCTCTCTATAGATCTAAGAGGGGATAAAGCTTAAAATTACGTACCATATCTATGGGGATTTTCAATACTATCGATAAAAGGTGGCGTCTTAATATGATTATCAAATTATTACGGCAGATTTTAAGGCTATTTGATGCATTTTTATCACAGACACGAAATACATCAAGATTGACTATTTAATTTCCCTTAAAACAATCTACTTAATAAAGTAGAGAGGTTTATATTGTTTTCTCCCCATATGTACATATGGGAGTCGTTTTCACCGGAAAAGCAATATGAAGCAAATCTGTAACACATGGCTTAATATGAAACCCTCATGACAATATCAACAGTGAATTTATCCATGGATTATTACTTAATTTTCAGAATTCCTTAATAAGTGGCTGATTATCATATTAAGACGAATCCTCTAAAGGAATTTTTAATATTTATTTCATCAATTGCAACTTCCTGGTTGATATTTACCGTCATGTCACACACAACAATAGATATGGGAAATAAAGTTCATGACCTTACACTTAATTGAAGGAATGGGAACGTTTTAACTATTCGTATTTATGAAATATTCTTCCCCCAGATGAAGCCGGAGGCAAGTGGAAAGGTAAAAGTTGAAAGTGGAGAGGAGGACCTGGAACTTGGGATTCCGGAGGAGTGGGTGGAGGTTTTGAAGGCGCTCGGGTATAACATCATTGATAAGTTCAATACGGTTGAAAAAACTGGTAAACTGACCAACGACCTGAATGGATATAATAAAAAGAATAAGCTTGGATTGGTTGGATTGAGCCCGGAAACAGTCGGGGAATGGATCAAGCAGTAATAAGACTAGTTGCAGGAGCTATTCACTCTTAATTATCTTTTTAATCCACGAAAAATCTCTGCTACGTATTCTGAGAATATAGATGCCAGGCTTGAGGTTTTGAATATTAAATCCAATTGGGTCTGTGGTATCAGTTGCTTCAGTTTTTCTTTCAAACACTATATTGCCGAAAACATCGACAAATTCAAATGTAAGTTTAGCTTCAGTATTGGAAATTGCTTCTATAAATAGATATTGTCTAGTTGGATTAGGGTATACTTCTATCAGTATATTATCAAATTTCTCCTTAGTTAAACCGGTTGTCGGGGAAACAACATGAATTTGTATAGTATCAGAATTTGAACATCGATTGCTGTCAATTACAATAACGGAGAACTCATAATCCCCAACATTTAAATTATGAAGTGTTAGGGTCTGAGTGTTTGAACCATTACTCCAAAAATAGTCTGCAAAACCATCCCCGGCATACAGAACAATGGTATCATTGGTACTTATTGTTGTATCATTACCCAAATCAATGATTGGCAAATAGTGAGCAGTTAACTCCGTTATGATAATACTGTCACATCCATGAATTGACTGCAGGGTATCATAATATGTACCAGTCGAGCTGTAGTAGTTCCCACCAACATTCAAGCTATCACCTTCGCAAATCAGTGTATCCAGGATTGCAGGTTCTGTAGGAATTTCGCCGATTGTAAGAATTACCGTGTCGCAAGGACTTTCTTCACCAAGAATCGTCTGAGTTACAAAAAAAGTATGTATGCCAGGAGAAGAGTTACCAGGAATTAAATTATTGCCAGTTCCGATCAAAAGGTTGTTATCTCTTACGCATCTTATGCTGAAAGCGGTTTCTTTACTAACAGTTCCAGCAAAGATCTCTCCAGAATTGCTGTTTACTTCAAAAGCCTTTCCCCAATCCGTATTGACCTTCGATGCACTCCAGAATTTAGAATAGTAACCCAGATGGTGATACCCGCCTCCAAAATCTTTTTTCCCCGCAGGCAAGGCAGTAAAACCGGAAGCATTGGTAGCACCTTTATTGGGTAAATCCCAATGTTCGTTCCCAGATTCTTTGATTCTTCCACCGGCCAATTCAGTTCCACCAAGGTAATTTATGAGATCAAGCCAATCATCTTCATCGGGTAAATACCAATCCGCTGGACATACCTGCTGTGCTGTTTGCCAGTTGTATAATCTCCCATAGGTTTCAGAAAATGAAACACTATCATTCCCATAATACCATGAACCATTAGATGTATAATAATTCAGGTTTTCGGCCATCCATATTTGACTTCCGATAGCTACTGCTTTATAAGATTGTCCATCACGGCCATCATAAAGATCGGTCATTGGGACTGGACATTTCATATACCAGTTAATATTTTCTCCATCAGCAGATAACACAGGTTCTTCACCTTCACAAATCGAAACATCTTCAGCGTTAGCAGGAGGTATTTCTACGGTCAGAAAGGTTATTATGATACTGTCACAAAAAACATCAGAGTACAAAGTATCATAGTAAATACCTGTGGTTCTTTGATATCGGCCTTCTAAAAAAATACTATCCCCATAGATAATTGATGCTTCCGAAATTGGGTTAAATAGGCACGTGTCAGTCAACTCCATGCAATCCACGGTATAATCGAGATCCTCAATATCAATATACTGGATGAAGGGACTATTATTTAGTTTCTCTTTGTCGGATTCGTTAAAATATGCTACGGGATATGTTGTGTAGCCAAATCCCATAATGTCTTCATCCCAGCAGAGAGGAGAATCCTCATCACATTCTGGTGGATGCATAATTCCAAGGGCATGACCCAGTTCATGTCCCATACCTCCAACGTACCTGCAGGATTCAAATGTTTTTACCACATTCGGACAGCTTTTATCTATTTCATAACCTACCAGGCCCTTTAAGTCATTTGCAGAAATCACAACTATACCATTTCCTCCACATCCACCGCATTGATCACAACCAGGATTTGCGTCTATATAAAAAACCCATCTGTTATTCGGATCATTAACCATCCCTCCGGTCGGTGGAAATCCATCTTGTAATATGTTGTTCCAGAATCCCCAGTATCTGATGCCATTAGGATTGGTAGAATACCAGGATGATTCATGAGGAGTCTGAAAAACTTCAACAATGGGATCACTTAATAAAAATGTCTTGTCAAGTCCCAATGAGTCATAAAACCAGGCTTGCAAATGCCTTGCAGCATTTTCTAGAGCCATAGTATATTCCGGTTTTTCAATACTGTCAGCGGGGACCAGGTATATTATTCTTACGTATTTGTTTTCGTTTGCCTCTACAAACTGGTAATTATCCTGAGCAATTGATATGGTATTTATTAAATCATTGCTCTGATAATCGACTACCTGGGCAGACGTAATACCGAAACTCAAGCTTATGATTACCATCAATAGCAAATTTCCGGCAGCACATAAAACTTTTAACAATGGATAGTCTGAATCCATGAGAAGATAGATTTTGCCTAATGTCAAAAAGATAAGAACCGGAACTGGGTTGAAATACAAGCTTCTGTTAATTGTAAAATTAATCTCTTTTTAGCTCAATGTCAAGTTATTAGATATTTTGAACATACCCCAAAATTTAGCCAATCCAAAAACTGAGCTGAAATTGCTGTATTTCAGCTTATCTATGTAATCGTCCTGGAAAACGAGAAAAAATAAGGTATGATTTAATGGAACTGTGCTGTATCCCAATGAGGGTGTCAGATGTACCAGACTACACGAATATTGAATCCATTATGCTGATCAGTGAGGTGATGATTTAAATGGCCTCCTCCAGGAGATGATGGGGTACCGCAAGAAGAACAAGCTGGAGATCACCACATTGAGCGTGGAGGATGTGGTGGGGTGGCTTAATATTGATTAGGCAATCTAGAGTGGAATCTTAGGCTTACAAAAAAACCTCCCCCAAACAAATAGCCCTTTCTGAAAGGCCTAAAAATGGGTGTTAACCTCCCCCGTTTTGGAACATCAAACAATCGGACGTTTTTTAGTTTAAATTAAAAACCCACCTCCTTTGGGGGTGGTAATGTTCTGTCGGCTATGCCTATAATTGTAGCATGAGTAAGTACAAGAAACTGTCTCATGTTGTTTACAAGTGTGACTACCATATTGTTTGGGTGCCAAAATATCGGTTTCGAATTTTGAATGGGGAAATCAAGAAGCTGATAGAGGAAGATATAAGGATGCTGTGTGAATGGAAAAAATGTGAAGTTCAAGAAATGAGTGTCCAAAATGACCACATTCATCTTGTCATATCGATTCCTCCAAAGGTATCTGTTTCTCAGATGATGGGAATATTGAAAGGTAAGCTGGCAATAAAGCTGTTCAAGAGCTACCCGAAGATGAAACAAAAGCCTTACTGGGGCAATCATTTCTGGGCGCGAGGATATTTTGTTAGCACTGTTAGCACTGTTGGAATAGATGAAGACGTTATCAAAAGATATGTCAAGCATCAGGAGAAGGAAGAGAGACAAATGGAAGAACAACAGCATCGTTTCGATTTTTAAAGCCCCCTATGGGGGTATATCAAAGCCACCTTCTAAGAAGGTGGATATTTACTGATTATGCATAAGTGGCATAGACAATATTAGATTTTTTAGCGCAGTTCATTGTTGGCGGTAGTTTTTATTAGAATCTCCAACCGATTAATAGTTCCGCAGATATTCCGAATGCTGAATAGAACGGAAAATAAAGTCCATTTAGTCCTAACTTCAAATCAATCCCTTCTTTTCCTGTCAGGCTTATTCCAAAAGGTATTTGCACAATAAAATCCCCCCATAAAATTCCGCCTGATAATCCCGCATATCCTTTAGTCACTTTGGGATTATTTGGATTAAAATAGTATTTGGCACCTATTGATAGCCCTGGTAGCTCTCCTCCATTTTCTGATTCAATTAATCCACTAAATTCTAAATTTAGTTCTGGAGATATAAAGTAATCAGCTTGAATTTTGTACAAGCCAAAGTCAACATTTAGACCTACCAATATACCACCATTTAATCCAAATCTTTTATTCATTCTTACTCCATCAGGAACCAAGTTCATTTCTTGACCATTCCTATATGTTATTTTTTCAACTTTGTAAGTTCTCATAACTATTAGTGGGCTATCCTCAGAGTCCAATATTTTGTAGAGAATCTCTTTTTCCGATTTTTCTACAATCCAGGCGTTAATTTCTTCCCCGGTTCTTAATAGGATTTTATCTTGTCCATAACTGATAGAAAAAAGAAGCAGAAAATTTGAAATCATTATATGTCGTATCGTTTTCATAATTCCTAAATCAGTCAGTTATTTATTTTTATGCAGAGGATGCTCGATAAATTACAGCAACAATGCCTCGCTAAACGAAGTTCCGCACTGAGGGCGGAGGCTGCCGAGCTTGCTCGAGCAGACTATAAAGCCCGCAAGGGCGGATCCAAATTGCGTTTGAGCGAATTGTTCGGTTGCGTTTTGCTCAATGCCGACCATCGGTCGTATTATCGTATGTAAGTTAAGCAATTTGGTTTAGCGAGGCATTCAGTCGCATTCCTAAAATACTGAGAGTGCGGAGCACGAAAGGATTTTAGTCGACCGAATGGGAGAATGCGACTGAACGATTACGGCTAAAAACTGGCGGGCATTTTAACCCACTTTTGTATCAACCAGTACCATTGTTTATTTCTTGTAATTTGTTTCATGTTACTACTTTCCGCCCGCTTGTTTTTGAGCCGATATTGGCAAGCGTTATTATTTCCTTTCTTGCTTATAATCAAACAGTTTTGACAATTCTCTAACATATTTCCCTTTGTGAAATTTCCATTTAGAATTTTCATCGAATAGTTGAATAAACAAGTCACCACTCATGGATAATCCAAAGCCATGGAAGATCATGGTTAGTATCATATCATAGGCTCTGAATAAAAGTTTATTAGTAGTTCCAAACATTTTAGCACTTTCAAAACCAATAGTATTTCCGGTCGTGTAATTACGGATTTGTTCGTCCACCTGCTTTTTTGATGGATGAACGTATGCACAAGATTTGTAAAAGAAATCCTTTACTTCATTCTTGAATTCCTTGTTCTTTTCTTTTTTGAATGGGGGATTGTAATTGTCAATGATCTCTATTGAAGAATTAGGAATTTCCTTATTCAAATATTCCGTCTTGGTTTTCAGGCTTTCGCCCATTTTATCATAGTCTACAATCACGAATTTTGTCATCATCTCAATGAGATATCGTAGCTCACGTTTAACTGGATTATAGATACCGTTTTCTAACATGCTTAATATTCCAATAGCTGATTGAAGTAGATCATCAATAGCATGAATGGTCAGGAAATTAACATAGATATCTCCAGCTCTTGTCGAATAAAATGCGACTGACCTTAATGAATTTACGAAGTCATAAGTCATGTCTCGCGAAAATTTTAACTCTTGTTGATATTGTTGACTATCGTAAACCTTTTCTTTCCAATCACTTGTTTTTGTTGAAATTGTTTTCCATAATTGCGATCTCAGTTCTTCTATCAGGTTTTCCATACTTTTAATTTACTTTAAATCCCAATCGGTTACCATAAGTTGATTTTTCCCATTTAATCATTTCTTCAAGGAAAATCGATACTTTATCCACTATGAATTCTTCAGTAATTGTATCAGGTGAGAATTTTCCCAATAACTTATTGTCAGCTTCTGAAACCAATTCATCCACAGAGGGAAATAAAATTATTACGAAAATTTCTCCATTGTAAGCCTGTGAAAAGACAATTGTCCCACCTTTCTTTACGTAAGATCGAAATGATTTTTCGGATTTTTCGGTAATACCAGAAGGCATAGCCCCAAATGTAATATTAACTCCTTCTGAATTCTTTACCCAATCAAGGATTTGAACGTGCCAACCAATAGGAAACTCCTCTTTTATTTTATTCAAGGTTTCTATTAGTATAGGTTTAGTCTGTTCTTGCCAAGTTTTCCTATTCTTCTGAATTGCACCTTGGGTTGATTGATATTCATCAATTTTACTTTTTAATTCGTCTATTTTCATAATTCACATTTATTAGTAATCAGTGTTTTAGTCCATAATGCTTGCCAACGGTTTGTATAAAAAACGTAGGGCTTTCGGAGCTATCATTTGTCAACTGAGATAGATGCTAATTGAGAGCCATAAACTCTTTGTAACCCTTGACTGCCCTATGTTTTTTATACTTTGTGTGTGCCCAGCATGAGCATGAGCACACGCTACTGAAAGCTCTGAATAAATTCGTAAAATACAAATTTTAAGGGGAAAAAGGTAGCGTTAGTTTTTAAATGATTCCAGAGGGTGTAAGTC
>SDBT01012215.1_pt1 | contig 13798 bp, 10 predicted proteins | sample 2277101 | NCBI WGS metagenome assembly SDBT01 (sample SAMN10404973, study PRJNA504765) | marine sediment metagenome | isolation source: marine sediment core GS10_PC15, 103 cmbsf | place: Arctic Ocean: Southern Knipovich Ridge | collected 2010
TATTCGTAATATGAATTTTTTTGTTTTTCATTGCTACATTCAAAATTGATGATAGTTGATTGTATTGAAACTCGTTTATCTCTTTTTTAATATAATCTCCTCCATCATAAACACCACTTGAACTAAAATGGGGTTTGACTGGAATATACTCAATAAATTTATTATTGAATTTATATTCATTGCCACTTCCATCAAGATATCTATAATTTTTTGGTGTAGATTTCTGATCCACTAAATCATCACTTCAAATTTTTATGAGTAATTTTATTATCCTCCAACTATTGGAGGAGAAAGCACTATTTCATCTCCATCACGTAATTTCGTATCTAAACCATCTAAAAATAGGTGATTTCGACCATTCACAAGGATAATAGCATGATTCTCTAATTTTCCTTGAGAATCTACAAAACTTTTCCGAATTTTTCTACCATATTGATCCATAAATTGGTTGATTATTTCTCCTAAAGTATCAACATTATCATAATTGATATATGTCAATCCAACATCGTCAGTAAAAATTGCAACTAATTTCAAAGTAACATTAGCCATTAATGTTTATTTAAGATAATATTAGTAAAAATTCTTATGATAATGTTTTCAGATTTAAATTGAATTGTTTCTTTAATCTTATTTATTAGTGATCATAAAACATCATATTTTAAAAAAACCCCATCATTCTAAAGTATTATTTAGCTAAACCTCGAATCTTAGGTTGACCGGGCCATGGCCAAGAGATTCTATACTTAATTTTACAGCTAGGACATGATGCGATTTTTGCATCAATTTTGACAGGGAAATGCTTTAAACAATTTAGGCACCTACATCGAGAACTTTCACTCATGGATAATTCACAACTTTTATTATAATATCTGTTTTAATTGATTTGTCGTTAAAATGGTCATTTTTTCCCACTAGACGATTTCCACTACAAAATTTTAAATTAATTAAATTAATTAAATCTAATGGATGATTTAAATTAATTTTCAAATAATTCAAATGTTTTGCTATAAAAATACTAACTGACTTCAAATTCTAAAGCAAAAATTATGGTTTGGAAAAAAAAGATAGCATACATTAATCTATCTACAAGAAAAATCACTGAGAAATTGATTCCAAAATCAATTCGAACTCAATATCTTGGTGGCAGAGGGATAAACATGTTCCTTTTATACAACCATTTACCTCCCGGAATAAATCCTCTAAGTCCAGAAAATCCTTTACTTATCGGAACCGGATTACTCGCAGGAATCCCAGCACTAGGGAGCGGAAGATGTGATATCGCTGCTAAATCTCCGATAACTGGCGCAATTGGTGATTCTAATATTGGAGGTTTTTTTGCTCCTCAATTGAGAATGGCTGGTTTTGACCATCTAGTTATAACGGGTAAGGCTGAGAAGCCCGTATATCTTCTAATAAGAGATGGAATAATTGAAATTTTAGACGCAAGCCACCTTTGGGGAAAAGATACTTTTGAAACACAATCTCAAATCCGAGCGGATCATGGAGATGACGACATTGAATCTTTAGTTATAGGTAATGCTGGCGAAAATCTTGTACGTTTTGCTAACATAAGGACTGGGATGAAAAGTGCTGCTGGGAGAACCGGTATGGGGTGTGTCATGGGTTCAAAGAATTTAAAAGCAATAGCTGCTCGAGGAATGATGGATATAGAATTCACACACACAGAAAAATTATTAGAATACTGTAAAGAAATGGTTGATATGGTTATGAAAAACCGGTATTCAAGAGCAGCCCAAAAATGGGGTACCCTTATTATTTATAGTGCCACAAATACCACAGGATTAATTCGAACCAAGAATTTTCAATTAAACCAGTTAGAGGATGGTGAAGATATCGAACCTGAAGAAATGGACAAGTATACATTGGGCATGGCTTCTTGTTATGGGTGCCCGATTGGTTGCCGTCATCGATATAAATTAACACAAGGATCTTACGCTCCACTTTATGGGGAGGGACCGGAATATACTTCTCTTGGTGCCTTCGGTACAATGGTTGATTGTAGAAAAATGGAAACGATATTAGTAGCAAACCATCTTGTAAATAAATATGGATTAGACACGGTTGAGACTGGAGGTCTTATTGCTTGGGCAATGGAACTTTACGAAAAGGGAATAATTACCGAAAAAATTACGGATGGGTTAAAACTTGAATGGGGTAATGAGGAAGTCTTATTTGAGCTTATACGAAAAATTACTTTTAGAGAAGGTTTTGGTGATATTCTTGCCGATGGGTTTAAAACAGCTATAAGTAAGATTGGGAAAGAATCGGCATATTATGCTATCCATGTAAAAGGTCTGAGTAATATACATTCTGACGAACGTCCTACTCCTAGCTTAGCTTTGGGGATTGCAACCTCAACGAGGGGAGCAGATCATTTGAGAAGTCGACCAGCGATAGATCTTTATGGACTACCAGAAGATTTTTTAGAAGAGATTTATGGTGCTCCAGTTTCATCGGATTATCGATCCTACGACGGCAAAAGTAGGATGGTCTGGTGGCAAGAACTTTTATATGCTGTCACCGATTCACTTGGAATATGCAAATATCAAACAGTATTTATAGCTGTACACGCACCGAAATGGGAGGAATTTTCAAGGCTTATATATCTTGTTTCTGGAATGGAGTTTACCAACTCTCAATTAATGGAAGTTGGTGAGAGAATTTATACCCTAGAAAGAATGATTAATAATAGAGAGGGTTTTACAAGAAAAGACGATAAATTACCAGAGCGTTATTTTAAGGAAGCAACGCCGATTGGGCTTCCAAGAGTGAAGAACAAGAAGATCGATAAAGTAAAATTTGAAAAAATGCTGGATGAATATTATATACTTCATGGATGGGATAATAATGGAGTTCCCACGCAGCAAATTCTACAGAAACTTGGAATAGAAGAAACTCAATCTCATATAATATAAAATAGAGGGAAACAATGTGAGCAAAATCTTGTTTGTTAATCCAGAAAAATGTAGGGGGTGCCGATTGTGTGAGATTGTGTGTTCAATGCATCATGAAAAAGTGTGTAACCCTTCAAAAGCTAGAATTCATGTTAAGAAATTTGCAAACGATGACTTTTATGTTCCAATAACCATAAAATGTGATCTTTGCAGTGGAGATCCTAATTGCGTAAAGTTTTGTGTGCCCGATGCATTACAATTTATTGAAGCAAATGACATAAATTTAAAGAAAAAAAGAAAAGCGCTCGAAAAATATTCTGATTTAATGAGTAACTATAGAAAAAATCGGAGAATAAGAGCGGGTGAAACAACTTAGAATCATACAGGTTTAGATAAAAAAGAATCATTAAATGTTAATATCATTTAAAATAATAGAGTGGTGTAAATTGATTGGAGAAAAATTTGGTATTATTGGTGTAGGGCCTACTGGAGGAATAATGGCATCTTATCTAGCCAATGCCGGACATGATGTAATCCTTGTTGATATTTTTAAAAGTCACATGGACGAAATAAAAAAGAATGGCCTTAGAATAACAAACTATATTGAAAGTAACACTAAATTCCCTCAAGAAAATTTATGTTATTCTATTGATGATCTAAAAAATAAAGGAATAGATACTTTGTTTATTGCGGTTAAAGTATCTCTTCTTAAAAAGCTGTTACCTCAAATCAAGAGTGTCATCAAACCTGGAACAATTGTGATAAGTTTACAAAATGGTTTAGACACAGAAGAAAAACTCGCTGAAGTGTTTGGAAAAGAAAATACTATGAGAATTGTCGTAAATTATGCTGGAAATTTAATTTCACCTGGAATCATACGGATGTCATTTTTCAATCCTCCTAATTATTTAGGTGTGCTAATACCCACAGTTGAAGAAAAACCTAAGAGATTAGCAGAATTAATAACATTAGCGGGAATAGAAACAAAATTTACACCTGAAATAAAAAAATTTGAATGGGCAAAATGTATTCTAAATACAATAAGCCCTGTTTGTGTTATTACCAGAACTACAATGAAACAAACATTGGAATTTGAGGAAACAAGAATGCTTTGTAAAGAAATATTACGTGAAGGAATTGCTGTGGCAAGAGCTAGAGGTATTAACCTTGATTCCAATTTCTTAGAAACAGGGATGAATTATCTTGATAAAGCTGGAAACCATCGAGTTTCAATGGAAGCAGATATTGATGCTGGCAAACCCTCAGAGATCGACTTTCTAAATGGAAAGATAGTAGAATATGGAAAAATTGAAGGAATCCCTACCCCTTACAATAAAATACTTGTTTCGCTAATTAGAGCTTGTGAATTGCCTTCAGTTGATCAGACAAAAATATAAAATTGCTACACATCATTGTAGCTAATGAGGCATATTATGCCAAATGATAATTATTTCTTAGGTATTGATGTAGGAACTTCATATGTTAAATCTGTAATTATAGATAATAGTAAGGAAGTAATAAGTTCTTTTATCAAACGGACAGGTACGTCAATAGTAGATTCAAGTAGAATTTCTTACGAAGAAGTTATCTCAAGTGCTTCACTATCAAGATCTGACATTACCCACATTACAGCAACTGGATTTGGAAAAAATAAAGTTAATTTCGCTCAAAATACAAAAACAGAAATTAGTAGTCATGCAAAAGGTGCGTATTACTACTTTCCTAAAAGAATTACTGTCGTCGACATAGGGGGTCAAGATACCAAAGTAATCAAGCTTGATGAAAATGGAAAATTGGTTAATTTCAAGATGAATCGTAAGTGTGCAGCAGGAACGGGGGCATTTATTGAAGAAATTGCATACCGTCTTGACATTCCTTTAAATGAATTAAATAGAATTGCGTTGAAATCTACAAAAAGCGTACCACTTGGAAGTTTTTGCACTGTTTTTGCAAAAACAGAAATTTTAACTCGTATAAAAGAAGGAGAAAAAGTTGAAGATTTGATAAAGAGTGCTTTTGAATCAGTAGTTCGAAGAATTATTGAAATGATTGAATTAGAAGGCATTATTGTTGCTACTGGTGGATTAATAGCCCATAATAACATCATTGGAGAAATTTTGGAAAGAGAAACCAGACAAAAGGTGATTATTCCACCAACTCCTCAATTAATCGGTGCAATTGGGGCAGCTTTATTTGCTCAAGAAATTAAAAAGAATATAAATAAATAATTAGTGTTAAAAAAAAAATAAAAGAATTTGACCATCTAATCCTTGGCTGTTGCTCGTCCAATAAAGAAGCATATTAAAATAACAACAAACGAAATAAATCCTACTATAAAAATATATTACATATTGTGGAATATTACCATATCCATTCTTTACTCATATTTATATAAGCAGATAACTAGATACTAGATCATTGATTGTATATATCTTATTTAAAAACAAAAATGAAAAGAAATGAAATCCGTAATAGATAAAAGGAAACTTATTCCACTTTTAGTTTTCGTGTTATTTGGATTACTTAATATCTTCAATATTAGTTCTGGAATTGCTACCTATATGCAAGGGGAAGGTGCAACTTTTTCTCTTGAGAAGGATGATCCTTTAGGTTATGGTGTCATTATTCCTACTCCGAATATGTATACTACTCTCTCAATAGATGCGTCAAATCAAGGAGAATTTGTTATAATGGATTGGGATGGGGGAAACCCACTGAGAGAAACTATAGATATTCCAAGAAATAATCTTAATTCGGTATATCCATGGTATTTTGAAGATTATAATATGAACAGTGTCACAGATAACGATTATATTGATCCGTGGATTGTTAAATGGCTTAATGTAAGTGCTTTTAATGCTGAGAATGAAAGCTTATCACCCTATACTTTAAATACAGTTTTCAATTATTATGTCATGGCTGAAGAAAGTGAATTAACTATACCTTTAAATCAGTCTTTTCCTATGCAAATTGATTTACTAATATCTCAAACGGGTCCAAAAATATTAAAATTTGATTGGTTAATAGATAATCCTAATAACAATCCACTGAATTCTTATGATTTGATATCTCCGTCAGGTAAATCAATGGATCTTGTCCCAAGTCCAATAGCAGCTAAAGCTTTTTCTGGTGCTACAGTATTCTTTTATATTCCATTTGTTGCTCATGAAACTGGAACTTATAGGCTATTATTAGAAGCGTTCTATCCTTCAACACCGGCATTCTTAAAATTAGATTTTTTGGATTTCTCCTTAAATGAATTAAATCTTGATAAATTTACATATGGTGGAGCTATGGATGAATTTCCAAGTTATCAAGATACATTTGAAGAGGAATGGGATGCTGAGTGGTTTAGAATAGAGGGATATGAAGGAGAAAAATATACTTTAGATATAGGATATGACTACGCTATAGGTATGCCTTTAATAAATATATACTATCCCGGAGAGCATGGTTATTTAGGAGACTTTAATGTAGGTGTGGGAACTTTCGAGATATATTTTCCAATAACAGGATATGCTTATTTATCCTTTATTGACGGACCAAATGTTGGCCCATATAAAAATACTTTATTTTTAAGGAAAATTCCTGAAGTAGAACATACTATCGGGGGTAATTTAACGGCTATAAAAGTTTCAAAAGATCAAAGGGTTGCAATAAATTTTAAGATACAAAATGATTCATTTGTAAGATTTAATTATACTCAAGTTGGCAGTGGTAACACTCAAATTTCATCATTTGGCATTAACAATGGAATTATTTTTGAAGATTCTAAAAATATTAAAGGATATGAAATTTTTACGCCTATTGAAACAAAATCAGTGAGTGGTATGGACTTCTTTTATTATTATTTACCTAATGGAACTTACCAAGCGATATTAAAGAATGAATTCGTCAATTATGATAGTGTTTTACAGATTAGTTCAAAACTCATTGCCTTGGAGAACAGTCCAATTCCAATCAATTATTTAACTTATCCAGAAACAAACCCAACTCAATTTATTACCCTTGAATTTGGACCGGATGATTTTAATTCAAGTCTTAAGGAAGGAATAAGCATTGGAATAAATATCACAAGTCCAGGACAATACAGATTAAATATTACAATGTTAGCCTCAGATAATTTAGCAGCAATACCAACTCTAGTGAATCCTTCAGCTGTTATTTTTTATAATAATACAGATGCAGAATACTATGATTACACATCAACTATTACTACATTAAATCAATCATTTCCGGTATTTACAAGCACAGGTGATAATTTGTTTATAGGTTATCCTAGAAAATGGCATGATATGAATTTCAATTTTACTCAACTTGGAAATAATGATGGCGGTCAAGATCTTTTTCCAAACGTATGGCATGATGGTTCATGGTTTTCAATGAGTATGTTAGATCCCCTAACTGATGAATTTGAAAATAATGAAACATGGGTTATTGATATAAATGATCCAGATTTTATAGATTGGGAAAAAGGATCTGACTTTGATTTTCCTAATATTAATGAAGATGATTTTTATTGGCTACAAATTGATTGTTCTGACGGCTATGGTGGTGGTGGTGAAACAGTCCCATTCTTAGATTTAATTCAATTATCAAATATTACAATATCTGGAGATCTTAACTTAGCACTTGTAAGAGACAGTTCTTATAATTATAGTGATTACTGGATGCCTTTACAACCTACAGAACCACCTACATTTTTCCTTAATCAAAAATCAGCTAATCTAGCTGAAACCGATGAAAACTGGCTTTTTACAAATAGTGATCCTCGAACTATAGGATTTGAGGAAGGATCCTATAAGCTATTAATCATTCCAGAAAATTGGGATTATCCCGGGTCTATTAAGCTTCAATTTGCTATAGAGAATTATTGGAATTATAATGTTGAGCAATCTTTCACAATTACAGAAGAACCATTAGCATATCCATGGCAAATCGGAAATCTAGTGAATGTAAACGAATCCATTTTATTTAATTACACAACGTATCCTTATGACTTTTCTGTATCATTTAATGATACTATCGTAAGTTGGGATGATTACACCGGGTATTTTGAGGGGTATATTGTTTTAAATTGCTTTGGAACTGCTTATAGTTGGACGCAATTAGTTGTAGAAGCGTCAAATATAACAGATTATGAACTCTATTTAATGCAAGAACTTCCATGGATAAATGGCAATGGACCAAATATGGAGATTGCTACAATAGATACATCCATAGGAGCCAATAATACTATTGAATTTGGTGTAATTCGGGATAACTTCACATTGCTTTTTGAATATCATGGAGATGGGGATGAAAACATTGAATTTAACATTGGATTGAGGCAATATAATACAACTGCTTTATACAGCAATGAGATCACAGCATCTTATACTCCACCATCAACCCCATCAAATGGAGATATTCTTGTATTAACTTTAGCAATTGTAATCCCTACCGTCGCTGGAGCTGCTGTAGTAGTTGTATATGTGCTTAAGAAAAAAGGTCGAATACTTACAAAAACACCTTAAGTTAAATAAAAAATTATTTTTTTTTCTTTCTATAGAGCTTTTCAGATTTACTTTTAATTTATTTTCTGTTTTTTCTAGAGATAAAATAATGTCCTAATTCAAGCTAAATTATTTCTATAAACCTAACATTAGAGATAATTAATTAGAGATTTCTACAATTATTATTGTTTATATTCGAGATTTAATAGTGTTGGGTGTTATTATATGACTTTGTCGTTATTAAAAACTTAATAAAATTCAAAATTATTTTTACTAAATACTAGTGGTGCAAAATTTTGTACAAAAATTCGGATAAATTAGTTGAAATAAACTGATTTTTTAGCTCAATTTTTAGAGAAAAACTTTTTTTTTTAATTAAATTTATGAGTTCTTTTTACTTTTCTTTTTAAAATAACGATGTTATTAAGAAACAGCAAAAATTAAATCTCATAATAGCACTCTACCAATAAAATTTATGGAATAATGGAATCCAGCGTTCATAAAATATGAGAAAGATTTATTAAGTTAGGTGACTATTTGTAAAATAGAAAAAAACTATTTTTTTTCTAGTAGTGGAATGTTTGTTTTTTTAGCCTAGAATTTATTCCTCCACGAATAATGTTAAAAAGTTCATTCCATTACTTTTTCTTTTTTAAGAGATAATCTCAGAATAAATTTAACTTATTTTAACAGCTTGAGACGCAGATTGAGTTGAAATAAAATCTATATTGTTTAATTAGAGTTAATTTTTTTAATTTCTTGAATTAAAGCTGGAATTACTTCATTTAAATCTCCAATTATACCATAGTGCGCTACGTTAAAGATTGCGGCACTTGGGTCTTTGTTGATAGCGACGATAACATCTGCATTTTGCATGCCAACTACATGCTGGATTGCCCCCGAAATACCACACGCAATATATAATTTTGGAGATACTGTTTTACCTGTTTGACCAATTTGTCTACCGGGATCAAGCCAATTTAACTCTACAGTTATTCTTGAGCCTCCTAATTCCGCACCCAAAACATCAGCTAACTCTTCTAAAAGTTTAAAATTTTCTTTAGAGCCAACACCTCTGCCTCCTGCTACTATAATCTCAGCATCTTCTAGATTTACAGATGTTTTACCTTTGTCTATTCTTTTCAAAATCTTAGTAACAGAATCCTTTTCTTCAAACGTATAATCAATAATTTTAGTTTTTACATCTCTTGCCGCATTTTCAGCTATTTTAAAGATACCAGGTCTTACTGTTGCCATTTGTGGCCTACCGGAGGGAGTTAGGATTGTTGCCATTATATTCCCGCCGAAAGTTGGGCGTGTTTGAAGTAAATTTTTAGTTTCGGGATTAATATCTAAACCAGTGCAATCGGCTGTTAAACCTGCATTTAATCTTTTTGCTACTCGGGGAGCAAAATCTCTCCCAGTAGGTGTGGCTCCAATTAAAATGATTTCTGGCTTATTCTCTATAACTAATTCTGTTATAACTTGAACATATAAATCTGAATAATAATCTTTTAATATTGGAGACCTAATGTATAAAATTTCATCCATCCCATATTGATTAAATTCTTTCAATTTATCATCGAATTTATCTCCTAATAATACAAGTGTGAGGTTCACATTTAATATATCTGCCAATTCTCGCCCTTTTCCAACAAGTTGAAAAGCTACTGGATGAATTTTACCTCTAAAATGTTCTGCTATAACCCATATTCCTTTATATTGAGAAAAATCTATTCTTTTTGAGATTGCTATATCTCGTTCTATTGTTATAGCCTCCTCAGGGCATATATCAACGCAAACGCCACATAAATTACAATTTGGCAAAATAATTGCTATATCGCTATTTAATTCGATAGCTCCATAAGGACAACTATCCACACAGCTTGCACAACCAGAACACAATTCTTTATCAACGTTTATACTCAACTAATTAATCCTCTTAAAATATTTTATCGTTCTTCAAGTTCTGAACTAATTTACGGACAATTTCCTCATTACTCCCTTCTAAAATAATATGATTTCCTTTTCTTTCAGGACTAAAAATTTTGGATACTTCAGTCATAGAGCCGTTTAACCCGATTTTCGATTTATCTGCGTCTATTGAAGTAGCATCGAGCTTTACTACTCTTGATTCTTCATGTGCTTTCATTATTCCTGCCATCGAAGGATATCGTGGTTTATTAATATCCTTAAAAACGGAAATTAATGCGGGTAAGTGCGTCTCTATTACTACAATCTCAGTAATTCTAAAAGCCCGTTCTACTACTATTTTATCGTTCATTATATCTATATTTTGGACATAGGTGATTTGTGGAATTCCTAGTTCCTCTGCCAATTCAGGAGGTACCTGGCCCGTATCTCCATCTATTGCTTGAGCACCACATATAACAAGATATTTTTCTTCTGGTTTATCTTCATTTACAATTTTTTTAATTGCTAGAGCTAAAGTATAAGACGTAGCTAAGGTATCTGCTCCAGCAAAAGCTCTATCGGTTAATAAGTATCCCTTATCTGCTCCCATCGCTATTGCTTCACGTAGTACTTCTTCTGCTTGAGGGGGACCCATACTTAAAACAAAAACTTCAGCGCCATGTATTTGTTTTAATATCAGAGCTAATTCAATAGCGTTTCGATCGGGGGGATTAATTATTGATTCCACACCTTCCCTAACAAGAGTATTGGTATTAGGATCTATTTTTACCTCTGAGACTCCTGGTACTTGTTTTATACATACAAAAATTTTCAATTCGAAACCACTATTTATTTAATTAAGTCTAACATTAATCATAAACAAATTTTTTATAATCGTAAAATTAATTCAAGAAAAATAAATTTTCCGATAATAATACAAAAATTTGAAAGAAAAATTAGTTATTTAATAATTATGATTCCCATTTCTTTCAATTATATTCCCTTTCTAAGTAAATTGTTGGCAATGACTAACCTTTGAATTTCAGAGGTGCCTTCATAAATTTCTCCCATCTTTGCATCCCTGAAATATCTCTCTACAGGGTATGCTTTCATTAAGCCATAACCTCCATGGATTTGAACTGCACCATGAGCAGCTAGCATTGCTGCTTCAGAAGCTACTAATTTCGCCATTGAACTAGCCATTCCAAATGGTATTCCTTTATCATGCATATCTGCTGCTTTATAAGTGAATAACCGAGCCGACTCAATAGCACAAGCCATATCAGCAATCTTCCATTGTATTGCTTGGAACCTCCCAATAGGCTTGTTGAACTGAACTCTTTCATTGGCATATTTTATTGAGGCTTCTAACGCTGCTTGTCCTAAACCCACACATTGAGCAGCAATACCTATTCTGCCAAAATCCAAAATTTTCATAGCCATCTTAAAACCTTCTCCAGTATTCCCTAGAATATTCTCATTAGGCACTCGAACATCCTGAAACACTAGCTCAGATGTATTTGAGGCACGTACTCCTAACTTATCCTCTTTTATTCCTACTGAATAACCAGGACTTTCTGCATCTACTATAAAAACAGTCAACTGTTTCCTGCTATCTTTTTCACCTGATTTAGCTACTACTAATAATGTTTTAGCTATACCACCAGATGTAGCGAATATCTTTGTTCCATTTAGGATCCATTCATCTCCATCTTTTTCTGCCGTCATTTGTACTCCTCCTGCATCTGAACCTGCATTTGCTTCAGTTAAACAAAAAGCTCCTACTTTATCTCCTTTCACGAGATCAGGAAGATATCTTTGCTTCTGGTCTTCAGTTCCGAATTTATATATTGGATAAGCAGCAACCCCATTATGTACAGCCATAGTTATTCCCCAAGCTGCATCAGCACGTCCAATTTCCTCAATTATAATACAAAAACCGATTGTATCATTATGAAATCCAGCTCCTCCGTATTCTTGTGGAATACAAGCTCCAAAATAATTCATTTCCTTCATTTTCTGAAAAGCTATCTCATCTAACTGTTGCTTTTCGTCGCTTTCTTTTGCTACAGGGACTAGAAATTCTGCACCAAATTCCCTTGTAATTTTTTTAATCATTTTTTGATGGTCATTTAATGAAAAATCCATAAAAACACCTGATTTTATAAAATCTATATTAGAACACTAGTTGTCTATCCTAATTATATCTTATTATCTTTTAAAAAGCTATAGAGAAAAGAAATTGATGATCCTAATTAATGAAAAGAGTTTTAACTCGATGTAGGTAAATTTCATAATATTAACCATTCAACTCCTATTATTAATTAAATAATCATTTATTTTAAGACGACTATTAGATCTTAACCTTAATTTGATTAAATTCTAACTTTATTGACTTAGGTATTTAAAAATTATTTTTTATAAATCTCCTTATAGGAATAATTAAGAAAGAATTGGTTTTTTGTTGATTACTGTTTAAATTATAGTCTGAACTTTTATCTAGCCTAATCAAAATTATAATAATAAGAATCAAAATAATTTACAAGGTGTATATGACATGAGTTTAGTATGTAGTAGTTGTGGAAGAAAAATAGAACCACTTCCATTGGAATGCGGGCACAGTATCAACATTAATAATGAAACTAATCAATGGGAATGTACGATGGGAGATTGCGGAAGCGTCACACTTGAGAATTTTTTATGTGAAAATTGTTGTATCAATACAAGCATATTGAATATATTTAATAACTATAAACTCCTTTCAGTTGAAAATGAAGAATTTCGATTAGAATTAGACCTATTGAAAAGAAAAGTCGTTCAAATGAATATACCCGATACAGGATTTAAATTTTGGGTCAAATTTGGAGAAGGAAAGTTTAATTACGGGAAAGGTGAAATAGAGGGGACCGAAATTTTTATAACAAGCTCACATGAGATTATGAATGGGATTCTTAAAGGAGAACTTGATGGAAAGACTGAATATCTTAAAGGTAATATTAAATTGGAAGGAGATCTTCAGTTTATTGTTCTTTATTTAGATCTACTTAATCTAGCTTTAGAAATTAACGGAGAGGTGAGAAGGGACTAATGACGAAGAAAACTTTTGTTTGGGGTCATAGAGGTACAGGTTTTAAAGGTGTGTCGAATTCTATGTCTTCGTTTCAAAATGCTATTAATATAGGAGTTGACGGTATTAAAACTGAAGTAAAAATATCAAAAGATGATAAATTATTTATAACCTATAACCAAAATCTTAAAACAAATGGAGAAGCTAAAGCACTTAATGAATTAAACAGTAATGAAATCAAGAAGTATAAATTGGACAATGGAGAGTCAATTCCTACTCTCACAGAGTTATTTGAAGAATTTAAAGATTCTGGTATTAAATATAATTTTGATATACAAAATCCTGAGATAGGAATAAGAATAATAAAGATTGCTGAGGAGTTTGATCTAATTGATAAGGTAGAATTA
>SDBT01012216.1_pt1 | contig 13798 bp, 7 predicted proteins | sample 2277101 | NCBI WGS metagenome assembly SDBT01 (sample SAMN10404973, study PRJNA504765) | marine sediment metagenome | isolation source: marine sediment core GS10_PC15, 103 cmbsf | place: Arctic Ocean: Southern Knipovich Ridge | collected 2010
TATTCCATTTGTTATTTCAATTGATGGCTGCGTCGCTTAACGTTGCGCCCGCGGTGCCAGTGAGCAGGCCGTCCATCGTGATAGCTCCGATGCCTGTCATGACTCCGGTAGAAGTGATGTCCCAGTCGGTGGAATCAATGTCGATGGTGCCCGTGTTGTTACCAATGGAGGCGCCATCTTCAGTTACGAGACCTCCGCTAATTGTCAGGTCGTCACTCAGCTCAAAGCGGTCTGTTGTATCATTCCACACAAAGCCTTCCCACGCATCATTATTTCTTCCCAGGCTCAATGTACCATCACTGTCTGTTGCCGCATGGTCATCGGCTATATAGGCAATACCAATCGTCGCCTGATTTCCTTCTATGCGCAGGTCATCTGAAAGTGTGAACCGCGAATTAGTGCCATCCCATTTCAGGGTTTCATTGAGGGCAGCACCAAACGTTATGGTTATATCAGTTCCTGAATTGTCTGCATCCAAAGTAAAAGTGTCTTCAGTGGTTCCCGTGTCTGTATTTTGGGTATGTCCACCTACTACGCTTCCGCCTTCACCGCCACTCATGCGGAGGTCGATGATTTTTAATACATCTGCAGTTCCTTCCTGAAGAATCAAGTGAGCAATTGAAAAGCCAACAGTACCCCATGCGCTTGGAATGGCACTGACTGCTACGTTGTCTGAGTCTTCTTCTGCTTGTGCCAGAGCTGTATATTCACTAGTTGTGGGTTTTCGTTGACGCTCCATATGCAAGCCGCCATAAATATCCCCCCAAATAAAGAGTTTATAGTATTTACCATTCCCTATAGCGGTGTCACCCCCTGTTCCATCGTCGTAATTTACATTGTCCAGTTGGGTGTAGGTGTTGTAAAAGAAGTCAATCATATTGTCCGTGGTCGTGTCTTTGGCAGTATAGGTGATTTCTTCATGCATATGGATTACTGTTCCCTGTGTAGTGGCAATTTCTAATCCTGTGTTGGTAAGAGCGATACCTGAAAGCCATAATACCCCTGTTGCACGTAGGCGATTATTTGTGTCGCCGATAAAATTACGGATGTAATTCGTCAGATTTTCAATGTAATAAAAAGTTGCCGAGCTTACGCCCACAGTTCCCACTAACACCTCAGCTATTGGCACATAATCAAAAGCTTGGGTGCTGGGGTCGGTGGTGCTGGCTACTACGTAGGCAGAACCAGTATCCTCGCGTACATAAACATAATTGAGTGTAGGACTTGCATCAGTCCCCCCTGTAAGCGCAATGCCAGTTGTAGGACTGTCATTTATAATATATTCCGTATTTTCAATATTAGCTGTAAAGTCGGTGCCATTTGGATTGTCGTAAGTCAAATAAGCTACACTGCTGGCTATGTATTCACCTAAATCTAATTGTACATCAATTGTATTGCGGTTGATTTCATCATTCTGAGTTGTTGCGTCTTCCAGATCCTGTGCATATTGGGCGCTCATTAATCCTTTTTGTAAGGGGGTTGCATCCTGAATATCATCTGTGCCATCGGTGTGTGAAGCCGCATGAGGCTCATGAATCACGTCTTCCCACGCACTGCCGTTCCACATCATCATTTTGTTTGTGACAGTATCAAAATATAATTGTCCATCAACAGGTGAAATTGGCGCAGTTGATAGATTATCAATAGCTACATCTTTTAGCTGGTTTTGTCCCATGCTCATATCATTACTAAAATTAAATTGAGCAGTGTCCCATGATATAGATTCTGTATTTGTACCCCCGAATTCTAATGTAAGTGATGTTACAGTCGCATCATCATTTGAACCAATCTGAAAGATTTCAGACGTATTTTCAAATGTGTCATCTTCCACAAACAGAATCATGGCAAAGGCAGGCTGAATGTATGCAGCTAGCATCGCCAGTCCAATTAGGCCGGATGAGATTAATTTAAAAGTTTTTATTTTTCTTTTCATTGCTCTAAGGTTAGAGTTTTAGATTTTTAATGTTGGAGATAATGGGCATTACTTTGCCCTCCTCCGCCGAGGCTTCGGAGGGCATCAAATGCCAATTATTTATTAGTTTGTGTAAGCCAAACTAATCGTACCAACATCAGTGATTCCACTGTTTGTTTCGTCTACGTGCATCTTAAGGATGATTTCAATTACATCCCCAGCTACTAAAGTTTGCCCACCACAGTTGCCGATAGCGGCTGCCGCGATGGTTATATTGGTCCATGTGTTGTTTACTGCACTAGCATTGGTGGCAGAGGTAGCACATTGGGTGTTATCGGTATCGTTGCGCAGAGTAATATCTACCGCATTATCTGTAATTACCGGATTAGTGGTTGCTGTACGGATTCGGGTTACCAAATCGCCTACTGCTGAAAAGTCATCCGGCAAAGTGTAGCGGAAACGAATATCGTAATCATGCAGTGCTGATTTTTTAGTAGTCCATCGGTAATGCTGTTCACGGTTTGTACTGTCGTATAGAGCTTCCATTTTTCCGTTGTTGCTACCTCCATCGCCCCACAGTGTGTAGTTCGGATATTCCGGTTCAAATACCATGGTGTCGACTTTTGCGGAAGTTGAAGTCCATGCATTTGTACCTGCATTGATACAAGTGTAAAGAACATTATTGGTGGTATCCATAATCAGCTCACCCACCGTGGTACAAGTGGTACCTGGGTTGGTGATTCCGGCAACTTCACGTATGCGGAATTCAGTTGAACCAGAGAAGTTTACAATTCCAGTTGAGGTGAAACCTGTGAAGTTACTACCTACACCAGCGCCACTGATATCCCATGTAGAAGTGTCGATGGTTGTTTGACCAGATGTAGTAACACTCATGCTGGCTGAATCGATATCAACGGCATCGGTTGCTTCAATCAACACATCATCTTCAGCTTCTAATGCAATGTCATTTCCATTTTCACCTGCATCCGGTGCAGCATTGCCGGATAGCAATACTACATTGTCGTTTGCAGCATTATCGGTATCATCAGCGCCGATCGTTACACTACCGTCATCTGAATTAATGCCGATTGCACCGTTGGCATTTAAATCTAATGCAGTGGCTCCGACAGAGTTACCAATTGTGATTAGTCTTTCACCATTGGTACCCAAATTGATGTTTTGGTCTATATCATCGTTACCAATGCTGATTACACCGGCTGAAGAATTAATTTCAAATAGGCCTACAGCATCAAGAAGGAAGTCATCACCTGCGTCTATTGTTATGTCACCATTGGCTGCACCTCCGGCATTAATAGCAATTGCTCCATCGGTGGTATCTACATCGATTCCACCAGCGGTTGCATTAATATCAATCGCATCAGTACCAGTACCAGTTGATTGCAGTACTAAGCTGGAATCAGTAGCCCCTGTTACTCCGATGGTCAAATCATCTGCTGCACCGTCAGAAGCTAATGTGATGTTCGATGCATCGGCAGCACCATCGATAGAGAAAGATGATGTGGTATCTACAACTAAAGTTGCGGAATCTACATCTATTGCTGCACCTGCATTTAGGATATCTATATCAGCAGCTCCATCACCAGTTAGTGCTAATGCACCACCATCAGAAGTGAGGCCGATGCCTGCACCGCCGATAGTTATACCTGCGTCGGAATCAATACCTACAGCACCTACGGCATCAATGTCGAATGTAGCACTTGCTGTTAAGGTGTCATCTGCATCAGTTCCGTATACGGTTTCAAAGTCCGGGTTCCCAGAGGAAAGCGCTGTCCAGGTACCCGGATTACCAGTTACTGTACAAATGGAAGTTGTATTAGTGGCAGTATTATAGAAAATATCACCTTCTGTACAAGGAGTTGGGTTGGCTGCACCCTGATGTAATGCCAGTCTGCTCGCTCCGCTGAAATCAATTACTCCAGTGGAAGTGATGCCGGTAAAACCTGTGGCAACACCAGCAGAGCTAATATTCCATGTATCTGAACCGATTACAATAAATCCACTGCCTACACCAGCGTTAGCAGCAGATATGGTCAAGGTTTGATCACCAGCGTCATTACCGGTAATTCCCCATGTGGAACTTTCTTGGGCATCGATTGAAATACTGCCTGCAGTTGTGGTTAAGCCGATTGCATCGGTGCCTGTACCACTCGATTGGAGCAATATACTGGAATCAGTTGCGCCAGTAACGGCAATAGTCAAGTCTTCTCCAGCGGCGTCGGTAGCCACACTTAAGTTAGAAGATTCTGTGGCATCAATAGTGATTCCGTTGTCATTTGTTGCATCAATATCAATATCACCAGCAGTGGCGTTAATATCAATCGCATCGGTACCGGTTCCAGTTGACTGCAGTACTAAGCTGGAATCAGTAGCTCCTGTTACCTCAATAGTCAAATCGTCTGCTGCACCGTCAGAAGCAATAGTCATATTCGAAGCATCAGCACCATCGATAGAAAATGCTGTGGCTGTGTCGATAGTAATACCGCCAGCCGTTGCATTAATATCCACTGCATCAGTGCCAGTACCAGTTGACTGCAAAACTAAGCTTGCGTCCTGAGCGCCGGTTACTTCAACGGTCAAATCATCTGCTGCACCGTTAGCAGCTAATGTGATGTTTGATGCGTCGGCAGCACCATCGATAGAGAAAGATGATGTGGTGTCTACAGTTAAGGTTGCGGAATCCACATCTATTGCTGCACCTGCGTTGGCAATGTCTATATCAGCAGCTCCATCACCAGTCAGCGCTAATGCACCGCCATCAGAAGTGAGGCCGATACCCGCACCGCCTATGGTTACTGAGCCGTCAGCATCAAAGATCAAATTGCCGGATGCATCGATAGTAAAGTTAGTTGCTGTTAATGTATCGTCAGCGTCATTAGCATATACGGATTCGAAATCAGCACCACCGGCAGATACGGCTGCCCATGTGCCTGGGTTAGCCACTGCGGTACAAATCTGCAGTTCATCGTCTGTGGTGTCGTAGATAAGTTCACCTACGAATTTACATTCCGCATTAGTTGCCGGGTCGGTATCTTCACGTATTCGGAACATGTCCGATCCGCTGAAGTCTAAACCCGTTCCGGAACCGACAATTACTTCTGCATTTGCAGGAGTGGCGATTGTTAAGTCGCCTGTTCCGTCGTCGAATGTAATGGTCGCGTCTGTGGTGTCATTGCCGAATTGCAATGTGGCATCTTCGTCACCGCCGTCATTTGCATTGATAGTCAATGCTTCTGAATCAATATCATGTGAATCATCATCTTGAAACAGAATGATAGCGGAGGCTTGGCCTGCAAAGCTCATTGTGAGCATCAGGGTGGCCAGTAATCCACTTACGCGACGCATCCATTTCGATCGGATTGCGTTAAATATTTTCATTTTATTTTTTTAAGTGTTAAATAAATCCAGTTTTCTGACGTGAGAAGGGAAATACTTGAATCATTTGAAAAGTTCTTCACTTTGTTTCGCACTTTTTTTCATGATTCATCCTTACTTCGTTTCGTCCTTTCGGACTCACTATGTTCGGACCGTATTTCTCGCATCTGCTTGGAGGTCTCTCCGTTTCAATCCTGGAGGCGGATATGAGCCGCATTGGCGAGCGGCTCTAGCCTCTGTTGCTAACGATTAACTTTAATCATCAGGGGCAGAGGGATGTTGGTTATTTCAGATTTCTGATCTCAGATTTCAGATTTGATTTATGCATATTTTTTAAATCTTCAATCTTTAATCCTAAATCTGGTTTTTGAGCATAAGCGTTAGAATCGAGCTGTTTTGGGTCGTGAGGGCTGATGGTGTTACATAGGCATGGGGGTTAAATAATATTTCGAGTTGTGGACCGTATTGTGGGCCGGATAGTGGCTCGAATAGTATTTTTTTTCACCATTCGGTCCACAACTCGGCTCACCATTCGAACCACCATTCGGCTTAACGGCCGATATAGTTAAAGGCGAGATCGCTTACATAGGCTCCACCAGCGTTGGTGGCGCTCATTTTTATGTAAATAGTGATCTCAGAGCCAGCGATAAAAATACCGCCACCTCCGAAACCAATATTCGTAGTAGTAAAGGTTGCACTAGCTAATCCTGAATTTCCTGCCAAAGTTCCAATATTTTGCCCCAGGGAATCTTCCATGGTTACGTCTAACCGATTGTTTGCGAGATTTACGTTATTGGTTTTGTATCGAAAGACAATTGGGGTTGCCTGCCAGGCAGTAAAATCATCCGGTAATCTCCAGCGCACCACAATGTCGTAGTCCTGTATGGCAGGTTGTTTAGTGGTCCATTGGTAGTAATTGAAGTTGTTTGGCGCACCAGCTCCATCCGTATCTACGAAATGAGATTGTATTTTTCCACGATGACTTCCTCCTCCAAGCCCTTCTGCAACGGCACCAGGGAAATGCGGTTTTAAATTCACTGCTTTATTGCGAACTGCTAAATTCGTAAAGGGGATACTAGCCAGATTTACCCCGTTTACTGTGCCGGTGGTGGTCAGGTTTCCCTGGATATTAACATCATCGGAAAAATTAAACCAACCATCAGCTGCTGCTACACCATTGGGGTCATAACTGAGGATTTGATTCAAAAGAGCACTTCCAAAACTCAATTGCACAATCCCACCGGCTGCATTGTCATTGGTATCAATTTGCCAGATGTCTGCATTGGTTCCAGACGGCATGAAATTTATACCAAAAACACCACCTGCATCCAGTATTGCCAAATCTCCTGCATTTGTACCAACTTCTCTATTATCCACAGTATCCGCGTTTTCTGCGTAGGCCTGGTCGTGGATGGTCTTACGGTCTATCAGGTCGGCAATAGCACCTTGTGGATCCAATATTTCATAGGCTGTATCCGGCTGGCCGGTCAGTTTAACCTCTACCTGTAAAAAGTCATGAGTACCAGCTGTAAAGTTGGGGAAGACAGTTGTACTGCCCAGACTCATGTTAAAGAGGCCAAAGGTGCCAGTGGTCGCATTGTGCACTTCCTGCCAACCAGCGTAACGTGGAGAAGCAACATTGATTGCCCCGCCTGCCAGTGTATCAGCCGCCTGCCAGTCAGCAGAGTTCCACAAGCTAAAACGGAATGTGTAATTTCCGCCTAAAGGATTATTAGAACTGTTTAAAAGCCTACCCTGATAGTTTATTGTGGCAGGAGTAGTGGTAGCAGCTTTTAGAATACCGCTGGTGCTTATTAACACACTTGCGGTTGCTAATACCAATGCGAAAATTGGTGCCAATAATTTATATTTTTTGATTTTATGCATAAATCTTTATATTATAGCATATTTCAGAGGGGAAAGACAGACTACAGGGCTTGTCAGACAATGGTATTATTGTTTAGTTTGATGGCTTAAATAAGCCAAAAAGTTGGTTTTTTAGTAAAAATTCTAATTTCAAGCAATTTTTAGGCAACAAAAAACCCTTTACGTAGTAAAGGGTTTTTTGACACATTTAAGAATTTAATTATCTTTTACTTCTTTTCCTTCGCTTTTTTGTCAAGTACTTCTTGGCCCTCTTTTTAAGATTTGCTTTTGCCTTTATAGCATTTTCTCTTATAGGCGGTTCTGTAACAAGCCATACGTTCGTAACAAATAAAATAATTATTAATATAAGCAGGATCAGAATCATGCTTCTTACGCCTATGCTGTACTTTATTACAGGCGCTGCAGGCCTAAGGCATTCTGATACCGGATAAACAGTGAAGGTGTAATCCAGTGTGAATAGATTTTTCGCCAAATCCATGGCGCTTATGTTTACGGGGACTTTTTCACCCTCTTCTTTAATAAAATCATTTTCAGGATTAACAGTGATTTTGTACTTTCTAGGCGTTCCATCGTAAGTAAACGTATTTTCCCCATCTTTGGTGTATAGAATGCCATCCAGTTCTATTTTAAGGCTATTCAAGTCTACCCCTGAAAGATTATCCAAAATCGTGAAGGAAAGATCTGTATTTGGGACCATATTCTCCCAGCCTACACCTGGCCTAAGATCTTCAATCCATGGCGGTTTTGTGTCTGATAGTGGCGGAGGCGCTGCAGGTCGCAATGGTATTTCTTCGCATACTCCTGGTTCAAAAGTATATGTGCCGCTAAAAACAGTATTTAAAATGTCATCAGCCCCTCTTCCTGCCACATTACTGTCTACAGTCGAGCCTGGCGAATATTTAAAGCTAATCGTAGTGGATTTAACCCCTGGCTTACTCTTAAAAACAAGGCGTGCCAGCATTCCGCTTCCGGAAAAAAATCCATTTTCACTGAAGGCTGTAATGAAGATATCCCCATTTCTGATAATTTTACCCGGATAGCTTTTGTACATTCCTCCCGGCAGGATATCCAGCATTTCTATTTCATTCGGATTATAGCTCATGAATGCATCTGCCCCGCGTGTTTCCGCACCCTGAGTATCAACCATGATATTCACAGTATTTTGACACTCTTCCGTGAGACTGGCTGATGCCGGGCTTAGGCTGAGTTTTGCGGCATAAGCCGGAGTTTGAAATGCTATCAGCAACCCTATGATGAAACTGCAGAGCAGTATTTTTTTCATTTTTGTTTTTTAACCCCCTCCCGACCTCCTCTGTCTCGCTGCGGCGAGTCTTCTCCTCCTGGCAGGAGGAGATTGTTTGGTTTTTGTTTTTAAATAAATCTATATATTATAGCAAATTTCTCTCTGAAAATCAAGACTTGAGCTTAAAACGATTCACCGTTTTTGTAGATGTTATTTACGGTCATCGTTATATCGAGCGCATTTACCAGTCCGTCCTTGTTTAAATCAGCGTGTATATCACTCGTATAAAGAGCTTTTACGGTTGCAGTAATATCCAACGCATTAATAAAATCGTCTTTGCTTTTATGCACATCACCTGCGAGAAGGTAAAAGGTTTCTCCGAAAGTAAAATCAAGATTATGGATTTCGCTGTTTATTTCTTCTCCTCGGATTATTTTGGTTAAATGTGAGAGTCCTTTAAGCGAAACATCATATAATCCGTCAGGTAATTTATCTGTTGATATGCTTCCAAATCCAGAATCGTTTATTGGTATTTGAGTTTCAAAAATCACATTTCCAGTATTCCTGGAAAAGAAGACAAGTTTTGCCGAAGTTCCCCAATTTTGGGTTGGATTTACGCGTTTTTCAGGGCGCGCTTTGATTTTTATCAGCTTTACACCCGGTTTTTCCAGTGAACAGATGGAATTACAACCATCACCATCATCATTATTTCCATCATCACATTGTTCACCTGCGTCTCTTATTCCGTTACCACAAAGCGGAACAACAGTTCCCCCTCCGGGAAATTCAATTGTACATACTGCTGAGCAACCGTCCCCGTCGATATTGTTTCCATCATCGCACTGTTCACCAGTAGTTTCAGTAAAAATTCCATTACCACAAGTAGAAAGGGTGCAATTGTAATCGCAGCCATCGCCATTAATTGTATTTCCATCATCACATTGCTCCCCAAATTCTAAAATTCCATTTACGCAAAGCTGTTCCAGGTATACGAGCCCGGAGCCTAGTGTGTAGTTACCAGAATAAGCAAAATTACCATCCACAAAACCTACAATTGTGCTGTTGATCTTGTAATTTGCTGAATTTAGTAAAGTTCCTCCGGTATTTAATTCACTTACATCAATATTGTAATTCGTGCTGGAGTCTGCAATCACTAAGTTAGCGAAGAAGAAGCTTGCGATCAGGCCGGCGATGAATTTTCTGATACACATTTTTATTTAAAATAATCTTTATATTATACCAAATTTACCTCTGAAAAGCAATGCTAATTGAGGTGTAGGAGAACCAATTAGAAAAATCTTGCAATTTACCTGTACGTCTGTATAATTTTTCCGCTTTAATCTTTAATCTGTATTTGTTATGTTAGTCGAACGAGCAGCACTTGAAAAAGTCCGTAATTTCGGAATTATCGCCCACATCGATGCGGGTAAAACAACTGTTACCGAACGTGTTCTTTATTACACAGGTATCAATTACAAAATCGGGGAAGTCCATGAAGGTGAAGCCACTATGGACTGGATGGAACAGGAGCAGGAACGCGGAATCACTATCACATCCGCCGCAACAACCTGTTTCTGGAAAGAGCACCAATATAACATCATCGACACTCCGGGCCACGTGGATTTTACGGCTGAAGTAGAACGTTCCATGCGTGTTCTGGATGGCGGAGTGGTTGTTTTTGACGGCGTTGCTGGCGTAGAACCCCAATCCGAAACCGTTTGGCGGCAGGCAGATAAGTACACGGTGCCAAGAATGTGTTTTATCAATAAACTGGACCGCACAGGCGCTGATTTTTACAAATCTTTCCAGAGTATCTTAGATCGCCTGACCCAACATGCCTCTCCTATACAATTGCCTATCGGCAATGAAGCAAATTTTAAAGGTTTGGTTGATTTAGTAGAAATGAAAGCCACGGTTTATAAAGACGACATGGGTAAGGAAATGGAAGAAATAGATATTCCGGAAGACATGAAAGCAGATGCGGATGAATGGAGGGCGAAAATGCTGGAAAAAGTTGCGGAAGGAGATGATGAATTTATGGAAATTTTCATTGAAGGCAAGGATTTTACTGTTGATCAGCTAAAAGCTGCTATTCGCAGGTCAGTAATTGCCAGTAAATTCATCCCTGTTTTAACCGGTACAGCGCTTAAAAACAAAGGTGTACAGTTACTTCTCGATGCTGTAAACGACTATCTTCCTTCGCCTCTTGATATTCCTCCTGTTATCGGCCATTTGGCAGATGATGAGGAAGCAAAAATATCCAGAAAAGCAGACAGAAATGAACCTTTAGCAGCTTTGGCATTTAAAATCGCCACTGATCCGTTTGTGGGCCGTTTGATTTTTGTACGTGTATATTCCGGCGTCCTTAAATCAGGTTCTTACATCTACAATTCTTCTCAGGGCAGTAAGGAACGTATTGGTCGTCTTCTTCAAATGCATGCTAATAGCCGAAAAGAAATCGAAGAAATCCCAGCTGGCCACATTGGCGCGGTCATCGGCCTTAAATCCGTACGGACCGGTAGTACATTAATCGACGAAGGCGAGGAAAAAGTGATTCTGGAATCTATCACTTTCCCGGATCCTGTGATCTCTATCGCCATTGAGCCAAAAACCAAAGCGGATCAGGAAAAATTGGGATTAGCACTACAAAAATTAGCGGAAGAAGATCCGACATTCACCGTCCGGACCGACGACGAAACCATGCAAACCATTATCTCCGGTATGGGCGAACTGCATCTGGAAGTTTTGGTAGACCGCATGAAGCGCGAATTTAAAGTGGAAGCTAACATTGGCGCTCCTCAGGTCGCTTACCGTGAAACTATTCAAACCGAAGTTGAAGAAGAGGAAAAATATGCCAAGCAAACCGGTGGTCGTGGTCAATATGGCCATGTTCTTATGCGCATCTCTCCTAATGAAACAGGTAAGGGTTATGAATTTATCGATTCTGTTGTCGGAGGCCGTATTCCAAAGGAATTTATTCCGGCAGTTAACAAAGGTGTGGTAGAAGCGTTGACCCGCGGTGTTGTTGCAGGGTACCAAATAGTTGATGTAAAAGTAGAACTTTTTGATGGTTCTTTCCATGATGTCGACTCTTCTGAGCTGGCGTTTAAAATGGCTGCCTCTATTTGCTTTCAGCGGGGCGCCAAAAGAGCAAATCCAGTACTTCTTGAACCCGTTATGTCAGTCGAAGTGGTAACACCGGAGGAATTTATGGGTGATGTTATGGGTAATCTAAACTCTAAACGCGGACAGATCGAAGCTATGGGTGATCGCGGACAAGCTAAGACCATTGCCGCCAAGGTACCACTGGCCGAAATGTTCGGTTACGCAACCGATCTTCGCTCCATGACACAAGGCCGTGCCAGTTACACCATGGAATTCGCGAATTATTCTAAAGTTCCGAACAACGTTGCGGAGAAGATCAAGGAATCGAGGGGGATAGCCTAGACCCCCTCTCCCGACGTAACGTCGGGATGCTCCCCCTTATGTAAGGGGGAGATTATTTGTATAATGACTTTTAAGCAAATTAACAAACAAATCTCCCCCTCAAGCGAGGGGGAGTCCCCGAAGGGGGAGGGGGTCTTCCATTTGACATACAAAAAAATCAGTATTCTCAGTTTTTCAATTAGGCACTGATTTTTCTTTACTTTTCCCCTCTAAATGTGATACGTTTTTTAAAGAATATTAATAAAGATAAAAAATGAAGAAAAATACTAAGATCAAGAACACTCTTAAATGGATTAAGGATATGGCTTTTAAGGCTTTAGTCATACCTCTGCTTTTAGTTGCCGGTTATTATGTGCATGCCGCAATCGTTTGGCCGTCAACGGACCCAAACCCTGTTTCAGGAGTGGTGGGGATGTTTGTGGGTGAATCAGCAAGTAGTTTTGATGCTGATGATATTGGTTATGAAACAGCTAATGGATATTGTCAGGCGGCTGTAGCTGGAAGCCATATTTGCACACCGGATGAAATGATTAACAGTTATAATCATGGTACGCCCGATGCCCCTATTTTCACATATGACGACCTTCCTAATCTATGGATCAATAATGGTCCTCCGGGATTTACGGCTAGCGCCAATGATTGTAAAGGCTGGACTGTAAGTACAGAAGGGTCAGCTCAAGATCCTAATTTTGGGGCAATGTGGGTTTTTTCTAAAAATTTGGGCGGGCTTACCCCTTGTCAGACGGGTAAAAAGTTTGCGTGCTGCAAATAGTGTTATCGGTTGTCGTATCTCGAAGCTCGCATTATCGGTTGGCGTAACTCGAAGCTCGATCGAGCATCCAGTTACGATAAACGACAACCGATTGAGCATCCAGTTGCGATAAACGTTAGTCGATAAAGGTATTGAAATATGGTAAACGAAAACTGAAATCTATAACTTAAATTAACCTGAAATGAAAAATAAAATCAGATTTTTATTTCCATTAATCATCCTGGCATTTTTGTTCATTCCGAAGGCTTTTGCCGGGTCTTATGATTGTCCTTATAATCTGGCCGACCCTTCCACTTGTTGTTTAGATGGGGAAGATGGATATCAGGGGGTATACTGTAATCCTGGAGAATATATACAGAAAGTCGGTTCAAATTCTCCGAGCTGTAAAATATCTGCTGAGATCATGTCACTTGCTGCTATTGCATCTACTAAGCATCGCGTTGGGTTTAATTGTTTTACAGGGGCAATTAGCGGTATGTGCCAAGCCAATTGGTGTAAACCATCCGGAAGTAATGTTTGTGAATTATTAACAGGCAATGCCTGTCCATCTGAATTAAATCGCCAATTGGTTTGCCCTGGTGGGTGTGGCGGTTGTAGTGAGGGATATGTGTATTGTGTGGACGACCAGCCTGCTGGCCTTTTAGATGAGCCTGACCCTGATGGAGATACACTTGCTTGTGTAGAGGAAAAAGACGGAAGCGCTCTCCCTATTAATGGTGGTTTAACATGTGCAGAAATGGGTCGTGAAGTCGGAAACCCATGTACCGGTGAATGTACAGATTGTCCTGCGGGCAAAACAGCATCAGGTCGGACTCCTAATTTATGTATTAATTTTGCACAGCGATTTATTGAAATTTTTTATGACGGACTTACCTCTTTAGGCGGAAACGCTATTAATGTGGGCGGAGTTGATCTGGCTCATGTGTATTCTTATGGTTCCATCAATGATCCTGTCGACTGGAGCGATACCAGTGCTCCTGCTTTTTACGGCACATTATTTGCCGAAGTCGACCAAGCTGATCACCTCAACTGGTCCAGCCCCAGCGTTCCAGATGTCATCCAGAACATGCTGGTTACCAATAATTATCTTTTCTGTGATGAAAACTATGATTGTCCCGGTAGTTTGATTTGTACAGCCGGTATT
>SDBT01012217.1_pt1 | contig 13797 bp, 13 predicted proteins | sample 2277101 | NCBI WGS metagenome assembly SDBT01 (sample SAMN10404973, study PRJNA504765) | marine sediment metagenome | isolation source: marine sediment core GS10_PC15, 103 cmbsf | place: Arctic Ocean: Southern Knipovich Ridge | collected 2010
TCGGCTGCGATATCGTCGCAGCAGTTCTCGCGCTCGGCGCGTATGCAGGTGGATACCCACCAGATGGCAGGGTGGTAGAACAGCAGCGTCTCGACGACGGTCTGGATGAGATTCACCAGGAAATCGTGCCGCCGGATGTGTGCAAGCTCGTGTGCGAAGATCGCCTGCAACTGCTCGGCAGACAGGCCCGTCATTGCGCTTGCGGGCATCAGCAGCATCGGTCGCAGCCATCCGACGACGGCCGGGGTCTTGATAATCTCCGATTGCGCGAGTTGTACGGGCCTGCTCACGCCCAGCCGCATGGCGATGCCCTGCATAAGATCGATCAGTGCAGCATCCGATGGCGGGGCGGCGCACTTTCGCAATTGGCGCACACGAGCAAGGCCTGCCGCTCTGAATAGTGAAAGCATCCCCACGCCGAATATCCACAGGCCCACAGCGTAGGGCAGCGCCGGCTGAACGAAATCGCTGACGCGCTGTGTCCATGGCGTTGCAGCGACGGCCGTCGCCGGAATTGCGCCTGGTTCGGGCGATATGACTTCGGAGATTTCAATATGTGTCGCTACTATAGCGTACTCAGTCAGCAGGGCGGTCGGTGCAGGAATCGTCTCTGCCTGCGATGCTTCAACACTCACTGGGATTGGTGCCAGCCAGTACGTCAGCACGGGCAGAATCGCCAGTAATACCATAGCTCCGCAGGCGGTAACGTAGCGCGCGTTGGCCGATCGCCGCGACATCAGCCTGATGCATATGGCCAGCAGCGCCGCGACGATCAACCCCTGCCACATGAAATGCAGCAGCGTCCATCCGAGCCTGTGAAAACTTTCCTGCGCAGCCAGTTCACTCAGAAGACCTTGGATAGTGTTCATCGCTTACCCTCCTTCTTGCTGTTGGCTTTGGCGAGTATGCGGCGGATCTCGGCTAGCTCCTTGGGCGATGCTTTTTTGGCGGCAAGTATCTGCATGACGAACTGGCTTGCCGAACCGTCGAAAACGCGTTCGAGCAGATCGCCGACCATCTGCCGCTCCGTGCGATCCTTGCTGAGAGCGGGGGAGTAAACCTGAGGCCGCACAGAATCGTCCCTGCTTAGCAACCCCTTACCAAGCATGATCTGCATGAGCTTGAGCGTCGTGGTATAGCCCGTCCGCTTCGTTTCGTTCAACGCCTGGTTGACTTCCCGGACCGATGCACTGCCCTTGTCCCAAAGCACGCGAAGAATAGCCAGTTCGCCCTCGGTCGGGCCGTTCGTTGCCTGTCTTGCCATGTTTGAACCCCTTGTTCAAAGTTCCTGTGATGCGCTGTATGACGAATTCATTCGTCATACTAACGAAAGAATTCGTCATATCAACAAAATAACTTAAGACGAACTGAAAAAAAATACGCACCGGCCATCTCGACGCATTCGCCGGGGCGGCGTATGATGTCATCCCGGCCGCGACAGGGCGGCGAATATGAATATGGAGCGATCAGATGGATTATCAGGTTGGGAAGATCGGACGAGTTATCGTCGCACGTGGATTCGATGGCGAGGACGTTTACGGCGAAATCGAATCGATAGCCGCAAAGGAAAAGATCGCGTCGGCGGCCGTCGTTGTTGTCGGCGGACTGCGGAGCGCGAAGGTGGTCGTCGGGCCGAAGAACCCCACCGGCCCGATCGAACCCATGTGGGAAGAGTTCAACGACGCTCGCGAGATCGCCGGGGTGGGAACGATATTCTCCGACGACGAAGGACCGAAGCTTCACCTGCACGGTGCGATCGGGCGCGGTAAGGAAACGTTGGTGGGCTGTCCGCGCGGCGGGGCGACGATCTTCTGCGTGCTGGAAGTGGTCATCTTCGAGATCGAAGGCACGGGCGCAACGCGCCAGATCGATCCGGAACTTGGTATCAAACTGCTTTCACTGTCCGGTATCTGAACAGCAACAGCTTTGCCGCAAAGGACACAAAGGACACGAAAGTTAACGGCAACGCCTGCCCTCGCCTGCCTGCGCCGGGCGGGCAGGTGCCCAGCTGGCGCTAGCCAGGTAGGCAGGGATTCGACACAGAGAACACAGAGAGCACGAAAGCTAAAAGCTGAAAACTAAAAGCTGAAAGCTAAAGACGGGTGGCACTGCTTGCTTGCAAGCAGTGTAGCTTCATTGCAGGACGTCGTCTTAGGGTGTCTATTCTTCCTTGGCAGGTGGGCCTACAGGCAACCCCGCTTGTTCATATGCTCTGAACATTCTTTCGATGTCATCAGTCGGGCATGAGTCATCATGGTATCTCATGAGGTCAGCCAACCCACCTTTCGTTATGACCGTTGCTGCAGCCAAGCTGAAAAGAACCCTACCCTTGAGAAAACCTGTCGTACGGTCCTCGGGATATGAACGACAGATTCTCTCAGCTTTGACGATTGTATCTCCCAAGTCTGCAAGACCTGTGTCCAACTCCTCCAGTGTTTGAAAACCTGCTTTGGCCAGACTGCTGATCAGCTCTTGGGCATCTTCACCGTTTATCCAATCATGCAGCGGCAATCGAGTGGTGTTTGATATTTGCTTGTTAAGTTCCAAGACGCGCGCGCTGGTATCTATGTACTTGGTCAGAGAAATCATGTCGATCAAGACGGTTCCAGGAGCATCTTCTATACGTAATCCAATGTCCTCGGTATATGCCTGAAGTTCGTCGCGTATGCCTTTGAACTCATCGTCGGCAAGTTCCAGCAGGCCTGCAAGCCGGGAAAACCTTCTGCGGATGATGCGTGGGATCCCTTCCTTGCTTTTATAACCCAGGTCGTGCTCAATCTCAGCCCATGCATGCTGCAAGATAGATCTAATCTGAATCTCAATCTGGTATCCTTTGAAAGCCTTCCATTCCGGAAGCTTGGTGCGGTTCTCAGACAGGCTGATTTCGTAATGGCGGGACAGATACCCAAAGCGATCTGGATCGAGGAGGTCGGCTTTGTTCTCGGACTGGTCATCATCGACGTCGAATTCGGATTCGATCAGTTTGGCGATAGGCTCAACGTCATCCTCGAAGTACGTGATGATTCGAACGCCAATCACATCCGGCACGTCATCCAGCTTCTTGCATGGACTATGGGGGCGGAAAAGTTTCTTTTCGAGACTTTCTCTGTCCTTCACTCTTGCCGAGACCCTGTGCGGGTTAATGCCCTCTCCCTTCAATAGCTCCGGAATGAGGGCCTCGATCTTGGCCTTCAGTTGGTCAAGCAGGCCTTTTCGTGTGTCGTAGTCTTTCAAAATTCCATTGACGGTATCGTCGGCCATTATCAGCCTCCCCTTATTGTTCAAGAAGGTGCAGCCGAGATATTATCCCAATTCGCGTTGCGTGTATAGGATCGTTGGCAATACGCAGCAGGCACGGCCATAAATGGCCGTGGCACCCGCACTGTCGGTCCACCAAGGCGAGCACTACCCTAAAGGGTAGGTGGCACCCAGAGTAGGAACGAAATAGCGGCGGGATGGGAATCCCGCCGCGCGGTTGCGGTTTTTAGCCTCTGTGCTCACTGTGACCTTTGTGTTGAATCCGTTGCTGTTGCTGTTTTTAGTTTTTAGTGTCTAGCTAAACCGCAAGCGGACTTTAAGTTTTTAGTTTTTAGCTACGGACATTCCTACCTCACTGAAGTGCCTGCCTGCTTAGCGCAGGTAGGCAGGAGTAGGCCGTGACAAACCCTGTTTCAGCTTTGTGATCTTTGTGTTGAATCTGTGAAATCTGTGTAATCCGTGGACTGCTCTTTGTGACCTTCGTGTCCTTGCCCTTCGGGGAACCTTCGGTTTGTGGCAAAGTTGTTGCCGTTGCTGGTGGACTATTCGTTTTTCTTGGCGGCTTCGGCGTCAGCTTTAGCTTTAGCTTCGGCGGCGGCTTCGGCCTTTGCTGCCGCTTCGTCGGTGATGGTGACGATTTCCTTCAGGCGCTCGCGAATGGGTAAGCGTTGCGTGCAGCGGTCTTCACACACGCCGCATTCGGTGCAGGTTTTGGCGGCGGCTGGGTCTACCACCCAATGCCATTTCAGCCTGTCGGGAATATCCTGGTCGCTGTCCAGTATCTTCAGGTTGTAGGCCTCCATCAATTGCGGGATGGGGATGTCCACGGGGCAGGGCAGGCAATAACCGCACGTCGTGCAAAGGCCGTCGAAGGACTCGGCGACCTTTGCCTTGATCTGCTCGGTCCGCTCGGCGTCGAAGGGCGTGAAGTTATCTACCGCCGCCACTGCCTGAGAGACTTGGTCCTTATCTGCAAAGCCCACCAGCGCCGAGGTGATGGCAGGGTTGGAGACGTTAAAGCGGATGGCGGCTTCCACGACGGACTTGTCCTCCGGTCCGCGAAGGAAATCCAGACGCTTCGCATTCTGGGGGATAATCCCTCCGCCCAGCGGATTCATGGTAACCACGCCGATATTCTTGGCAGCCGATGCTTCGATAGCGGCCTGTCTGTATGGGAAGTTGATCGCGCAATATCCGAGAGTCACGCCTTCGAACGGTGCTTCGTCGAGAACCTGCGCCAGATCGTCGCCGTGGAGATGCGAGGAAATCACCATGTGCTCGATGAGTCCCTCTTCCTTGGCCTTCATGGCGGCTGCGACGGCACCTCCGTCGATGCGGCCTTTCCAGGCTTCCATGGTGCAGACCCACCAGATGTGGAAGAAGTCTATCTTTTCCACGCCGAGACGTTCGAGCGATTTTTCCAGCGATTCGCGGAGTTTGTCGCCTTCGGGGGCCGAGCACTTGGTCGAGACGTAGAATTTGTCGCGGTCCATTTGCTTGAAGGCCGCGCCCATGATGTCTTCGGACTTATCCGCGCAGTAGCCCGGTGCGGTGTCGAAGTAGTTGATCCCAAGATCGTATCCGTGCTTGACGACCTCGGCCATCTCGTCGATCTTCTCCGGTTCGGTGAAACGCATTCCGCCGAAGCTGACTACCGAAACGTCCTTGCCCGTCGAGCCGTATGGTTTGGTCCACATGAATTGTCTTCCTCGTAATCAAAGCGGGTGGCTGAGTAAGCGTCAAAATCGCAGTGCAATCCCGAAGGGACTGTGAGCAAGTTCCGCGTCGGATCGCTTCAGTATCATTTAGCCGGTTGAATTGCAGGTCTCGCCGCAGCCTCCTGGGCTGTACTCGCTGCCGGCGCCGTCGTGGAATTCAGGATCGAGTTCATGACAGCGTCGTATTTCTCACCGAACAGTCTCTGGAGCAGTGCCTGCCTGGCGGGCACCTGGGCGGAGGACTTCATATACTCAAGGACAGCCGGTGGCCTTCGTTTGGCTGCAAACAGAGTAGCCGCCCACGTCAGTTTGACTCGCCAGTGGGCGATCTCGTCGAAGTGCTGCAAGACATAATCCTGGTGCTTCACATCTTTCACCAGGCGTGATATCAGAATCAGGAACGGGAAGAATCTCTGGTCCTGGACGTCGCGCATGTCGTCATCGGTCAGTGCGAGCATGGCGGGCAGGTGTGCCCCGGCGAGTTCGACGCCCTGGGGTGTATTCAGCGTCTGGTTCTTTGACAGTTGCATCAGAATCGGGAAGAACTCCTTAGCTGCCGGCGAGAGTAAATCGGCGAATCGAGGCGGATTGTCGTCGAGCAAAGCCGGGCGGGTCTCGGCTTGTTTGAGCATGTCCATATACCTGGCGATGTCTTTGATCTTGAGCGGAATGCGGTATACCTTGAGTTCTGCACGTGTCGCATCGATAAGCGTCACGCCTATCGTATCAGGCTGCTTTGCGTCGGGGTCAGGTCGCTTATAAAGCCCCGTCTGGTAGGCGTGCTTCATCAGAGGGAATATGGTTTTGAGGACTTTGTCGGCCTGTGCGTTAGGGATGTACACGCGAGGATTGTATTCCATTACATAAATAAGCTCTTCGCCGCGTTCCATCCAGTACGTTCGCCTGACGGGGAACTTCCGGCCGTCGATTTCCCACGTGTGCGGGCCGGTGGAGTCTATGGCGTAGGGTTCGAGGGGTGCGTCAGGCAGTTCGGCCAGTTGCTGGGGGCCTTTGTCCTGAGCGGCGGGGCGGGAGGCGACTCTGCCGTAGATGAACATGCCCACTGCGAAGATGATCACTCCGATGGCGACCATCTGCAGCCCTGAAAGGCCTTTGGGGATCTGGTCCTTGTTGGCGGGCTCGTCAATGGTCTGGGGGGCGTCCTGTTTGTCGTCTTGGTCCATGTTCCTGTCTTCCGAAGGGTCTGTTTGGGTAGATTGAATCAGGCCATGCTAAGGGCAATCCGCGTCCTGTGCAAGTCAAACGAATCGTTCGTGTGGTGCGGCTGTGGCGGGAAATCTGTTTTGTGGACCAGTCAAACTGCGCATAGTGTGTGGCCGATAATAAGGACAGTGATTCGTGATACAGCTTCGGCTGCATTCTGAGCCCGTATTCTGTCGTAACTGGACGGAATAGGGACGTCGATCGCCACGGGGCGGTCTGCGGAAAGGACGTTGGGAATGGCTCGCAACTCTATTTTGCCAAAGAACGGTCAAATCGCATTTCTGGCCGTGGCGTTTCTCCTTACGGCCTCTGCGGTGGCGTGGCTGGGTTGGTCTGCATATGAAGGGCCTCGCGAGGCCTCGCAGAACGGCCAGCGGAATCTCAGGCTGGGGGAACTGTCCGGAACGATTACCCACCTCGACGAAGTGCTCACCATGTCCGCTCGTATGGCGGCCTCGACAGGCGATCTGGAAGTGGCAGGAACGTTACCGCAAGTTTGAGCCGAAACTCAACGCCGCGATAACCGAGGTCATCGCCCTTGTCCCTAAGGCGCATGCAGGCAAACAAGCCGAGTCGACCGACGCAGCGAATGTCAAACTGGTAGAATATGGAGAACCTCGCCTTCGAACTCATAGGTCAGGGACGCAGAGAAGAGGCTCATGCTATTCTGGTCGGCCAGGAGTATGAGAGGCAAAAAGGCATCTATGCTGACGGGATGGCTGGACTCTCCGCCGGAATTCGTGACGAGGTCGAAAACATTATCGAGACCCAGAAGCGAGAGGCATATGAGAATCTGGCGATCAGCGTCGTGATCATCTCGTTTCTTGTTGTGTTATGGTCAGTGAGTTTTACGTGACACGCAAATGGCAGATGGACCACGCTGCCCGAGCCCTTGCCGAAGCCGCCAATGTCGCCAAGAGCGACTTCCTGGCTAATATGTCGCACGAAATTCGCACACCCATGACCGCCATTCTGGGTTCCACCGAACAGTTGAGCCATCAGGGGATCACGCCGAGCGAGAGGCAGGACTATCTGGCAATCATCAGTCGAAACGCCAAGCACCTGCTTGAACTGATCAACGATATACTGGACCTTTCGAAGATCGAGGCGGGCAGATTCAGTCTCGATCGCACCAGATGCTCTGTGGCGTCTGTGGTTTCGGATGTCGCAAGCATGATGCGTGTTCGGGCCGACGACAGGGGCCTGGATCTTCACGTCGAGTATACGGAGAGTCTGCCCGACACGATTGTAACTGACGCGACCTGCTTGCGAAGGGCGCTGATCAACCTTACCGGCAATGCAGTTAAGTTTACCGATAGCGGGCAGGTGAAGATTATTGTTACATTCCTCGCCAGATGGTTGGAGAGGGGTCCGGCCGTTCAGTTTCAGATTGTCGATAGCGGCATAGGCATATCGCCTGAAAAGATCGACGAAGTCTTCGAGCCGTTCGTCCAGGCCGACGAGTCTACCTCGCGGATGTACGGTGGCACGGGGCTGGGCCTGTCGATCACCCGGAGCGTCGCCCAGTTACTCGGAGGCGAGTTGACTGCCACAAGTACTCCGGGCCGGGGAAGCGTTTTTACGCTGACCATACCAACCGGCGATATCGAAGGCGTGAAACTGCTCGCTAACCCGACCGAGTCCGTCAGGAGCACCGACCACATAGCCTGCGAGCAGCCTGACAAGACCAAACCCCTCACCGGCCTGCAGATTCTGCTTGTCGAAGACGGGCTGGACAACCAACTGCTCATCAGTATCGTCCTTGCCAAGAGTGGCGCACAAGTTGAAATCGCCAACAACGGCAGGGTCGCAGTCGACTTGATCGCCGAAAGAAGCCATGATGCGTTTGACCTGATTCTCATGGACATGCAGATGCCGGAAATGGACGGCTACGAGGCGACCAGAGCCCTACGCCGCAGTGGCACGGCGTGCCCCATCATCGCCCTGACAGCCGACGCAATGTCAGGGACCAAGGATGAATGTCTCGCCGCCGGCTGCACCGACTACTGTACCAAGCCTATCGACCGCGTCCACCTGATTGCCATAGTGGCCAGGCACACCCCGACGGTCAGATGCGTGCTTGTCCGACTCTGGCCTCTAGCTGGCTTGCCTGCCAATACAGCAGTCCAACTCGCCCGCAGGGACTCATCAGGCAGGAAAGTTGGGTGCTGCTAAAGGGGGCTTTAATACGTAACTCTTTGTATTATCAAGTCTCTACAATCACTGGCACCCCCGTTGCATATTGTAACTATGGATAATGTCCGTCCGCGCCGGACCGAATAGGGTGCCACGGCCATTTATGGCCGTGCAAGGCCATGTGAGATAGCACCACCCTGAAGGGTGGGGCACCCAAGTGAAAGCAGCATGATGGTACACACAGCCGACAATCGCAGACGCCCGTTTGGCCTGGTGGTCTCCGGGGAGGCCGAGGGCCTCCAACCGGCGTTGGAGCGCATAATCGGCCCGCGCCTGTTGCAGACCTATCAGGTGGGCAGCCAGAACGAGCTGCTCCAGGTTGTTGAATCGGGCCTGGCCGATGCAGCCGTTCTCGACGATTGTGCGGACTGGACCGTTGACGTGCTGCAATTGCTGCGTATGATTCGGCGTCTCGACGCAATGCTGCCCGTGGTGGTCATCACCCGTCATCGCGATAGGCGCTACCTCGAGCGGGCGCTGAGCCTCAAGGCCTTCAGCGTGCTGGCCAAACCACTGCAACTGGAAGACCTGCTCCGGCAGGTACAAAGAATAATGGTTCGCATCGACGTGACGCTGCGAGTCGAACCGGATGAAATGTAGGCCGCACAGAGCGGCTGGTGAATAGACCGACAACTTGATACTCAACTAAGACTAAAAGGAGTCTTGCCAATGGCAAAGAAGAAAGCAGCAGCAAAGACCACAAAGAAAACAGACGCACCGAAGGTTCGCCCTCTCGGCGAGCGCGTACTGGTACAGCGAATGGAAGCCGACGAAGTGACCTCCGGTGGAATCGTTTTGCCTGAGACCGCCAAGGAAAAGCCCCAACGCGGAACCATCGTCGCAATCGGCGACGGCAAGCTGCTCGAAGATGGCAGCCGCGCCAAGTTCCAGGTTTCCAAGGGCGATAAGGTTATCTTCAGCAGCTACGCCGGAACCGATATCAAGATCGGTGGTACGGAGTACATGCTGATGGAAGAATCGGATATTCTGGCAATCCTCGACTGAACGGATAAACAGAAAACGGCCTACTCACTTCGGTGAGGTAGGTAGTTAATACAGAAAACGGCCTACTCACTTCAGTGAGGTAGGTAGTTGATAAGGATCTGAAAATGGCAAAGAAGAAAATCGTATTTGATACCGAAGCCCGCGAGGGCATTCGCCGCGGCGTAAAGCAGCTCGCCAGGGCGGTCAAGATTACTCTCGGCCCGACCGGACGAGTCGTTGTACTCGAGAAATCCTTCGGTGCTCCGACCGTCACCAAAGACGGCGTGACCGTAGCCAATGAAATCGAACTTGAAGACGCAAACGAGAACATGGGCGCACAGATGGTCAAGGAAGTCGCCTCCAAGACTTCCAACGTAGCTGGCGACGGTACTACGACCGCGACCATTTACGCCGAGGCCATCTTCGACGAAGGCCTCAAGAACATCGCAGCCGGCGCCAAGGCGATGCAGCTCAAGCGCGGCATCGACAAGGCAGTGAAGGCTATCGTCGCCGAGCTGGCGAACCTCTCCAACCCCGTCAAGAGCTCCAAGGAAATCGCCCAGGTCGGTACGTGCTCGGCCAATCAGGACGCCGAAATCGGCGGAATGATCGCCACCGCGATGGACAAAGTCGGCAAGGACGGCGTCATCACCGTCGAAGAGGGTAAATCCCTCGATACCGACGTCGATCTGGTCGAAGGAATGCAGTTCGACAAGGGCTATATCTCGCCGCACTTCGTCAATAAGATCGATACGATGGAAGTCGACTTCGAGCGTCCCTTCATTCTCGTTCACGAGAAGAAGATCTCGGCAATCAAGGACCTGGTCCCCGTGCTGGAGAAGATCGCCCAGTCAGGCCGCCCGCTCGTCATCATCGCAGAAGACCTCGAAGGCGAAGCACTCGCCACGCTCGTGGTCAACAAGCTTCGCGGAACGTTGCAGGTCGTAGCTATCAAGGCTCCGGGCTTCGGCGATCGCCGCAAGGAAATGCTCCGCGATATTTCTATCCTGACCGGTGCCAAACCGATCATGGAAGACATGGGCATTTCGCTGGAGTCCATCCAGATCGACGACCTCGGCACGGCCAAGCGCGTCCGCGTGGATAAGGACAATACCACCATCATCGAAGGTGCGGGCAAGACTGCTGACATCAAGGGCCGCATCCAGCAGATCAAGACCGAAATCGAGAACACCACCTCCGATTACGACGCCGAGAAGCTGCAGGAACGCCTCGCCAAGCTCGCCGGTGGAGTTGCACAGATCAACGTCGGTGCAGCTACCGAAGTCGAGATGAAGGAAAAGAAGGCCCGCGTCGAAGACGCACTGCACGCATGCCGAGCAGCCGTCGAAGAAGGCATCCTTCCCGGTGGAGGCGTAGCTGTGCTGCAGGCGATCAAGATCCTCAAGAAGGTCAAGACCACCAGCGACGACGAGAAGACAGGCGTGGATATTGTTCGCCGGGCGATGGTCGCTCCTATCAAGCAGATCGCCGAGAACTCCGGCCTGGACGGAGCGATCGTAGCTGCCAAGGTTATGGAATCCGACGATCCCAACTTCGGCTACGACGCGATGAAGGGTAAGTATTGCGACCTCGTCAAAGCCGGCGTGATCGTCCCTACCAAAGTCGAACGCACCGCGCTGCAGAACGCAGCCTCCGTCGCCGGCCTGCTGCTGACCACCGATGCGGTCGTCAGCGACATTCCCGAAAAGACCCCGGCTGCACCCGCAGGCGGCGGAATGGAAGGCATGTACTAGAAGACCGTAACCGGGAACTGGGAACCAGTAACCGGTAATGTAGGGCGGGCATGCCTGCCCGCCGATCCGTAAACGGTAACGGCAACAGCAACAACGAACACCAGCGCGGCGGGTCCTCCTGACCCGCCGCGTTTCTTATGCGCTCGGCGTCAAGGAAGACCAACGACCTGGGTGCCACTACCCTTCATGGTAGTGCTGATGGAAAGATGAATTGGATTTACGCAGGCGAGCACCACCCTAAAGGGTGGTGGCACCCGTATGAGAAGTTTGTACCAGCGCGGTGGGTCTCACCGAAGGCATCCTTCGGACCTGACCCGCCGCGTTTCTTTGCGCGCTCGGCGTCAAGGAAGACCAACGACCTGGGTGCCCCCAAAGGGGCAGGCACGGCTGCTTGCAGCCGTGCTACCTTTACGCTTGAACATCGCTGTGAAATGATGTTACAACTCGTCCATGGGTGATGAATCACAACAGAGGCTGGACCATGAAAGCTGCGAAGGGGAACCATATCCGCTGAGTAGCAAGCCGCGGGACGCCGTGTCTTTTTTGAAAGGCTCTTAATATGCTAGGCAGTATTGTGGAATGGATGTTTCCAGCGATAGGCATCCTGATAGCCTTTGCGGTCGCATTTACTGGGTGCCAGCAGTGCAAACTGTCAAGGGATCAGCACCGACTCGAGCGAGAGAAGTTCAAGCTGGATATGTTTGAGAAACGCATCAGCGTCTACAGAGCCGTTCAACGATTTCTCTCCATCATCTTTCGGGACGGAGCAGTGGATTTGGACAAGTTATTTGAGTTTAGGCGAGACACCCAAGACGCAATCTTTCTGTTTTCGAAGGACATCGTTGAATATGTGGATCGCGTTGACAATCTGGCTCTGGAACTATGGGAAAAAAAGGCCTCATGTGAGGGGCTTCCCGTTGGCGAGGCGCTAAGTCGGCTCTGCAGAGAACAACTCGACTTGAAGGGTGCATTGAGAAAAGAGTTCCCCAAACTGAAAGATGTATTCGCTCCATATCTGAAATTTGATAAATGGAAGTAACGATGAAGAACGACGAACAGCCAGTGGTAGGGCGTGCTACTTGTTGCACGCGGGAGAAAAACCACATTGCGCGTGCAACAAGTAGCACGCCCTACAGTTTGCCCGCTCCATCCCTGTCGCGGCTAGCTGGCCGTTTGCGAGTTCACGAGTCCACGCATCGACGAGTTTAAGGCTTCTGTTGTTTTCGTGGAATTAGTGTAATTCGTGGACTACTTCTTTCTCTGTGTTCTCCGTGTTGCTCTATCATCTCTGTGTTGAAATCCGATGTGCATCGTGATGCCACCCTCATCCGTAAGATTGCATGAGGGGCGGGGGAGAACTACACTCTCTTGCATGAGCGGTGAGAGAATCAAAATTCTGCTGGATACCGATATCGGTGACGACATTGACGACGCGGTGGCGCTGGCGTATCTGCTGGCCCAGCCGCGATGCGACCTGCTTGGCGTGACGAGCGTCTGCGGCGAGGCATCCAAGCGAGCCGAGATGATCTCGGCCATCTGCCGCAACGTTGGGCGCGACGATATTCCAATTCACTGCGGCGCTGAGAACGCTCTGGAGATGCCCACGCCCCAGCAGACCTGCCCGCAGGCGACGCTCCTGGGCGATTGGGACCGCCGGACGGACTTTCCTCCGGATACGGCCGTCGAGTTTATGCGGCAGACCATTCGCGCCAATCCCGGAGAGATAACGCTGCTGACTATCGGGCCGATGACCAATATCGCGATGCTGCTACAGGCCGAGCCGAGCATCGTCGGTGATATCAAGCGGATCGTGTCTATGGCCGGTCAGTTCGCACCGGCCGGGGCGGAATGGAATGTTCGTTGCGATCCTGCGGCGGGAAAAATCGTTTACGACGCGCGGCCGGGCGGCGGACATCTCAGCGTCGGTATCGATATCACGATGAAGTGCGAGCTGTCGCCCGATGCCTGTCGCCGCCGATTCGCCGCCGACGTGATGGCGCCCGTGCGCGATTTCGCCGAACTGTGGTTCATCGAAATGCCGTCCATCGTCTTTCACGATCCGCTGGCGGCAGCGTGCATTTTCGCCCCGGATATCTGCGAATATCGCCGTGGAAAAGTGGCGGTGAACCCCGCCGGCAAGCAGCCCGGCTGGACGGAATTCACCGAAGATTCCTCCGGCCCGCACACAATCGCCAGCGATGTTGACGTGGATCGTTTCTTCGAACACTACTTCGATATTGTGGAATAATAGCTGCCAAGTGCATCCCCAGACGGAAGTAACGGTGAGAAAATCGGCAATTCAGGCTCATATGCGCGGGGAATTTATTGCGAGATTATTGTGATAATTACTTGATTTAGGGTTGGTCGCTGGCCATAATGTAGCAACTAGATCAAGATCGGTTGCGCTGAGAAAGGTTCTCGGGGGTTTCCGGTCGTATGCATGAGGCATCAGAGTTCTATTGCATCTCACTTCCCAGATAGCCCGCAGCGTGAGCGATATTCACTTCACTCCACCGCTTCAGACAGCTAGGAACAAGAGGCTTGCGAATCCCAGGTGCTGATTATCAAGGAGCCATAGATATGGCAACAGGTAAAGTGAAGTGGTTCAATGACACCAAAGGTTTTGGTTTCATCACAGCCGACGACGGCACGGACGTATTCGT
>SDBT01012218.1_pt1 | contig 13797 bp, 24 predicted proteins | sample 2277101 | NCBI WGS metagenome assembly SDBT01 (sample SAMN10404973, study PRJNA504765) | marine sediment metagenome | isolation source: marine sediment core GS10_PC15, 103 cmbsf | place: Arctic Ocean: Southern Knipovich Ridge | collected 2010
GCGGCATCAAAGATGGAAAGTTTGTACAACTTTTCATTAAGTTTTTGTGGATCCACCTTTCGCTTATTGCCATCCAGTGCAAGGCCATCGTCACAGTAAACCGTAAGGTGTTGGCCGGCTATACTGGGGGTCAAATTCTCTTTGTTGAACACATCAATTATCAGCCCAAGCTCTTCCTCTGCAAACGTGCCTTTGAGTTTTGAAAGAGTTCGGCGGTAAAGAGTCGGAAAGGATTCCAAGGCGTAAGACGCCCCCGCGTTGACAGTCGAGAAATTCTTCCCGAAGAACTCCACGGTGTTCGTGCTGATACTCGGTCCAATGTTGTGTTTTCTCATGGTTTTTTACCTCCTATGGGTTAAGGGTTATGATTATTATAATACGCGGGACATACGTTTGTCAAGTAATAAAAGTTAACTCCTACACAAACCGTCCGGTGCAGGCCGGGCGGCTTGAATTGGAATTAATCGGATGTATTTTTTAAACTTTTTGCCTGCACGAATTTACACGGGAAATCAACCTGGATTTGTCCGTGCTGCGGGTGTGTTAAGGTGCGTGCGATTGCGTCCCACTGGTGACCATGTGGTAAAAAGCTTTTGCAATCACGGATTTTTTGAACTATGAACACATCCCCCTGTCTCATAACCTTACCCTTGGCGCCCTTAACCTCGGCGGGCTTCATATATTCGATGGCATCCCTTACGTTGCTAATCGTTCCGGGCACCCTAATCGCCCAAACCTGGCCGCAATCCGTTCCGCAGAGATACCGATACTTTACAAACCAGGACACCTTCCGGCTATACTTCCGAAAACCCTCAAGCCCCCAAAGCCGGTACCCCCAGATCGAATCGAGCAATTCAACATTCTCATCTTTGGCCTTTTTCCAAGATTGGCCCTCGTATCCGGTTTGCATTGCAATCAGAAAATTTCGTGATTCCATTTCCTCAAAATCCCGTTTCCATACTTTTTTAGCCATGATTCCCTCCTGTGTTCTGTTAAGGTTATATTGACTTGATTTTCCTCTGTCGAAACCACTCGGCTTCAACTTCGATCGTGTCGTTAGCCGGTTCCCAAAGACCCATTGATTTACGTTCAAAAATCTCCAAGACGTATCCGTAGGGCTGCTTTTTTATGGCAGTCAAGACGAATCTTATCGGCGTCACGTTGGGCTGTGACTTAACTTCGAATTTATCTCCGATTTTCAAAACACTACCTCCCCTCTGCACTTAATATGGTTTTAATCCTCAGCTCTCTTTCGCTGCAAGTCGTGCAGTTGACATGTTGCGGGTTGATTTCTTTGCAAAGATGGCAGATCTAAGAATTGGCATCTTTGAGTGCCTCCAGCAAATCATCATGGCAGTTGACCGCCTTGACGATCAGGGCGGCGTGCTCCTGTGTGTAAACGCGAGCGATATCCCACTTCGGATTGCCGGTAGATTTTTTGCGAGTAACGGCTGTGTATCTATCCCTATGATGCACGTGCCATTTTACGTTCATAATCTTCCTCCTTTCTAATTTATTCCGATCACCTCACCAAACGGGGGATCGTTTTCGTAAGTTCCAACATTAACCCAAAGCGTTGGAAAGTCAGGTGGTTCCGGAAAGTCGTGACACTCCATGTCTGTTAGATAGATCAGACATGCCGGGTCTTTGTCGTGTTCTTCGGCCCATATAAAGGGTGCGACAAATGAGGTGCCGCCGCCGCCTTTTGGCTCCAGCTTCAAGGGCAGGTCTTCACTGCTAAACTCCTGGTGTCCATCTTCCGGAATTTTCGTGTCACAGTAAACAACATCGATATTCACCTTGTACTGCGAGAGAATATCCGAAATTTCAGAAGCAAACTGGTCAAGCTCTTCCTGGCCTATGGACATGGACGTGTCCACCGCAATGATGATATCCTTTAACCGTTCCGATCGCAGAGAGGGCAGATACAGTCCCATTGAGACATATCTCCGTGATGGATACAGCCAATTGTAATCATCGGCCGCCACTGTTTCCACGAACTGGCGAAGCACTTCACGCCATGGAACTTTTGGATTAAGCAGACCCTCTACCAATCGATCGATTCCAGCGGGTAGGTTCCCGGCTTTTCTCCCGGCATTGGCGGCTTGGTTCACATCGATCTTGCGTTCCTGTTCCTGTTGTCGTCTCTCTGCAGGGCTAACCGGTTGCCCGGGGTTTTGGGCTGATGGTTGGTCGCGCACTTCCCCGCAGCCACCAGGGTCATTTCCACCTTCACCGCCACCAGGGTCATTCGGCAGCAGGGAATAGTTTTCCTCGGCGCTTTTGCCGTCAAAGGTGGTATCGTGTAGGTGGCCATCCCACAATTCAAAGCCTGCATCGAGTAGAATTGGATTTATCGCGTAATCGGCAGCATAATTCCATTTGCGCGGATTCCGGTCACCACGCCGGGTATCGTGACACAGGGCATTATGCATAACCTCATGCGCAACAACACCCTTGACGATACTGAGCGATTGCTTGTTTATCCAATCCGGGTTGTACCCCAAAGTGATACCATCGGTCCACGCAGTATCACACGTTAGATCCTCCTTTACCTTCAGCTTCAGGGCGAGGCTGGCGAAAAATGGTGCATCCAACACCAGGCCTGCCCGAGCCTTTGATATTTTCTTTCGTGCTTCTTCGTTCAAGGTTTACCTCCTTTCTTTAGGGTTTCCGTGAATAGTATCACGCAACCGGACACACTTTCGTATGTCCGGTAATTTGGCACTATTGGATGGCCGCTCACCCCCTCTCGATGTTCGTAAGCACCGCGTTTAATTTTCTGACATTTCCAGCCAAGTCTCCAAATTCAAAGTCTGCAACCACCTCACAGGCAGCTTCAAACAGCATGGGAGCTTCGGCTATCAAGACAGCGTTTGCCTTGGCCGTTTCGTCTTTATCAAAATCTTTGCTGAGTTGAGTGTCTTTACAATAAACATGGGCGATATCTCCAACCTTTGAGCCCGGTACCCATATTCTTTGTCCTCTGAGCTCCCATTTTCCCGGTGTAAACTTCGGCATAAATATCACCTCCCTTTATACGGCGAACATGGCCAATAACTGTCATATTTCCGTTTATTTACTCGTTCAAACAAATCACAGACATGGAAATAATTAAAGCTGACATTCAACGCCTCTTCATTTCCAAGAATTTCACCCAGAGTGTCACAGCCCATGCCGTCCTCATCGCCAAACAAGCATACCCCGCAACAATCCGGGATACATTTCAAGTCAATTTTTTTATAATTGTTTATCATTACAACTCACCCCCCTTCGTTTTGGCTTAGCGTCCACGCCTGAGTTGTAAATGATTTCTTTACAACTCAGAAATTGAGGCTAAATATAACCTTCCATTTTTTCCATCAGTTCCTTGGCGGACTCGAGCTTTTCCCCTCGAACATACTCGCTTTCCCTCAACTCAGCCGCGCTGTAATCGCACAGCGTGCCCTCGATTTCGGATCTCATGGCTTCCAGTTCCGGATCATCGGCAACATTAAGTGCCGGCAACAGCTCAGTGATCTTGAGCACATTTTCGACAACCGATTTTTCCACCTTTTTCCCATTGCCCAGGATTTTTGCCATGTGTGCAACCGGGGCATAAAGCTTTTGCCAAACGTCCAACATGGCGGCGTCCATCTTCGCCTGGTTGCGGGCTTCATAATCGGTGCGCAGTTTTTCGAGCTCTTCATCGGCAAGATCCACCCTGAAATCATTGGAGTCGGGAAGTGGGCTGAATTCCACGTCAACCGAAAACTTTTCCGGCAAATCATGGATGTCGGGATAATCTTCCTCGCGGTACATATCCCCGAGGCGATCTTTGTCCATTTGTTTGTGTTGCAGGAAGTCAATGACCACCTGATCGGCGGCAAGCTTCCGCTTTTCGAACAGCCCCTGCAGGCCCTTTGAGAAGTCCATGAATTTCTTTGACAACAGGATGCGAGTACCGTCGTCACCCCAGGGCGCGGTATGCTCCTTGAAATAAGCATCGATATGGCGATCGGCGCTATCCAGCCGTTTCATGGCATCGGGCACCAATTTCTTGGTTACTCTGGCGGCCTTGGCCTCGGCATTTTTTATGCGGGTAATTTCTTCCCCAGCGGCCTTGTCAGCTTTGTGCTGATACCACTGGGATGATTTGATTTTCACCCGCATAGCCTTTTCTGATAATGTTTGGCCCATTGGTTTTTTCCTCCTTTTTGTTGTTTGTTCATCATTTAACTTTAATAAATTTCAGGATCATAATAACGAGCTTTGCACTGAGCACACTCCACAATGGCCTTGCTGGAAAACTCGGCATATTCCCAATCGTTTCCAACACAACAATGACATTCGACACACCTGTCGATTTTTAAATAATCTGTCATAAATTCATGTGCTTCCATTTTATCACCTCCTTTTTATTCTATTTCTTGTCCTATCGTTTGAGTAGTCGGGCCTGATTGTAAATGCTTCTTCGACACTCCAGCCCAATTTGTTTAATCTTTGCAAAACGGTAAGATACGGCATGTCGTATGCCCTGCACCATTGAGCCAAGGTTTTGGTTTGGCCTTTAAACTCGATCATTCGGTTATTTCTTCTGTTGTTTTGTTGCTCCAGCCATGTAGCCCACCGGCAATTATCAGGTTCATAATTACCGTTTGTATCTTTGCGATCCAATGTCATGCCGGGAGGTTTTTCCCCCATATCAGCAAAGAAGTTCTCAAATTTTAGCCATCGATCACAAACCGTTATTCCCCTTCCGCCATACCACTTATACTGGGTTGACTTTTTGTTGAAACAACGATTTCTCATCAATTGCCAAGATTTCCATGTGCCTGTGCCTGTCATGCCGTGCCGCTTTAATTTTTCGCTTAAAAACTTTCCGGTTGAACAGCCACAGGAGCGAGTGCGCCCCGAGCGTAGGGATGAGCTTATTACGATTTTTGTATTTCCGCAGTTGCAAACAACAAGCCATTGAGGTTCACCGCGGGAGTCATTTTTTGCCTTCGACAAGACTGTCAGATATCCAAAAACTTTTCCCATTAAATTAATCATCTTGGGATTAACTTTTCTGCATCCACAAGACGTTACACCGCGGCGCAGGCTGTAGCTAAAAACCTCTGGGCGGTTTCCACATTCGCACTGACACAAATATGTTAGATATCCATTCTTGTTTGTGCCCAGAGGCTTCAAGACTACTAAGCTTCCAAAAACTTGACCTGATAAATCTTTAAATCTTGGCATAATTTTTCCCTCCTTTAGATTTTAATAACACAATCTTATAGGAAGGGTTTAGTAAAGTCAAGACAAAAGAGTCAGACGAATACGTCAGAATGAGCGCTGGACCATTCTATGAAATGTCGGGTGTTTATAACATCCTCGCAATTCTTGATACAGTCTTTCACAAGAAGCACACCGAACTCATCCGGCAGCCTGTTGGCGTATTTCACAATATTGCCAATGGTCTGCTCGCTGGCCTTTTTCGCCAAGGATCCACAGGTTGCATACATCGTGGCGGGATCGTCGTCGTGGACAGCGGCCTTTTCGGGATACATGATGATCTTGTCCGGGTGTTCAATCTTCCGGAAGATCTTCAAAAACCCCATGTATTCCGCTGCAGCGCCTTCACCCACAGTGCCGCTTACCATGGCGAATTCAAGACCTTTCGGGGGCTTCGTGTCCATAATCTGAGACACAAATTCCCAGGTTCTCGGAGTCGGGTAAGCCATCTTGCGTGAGGTCGGATCAAAGTCATGCAGAAGCGCCGGCCGAAATCTCAGAAAGCTAATTACATCCGTGCGGATATTGTGAGACAATGCCCACTTTACCCAGTCGTCCAGGTCCACCTGCAGTTCAAAGTGGATGAAACGATTTGCCAGATGCATCGGCAGAGCATGACTTGCAGCTCGGTCTTTTTGGCGGTTTCCCGCAGCAATGATCTGGAACCCTTTGGGCTTAATATAATTTCCAAGGCGCCCGTCCAGTATCAGCTGGGACCATGGATTCTGTACCGCCTGCGCCGCCTGCACGAACTCATCCAAAAAAATGATTCCGCTGCCTTCGGTCGGCAGGAAGTCCGGAATGTTCCAAATGGTAACGCCGTCTGACACGCTTGGAATTCCACGCACATCGACCGGATCTTGCTGGCATGTTCGAATATCAAGCACGCGGTATGTGTCGTCACCGTTGTTTTTCTTGATCTTGATGACGATTTCACCGCATTCATCTACCAGTCTGGATTTGCCGACACCGGGCGCACCCCATAAAAAGGCCGGGCGATCCGCTGCAAAGCAATGCTGTAAAGCTACTGGTACCTCTGAAGGCTTGATCACGGGTATGCCGTTCTCATTTCCTGCTACCATAGATATTTCCTCCTTTCTCGGTTAAGTCCGGACAATACCGGACAATTCTTATTTTTTCCGGATTTTACCGGAAAAGTAGGGACAAATGCCCCGTAGTACCCACGATGGGAATCATGGGCACTGGGTGACACTGGCCTTTGGGGGGGGGGGTTAATCTAAGTAGACGAGGGCTTTACAATCTTCATCGGGGCATTCACCAAAAGGAACGATCCCTTTAGGGTCAAGCCTTTTTCCCAGATTTGGGATATCGGGGAGTTTGATCTTGATTTGAGACAGTCGGAAGGTGTCTCCACAACTGTCACATTTTACGGTGTCTTTTTCATCAATTTGCCGCTCAATTTCAAGGGCAAGGGCATCGACTCGGCTACTGGCATTAACCATTCGCTGAGTGAGATGATAATCCTGCAGGTTTGAGGGATAAAATATTATGCTGTAAATTTCCTCAGTTGAACACCCTTCAAGATCATCATCCAAGATGTAAACCGCAGCGTCATTACTGGCGATAACATTACGGATCAGACCGCCATGCATGTGGATAATTATTTTCGTGGACAATTAAATCACCTCCTTTTGTTTGATTTAACCACTCAAGAGCCCCCACAGAATGGGGACTGTTCAATGGTTAAGCAATCATGCCACCGTCTCGCTTTGCCTGATTCATGAGCGCAACACTCAAATCGCGGACACCATAACCCTCTTTTTCGGCAGCTTGCATAATTTCAGCCGGGAACATTCCGATACGAACGGCAGCTTTCTGGTTTTTGTCCATTGCGCTCCAGATTTGCTCGGCCTTGGCCATCTCTTCTGCTTTTGCTAATTTCTCGGACATTACTGTAAAATCCCCAACAGTTCCATCTGCCTTACATTTGGGACAATAGCAGATGCTGGTTTGGTCATAGTCCAGATCTCCATGCTTGACTGAACCGTCATCTATCATTACCACCGTGGTTGTGACATCAATGTGTAATTCATCTTCATTCCCACAGTCAGGACAGATCATGTTTTCCAGGCAATTGGTGTTTTTTCCTGATGGTTTATGTTTCAAAATTCCTCCTCACTGGACAGAAACATCCCGGACATAGTCACGTCCATCTGTCTCGATTATATCAACAAAGTGTTTAACGTCCTGCGCTGGACACGCAAACCGGCCGCCACCGCATCTGACCAACATTTTCTGAAGCCGATTTTCCATGATGATTTCCGGAAGGTCTGTATCTCTGACAAACCCTCCTCGGTTCGCCTTTAATTCCTGAATTACACTCACGACGCCTCCTCTTCTTCATCGATTTCAAAAAGATCAATTTTTTCCGCGGTTCCGTCTTCATCTGTAACATTGAAGACGGATGCTATTGATTTGTTGTCTCTCATGATAGTGAGAGCTTTGCGGGCGGCATCTTCATGGGATTCGGCGTAAATGTCGATTTCCCAGTTTATGTGATAATTTACCACTTTCCCTCCTCCTGGTCGTAGACCCACTCCCAGTAACCTTTTCTGGTGTCGTTGTTTTGGACTTCATTTTGCCAATGATCAAGCGGATAGTCCGGATGACCATCGCCCCAATAGCCACCTCTTTTGTCAATCCCAGCTCGCTTGTTAAAACAGCGGTCAAAGAATTCTCCAGCAGCTTCGAGATCTTCGGGGCTGATTTCATCAGCTTCTGAATTGATGAACCCGCAATCCCACTTCGTAAGGTGCTCGGATTTCCCAGAACACCAACACTCATTGTCTGTGGGAATTGTGGGGAAGGTTTGGTTTCTTACACATCTGAACTTATGAACTGACAATCAAATCACCTCCTTTTCTTTAGATTTAGCACCACACGCACGGCCACATACAATTTCTGGCATGTGGCCGTAAATTTGACGCTAACTTACACTCTCATCGGCATTACCAGGGCGTTAAACCCCTTGCCATCTTCAAAGTAAACGGGCTTGTTGACGACACCGGCATCGTCTCCATCATCATCCGGAGCCGTAAGCCTGATTTTCACGTCAGACTCTTTATCGAGGTTGGCAATAGCATCCCGGATAAATGCGACGTTCAATCCAACCTTAATTTCCGGATCAATGGCCTCCCCGATAATTTCAAGGCTGTCACGAGCGTATTTTCCCGCGCCAGACTCGAATTCGACGTTAATCGCGCCATTGAATGTTAAAACAGCGGCCTTGAACTCATCATCGAGCATCAAGGTCGCTTGCTTAATGGCGCTTTTCAGGTCGTCATGCTTGACACTGACACTGCGATCCGTCTCTTCCGGCTTAAATGTTTCCCAGATAGGTGGAATTTCCTCGGTATTGGGAGTGCAGGCCACCATAAGGTCTTCATACTTCAGCAGGACCCTTTCCCCATCGTAGACGACAATCGATTCTTTTTTGGCAATGCCGGCGATTTTCCGCACAGCATTTCCCGGGATCATCAGGGTGTTTTTCCCCTTGATTTTCGTGGTAAGCATGTTAATCCTGCCACCATCACAGGTAAGCAGGGCATCATGTGCGCCGTCGATAACAAGCGAGCTTTTGTATGCCGCAGGCTCGCTGTCTTTTCCCATTGCCGAGAGAGCACGAACCAAATTTTCCCCGGTCTCTTTGAACAGTTTCGCACCGGGCTTAAATTCCGGTATTTCCGGGAATTCTGCAGGGTCCAGCACAGGCAATTTCATGAAATTTTTCCCGATTGAAATTTCCACCGGAGCCACCACAGATTCAAACAAACTTACGCTAATCACCTTGAACTCACTGACAGCAATCGTAAACTCATCCTCATCCAGAGAACGCACGATTTCCAGCAATTTCTTGGGGGCAACGCAAAACTGTTCGGCAACTTCGATTTTCCGGGGTTCCCGGTTTTCTTCCTCATCGGCAGAAATGTCGCTGACCTTTACAATAGCCTCCATGATTTGATCCTTCAATTTCATGGATTTTTCCAGGGATATGCCATAATCAAGGCACAGTCCCTTGAGCTGGGCTACCTTCAGGTCCGCGAGCTCATCAATCAGAGAATCTTCCGGCCAGATGACTTTTTCCTTCGGCACGTCCATCTCTCTTGTGAAATTTTTCGCGTCGAGCGTCACCTTGGCCGCTGACATCAAATCAGTGGCGATGATGGAATTTCCGGTTACCAGGACATTCTGGACAATAGGGAAACAGCCTTTGTTGCCCGTAAATTTCCCTACTTTTTGCAGGGCATCCATGAGATCTTTTCGCTTAACTTCCATACTTTTTTCCTCCTTTTATTGTGATAGATTTTTTGCCTACCGGGACTGAAATAATCCCGTAAGTGGGCAAGGCTTTTCTCGCATTTGCCCACTGACTGGACTGTTTCATGGTTAATTAAAGCCATTGATAAATTCTCGCATTTTTTCAGACGAAGATAGCTGGCCGGTCATTGTCATCATCATGCCCAATACAATAGCAATATGGTTCTCTGTTTCCTCGTGTTTTCTCAGGTCTGACACCATAGATGCCCAAGCCTGGCTTACATCATTCATATCGCAATATTCCAAGGCTCTTTTTTTACACCATTACAGATGCTCTGATCTCGTCATTTTCTCACCTCCTCTGCTTAAATTTTAGACCAAAAAAAAGGGCGAGATCCGGAAGTTTCCCGGAGTCTCACCCTCCTACAATGTTACATGGTTACACGGTTGCGTGCTTATCCTGCGCTCTCCATAACAGGCAATCTCCCAGGATTTTCTTGGAGATAACTTGCATTTGTTTCGCAGTCTCTTCCACCATTCCGAGTTTCTTAGACCGGGCCTTAACCATGACCCCGCCCTTACCATTTGACGCTGGGCTGTTAGCAAAAATTGTGATAGCTTTTTGCAGTCGATCAAAAGATTTCCCGACCTCTTTCAGCTTATCGGCTGGTTCATCTTTTCCCCAAAGCGCATCAATTTTCACCTGATTAGCCTGGTTGTCGTAGGTCTTGATTTTCGCCAGCATACCATCGACATTTTTGCCCTTGACGGCCCAACCATAAGCCTTTGACATGCGGGAGTCGGTCGGTTGCTTGGCAATTTCTCGAGCAACGGCCTTGGGCAGACTGCCTTCATCCACTTTTTGCCGGATAAGTTCAGGCAAGCGTAAAAGCTCAAGATCCGCATTGATTGTGGCCGGTGATTTTCCCAGAGCTGAGGCGATTCCCTCAACATCTCCACCCATTTCGATAACCTTCCCATAAGCCGAGATAGTTTCCATCGGCGCCATGTTCAGGCGAGTTTCGTTGTCAATGATTTGGTCCAGGAAAATTTCGAGCGGGTTGTCTGAATCAACCACAATCGCGTAAATTTCGCCGGTTTCTTTCAGCGCCTCATTCGTGACATGCGCGAGAAAGCGGCACTCCCCATTGACCAGCATGAAACGGTCCGGATCATCGGGATGCACACGGACATGGATGGCGTTTTTCAGACCTTTTTGCTCGATGGAATTTCCAAGCTCTTGGATGTACTCAGGTGGCTTGTTTTTCCTGGGTTGCCCCGGATCAGGTTCAATCAGGTCCAGTGATAACGTCTTGATTTCCATTGTTTTACCCCCTATTTCTTGTGAGTTAAAAGATTTTTTCCCATTGCAAGGCCAATCGGTCATAAGACCGCAAAGACACCCGGTTTCCTGGGCGCCTTGGTGGTTCTACGACTGTGATTTGAGTCGCTTTTCGAGAGCAGTATATTTTTTCATGAGTCTTTTACGCTTAACAGGGCAGGCTGTCTCATACTGCTTCTCAACCTTTGCCATCAACTTTTTCAGTGTCATAAAATTTCTCCTACGTAAAAAGTGCGATAGCGAAAATTCCAACCATGAACAGGCCAAGTGTGGCAATACTGTATAAAATGAATTTGTAAAGCCAGACAACGCTTTGTTCAATTTCTTCGTATGACATAACTCGACCTCCATTTTAAGTGATTTTCTCCAAAAACACCAAAAGCCCTTATGCTATGGTACTTTCATAAGAGCTTCTGCTAATTTTGTGGGAGATGTTACCGCTTGCTTCTTTTGCGCTTTTTGATAATTTCCGAACAGCCGTAACAGATAATGGGGCCATCATCTTTACGCACTACGACGTTCTTTTTGATCGGCCTATTACAGCCGGGAGTGAAACACTTGACATGTTCATCCATTTCGGTAAATTTAAAAGGCTTTTTCATCCCATTCACCTCCCTTTTGAGTATTTTCTCACAAAGCCATTGATAGGATTGAAATGTATTCTTGCCTTGGATGGCCATAGCCGTTCAAGTCTCTAAAATTCAATCCCATTAATGGCCTTGCGAGACATCCCCAAAAATTTCTCAGGAATTTCTCACAAGGCTAATAACGGCAAAAAATCAAACCGTTATTGCATTGAGAATAGGTACCTCCAATCCCTCGGCAATCCCTTTTTAAGAGTGTTAAACAAGCGAGCCAGGTCCAATACCGGTTTCAGCTTACTTCCCTCATAATGCCGGACATAACACCCCATCAACCCGCCGATAATGGCCAGAAGACAAGAAAAGTCCAGCGGAAAGAAGAATTCATCCACTAATATCTTATCAACTCCCAAAAAACACTCCGTATTAAAACTACCTCAGTCTCAGCGATACCCGGAGGGGTACTTGCTAACGTGCATGTTACCACAAACGGCTGGTCTTAATCCAGCGTGAGCAGCCTATCATAGTCATAAATGACTCCCTATCAAGGCAAGGGCATACAGTTTATTTTAAAATGTCGGGCAAGTATGAGGCCACTCTGACACTCAAAGCTGGATGAAACTAATCGGCATTGATACATAGTCAGCTTACTGCATCGCCGATAGCTATACTTCGCCACCACGCCACTCGGCAGCGCCCTATACTGACATCCAATGGCTACAATAGGGTAATGGAGCCACAGAGCAACACTTTGATGAAATCCACTATCACTGAGTATTGCAACAACAGCGACAGACCGTGCAACTGTACAGCGATAAGCAGGCAATTTGTTGCCGAAATCACCTGTGGCGGATTTTGTCGAATTCGGCGGTAAGGCCATCCGATTTTGATCCGTCCGTCTCAAAAATGAGACTGTCCAAAATAGCGACACTCCCAAAAATGAGATTTAACAAAATCTCAAAATCGAGACGCGAAAAAAAAGCATCTCACAATGAGATATCCCAAAATCAAGATCGAAACATCTTAAAAAAGAGACGTTCCAAAAAATACAAAATCTTGAAATCGAGACTATGAATATCGGTAAAACTAAAACCGATTAATCATCGAAAAAAATGTTCTTTACCTCTTAATTCTTAAACACTTCAAAATCAAAAAAAGGTCCACTATTTGAAATGAACCTTTTGTTCTGTTTCAAGTGTTCAAGTATTATGGAGGTTGTAAAAAATTGTTTTACCTCTTATTCCTTTAACACTTGAAATCTCAAAAAAGGTCCATAGGTCAAAACCGGATAAAATAAAAATATCTTAAACACATAAAAAAAGAAAAAAGGTCCATTATTTGTTTGACAAGTCTATAAAATTGTATTATATTTGTCTTGACACATTGAATATGGCTAACTAATTAAAAACATTAAATAAAGGGAGTCAAGACATGAAAAACAAGACGAAAACAAGCGAAAAACAAACGGTCATTAATAAGGAAGAGTATTATAAACACCTAAGCAGGGTACAAAATCACTCTTCCATAGTCAGTATCATTGACATTATGACCATTACCGCTTTTATGGATACAGAAGCAAAATTAATCCATTTAGCAAAGTATGCCGAACAAACCCTTGACAGTAAAGCGATAGATTATCTTGAAACTTTTAACATCTAAATAGAAGAGGATTAAAAAAATGACAAAATCAGAAGAGTATTTGAACCGAGCTTTAAAAGAGGATGAAAAAGGCCATCCCGGAAGAGCTAAAGAATTATTTGACTTGGCATTAAGAGAAGAGGATTTTGAGTCAAGAGGACTAGGCTTTAGAATTATTAAAAGAACAAAATCCTTTGATCGATCTATACCGGCTAACAGTTTCACCATTATGGGTAACTTGCCAAGAGTCAATGTTCATATGAATGGATGTCAAGCGGCGCCAGTACCGCCAAACCCCGCATGGCGATAAGTCTTTACCAGGGAGTACTTGAAAAAGTACTTCCGAATAAGGACTTAAACCACAAACAGAAGAGGATAAAAAATCATGCAAAAAATTTTAGAAGAGTATGAACGCGCATTGAAAAGCAATTCGATTGCAGGTATGCCTTTAAATCAAGACGCCTTGCAAGCTGCGATTGAAAGCATCCTTAAAAATCCGCCAAACGAACCGGATAAAAACCCAAAAGCATATTTAAAGACTGTTTACAAGTCACGCCTTTATAATCTTAACCGGAATGACACCTATCGAAATGACCTTATCAATTTAGACTGCAATAAAATCAGCTCTGAGGATGTCTTGACCGATACTAAAAATAATATTGTCGATGGCATATGCCAAAAGCAGGAACGAAAAACAGC
>SDBT01012219.1_pt1 | contig 13795 bp, 16 predicted proteins | sample 2277101 | NCBI WGS metagenome assembly SDBT01 (sample SAMN10404973, study PRJNA504765) | marine sediment metagenome | isolation source: marine sediment core GS10_PC15, 103 cmbsf | place: Arctic Ocean: Southern Knipovich Ridge | collected 2010
GAAGCTCGCCTGCGTGCCGGTGGCGCCCTTAACCCCGCGGAAGGCCAGCACATCCAGGCGGTGCTCGACGTCCCGCAGGTCTTGGACGAACTCGCTTGCCCACATCGCCGCACGCTTGCCGACTGTGGTCATCTGTGCGGGCTGAAAGTGCGTGAACCCCAGGCAGGGCAGGTCGCGGCGTTCGGCGGCGAAGCTCGCCAGATCGTCTATCACGTTCGCCAGAAGCCCCGCCAGCATGCCAAGCCCTTCGCGCATCAGGATCAGGTCGGTGTTGTCCACGACGAACTGGCTGGTCGCGCCGAGGTGAATGATCGACTTGGCAGCCGGCGCGACGTCGGCGAAGGCATGTATGTGCGTCATTACGTCGTGGCGGAACTGCTGCTCGTACCGGTCGGCCGCGGCGAAATCGATGTCGTCGAGGTGGTCGGCCATCTGCCGGATCTGCTGGTCGGAGATGTCCAGGCCCAGGGCCTGTTGTGATTCAGCCAAGGCCAGCCAAAGCCGTCGCCACGTCGAGAACTTTCGCTGCTCGCCGAACAGCTCCTGCATCGCACGTCCGGCGTAGCGAGTGCCCAACGGACTGGCGTAGACGGATTTATCCGTGTCCATGCCATGCGAGTTTAGCATTCTTCTCGCGCCGTGTCACGGCCGGAAAACTCAGACCACGGCGGGCCCGGTGCCGGCAGGGGCGTCCGGCGGCGTTGCGACATCATTTGCGCGCGCGACGGCCCGCGGGCCGTCGGGGCGGCGAGGAAATCATCAAAAAAAGTTTATTCACCGACTTTCAGGCACTTACGCAGCCGCGCGGCGGCTGGGCGACGCTTTTTTTGCGCGGGATGCATGTCGCACAAGCCAAGGGTGAGGAGACACACAATGCCCTTTGAGCTGGAAAAGTTCGACGACGCCGACTTCAGCGAGGACTACCTGACGTACCTGGTGGACCGGCATTGGCCCGACGTGCAGGCCCGCCACAACCGCCTGTGGAACTACTTCCGCAACCCGATCGTCCCTGCTGTCGGGGCCATCGGCGGGGCGCTCAACATCAACAGCCGACCATACGTGCAGGCACAGGAGATCGGCCTGCCCGCGCGCATTACAGGCCTGACCCACACCGCAGCCGGCCGGCAGCCGCTCACCGACGTGCAGCGCAAGGAGGTCGTAATCGAGAACGACATCGCATGGCGGCTGCACACGATGGTGGACTTCCTGTTCGGCAGGAAGGTCACCATCCGTTCGCTGGCCGGTCAGCCTGACAAAGCCAAGCTCATCGACAGCGTCATCGCAGCCATGTTCGCCGCCAACGGCGGGGCTGCGTTCTTCCAAGAGTTGGCCCTGCTGGGGGCGGTATACGGCTTCGTCGACATTGCACTTCGCACCCGCCCTTGGCTGCCAGTAGGTGAGGGTGAGGTGCCGGACAGGCAGGCGCCGGCCAATCAGCCTGCCGGGTGGTTTCCCCGCCTTTCCCATCCGACGGCTGCGCCCGCCACGGGTTCCTCCCTCGTCCACGTGGCGGGCGGGCCGGTCCCTGGCGCCGCCGATCGGGAAACCGACGAACAATCTACTCCCGACAGTGGGCGGACAGAAGGGGGGGCAAGTCGGCCAGACATGTTAGCTCAAGCCATTGCGATGGCTGAAGCCCTTCAACTTGAGACCGTCGAGGCCCCCCGTGTCCTGCCCGTGCTCGATGAGAACGACTACCGCCGCACGCGCTTGTGGGTGCAGAAGTACTACAAGCAATCGACCCGCATGCCCGCCGGCAAGAAGCCCCGGCTGCGGTGGGGGCGGGCCGTGCGGGCGACCAGCTCCCCGGCGGTCGTGGAGGTCGTGGAAATCATCGGCCCGACGTGGTGGCAGCGGTATGAGGATCGGCGCCTGACGGGCGAAGGGGCGAACTCGCTGGGCCGGCTGCCGATCGTGCACATCTCGAACTCCTCGGTGCCGGGCGCTTACGAAGGAATCAGTGACGTCGAGCAATTGATCCCCCTCCAGGACGAGCTCAACACCCGCCTGTCGGACCGCGCCAACCGCGTGACGTATCAGTCGTTCAAGATGTATCTCGGCAAGGGCATCGACGATTTTCTCGAACGCCCGGTCGGCCCGGGACAGATGTGGGCAACGCACAATCTCGACGCGTCCATCCAGGAGTTCGGCCACGATACCGGCTCGCCCAGCGAGGACGCGCACATCGAGCAGGTCCGATGCGCACTTGACAAGGCGTCGGCCGTCACGCCGCTGGCGGCCGGGCTGGCGCGGGGAAACATCGGCAACCTCACAAGCGCAACGGCGCTTCGCGTCCTGCTGTCGGGCTTGCTGGCCCGGACGGAAAAGAAGCGACTTTCGTTCGGCGAGGGCATCAAGCAGATCGTCTCGTTGGCGCTGGCGTGGATGGACCATGTCGGCGTGCTCAAGACATCCCCAACCGATCGGCTGGTCGCGATCGACTGGCCCAACCCGGTTCCGATGGACGAAGCCCAGCAGTTCCAAAACGCAAAGATCAAGGCTGAGCTCGGCGTGCCGACTGAGCGAATACTGGCTGAGCTCGGTTATGAAACGACATCGATTCAGAACAGTTCAAACTGATCACTGAAGGGAAACACTGATGGCGGAAAACGAAGAACATTCGGCCCAGGCCGAGCCGGGCGACGGCGGGGCCCGACTGGTTCCGGTGAGCGAGTCGATCAAGTATCGCCGCCGCGCGCAGAAGGCCGAAAGCCAAGTACAACAAGTCGAGCAGCAGCTCAAAGAGATACAGTCGCAGTTTGACGCCCGCGGCGACGACCTCGCCCAGGCGGAAGCTCAGCGGGATGAGGCGGCAAGCAGGCTCGTGGAAGCGGAGAACCATCTGACGGCCGAGCGCTTAATGGCGACGGCCGGCCTGGCGGACGCCGAAACGGCCATGCTGCTGCTGGCCAAACGCGTCGACCTCACTCAAGAACTCGACGGCGGCGTCCTGACAAATGCGGTCGAGGAACTGCTTATCGACAAGCCGTTCCTGCGGGCCGGCCGGGCAAGCTCCCTGCCAGGCATGACCGCCTCGGCCAAGCCGTCGGACCCAGGCGGGTTCGGCGCCTTGGCCGACGCTGCCGGACGAGCGATCGAGTCCGGGGATCGGCGCGACGTGGCTGAGTACCTACGGCTGCGACGTCAGAACAGTTTCAGTTACCTCTAGCACTCCAAGGAGAAATCCATGGCATTCTCAGGCAAAGCAACATACTCAGCCGGAGCTACGCTTCCGGAAATCGCAGAAGACGTAGCCGACGTGGTCAGCATCGTTTCGCCGTACGAAACGCCGCTGCTCGATCACCTCGGCGATCCGGCCAAGTCGGCACAGAGCACGTACTACGAATGGCTGGAAGACCAACTGCTGCCCAACACCGACACGATTGACGACGACACCTGGACGGACCCGGCCGCCGATACGACATTCGGCGTCGACAACGCCGGCCGATTCACCGTCGGCGATCAGATTCAGGGCGACGGCAGCGGCGAGCTGATGCTCGTCACGGGTGTCGACACCGGTGGCGGCGAGATAACCGTCACCCGCGGCTACGGCGGCACGACGCCGGAGGACCTCACCGACGACCAGGTGCTGCACATCCTCGGCAACGCCGCCCTGGAAGGCGACGACGCCCCGACCGCCCAGTTCACCAACCGCTCCCGCATGGGCAACTACACGCAGATTTTCACGGCTGCCCTGCGAGTAAGCGGATCGGACCTGGCAGTCCGGCAGCTTTCGCTGACCGACGAGCTGGACTACCAGAAGCAGGAGCGCCTGCGGGAGCTGCTGCGCGACCTGGAAAGCACGGTCATCAACGGCACGTCGTCGGGGTCCAGCCCGCAAGGCTCGTCCACCGTCCGGCGAACGATGAAGGGCATCATCCCGACGATCACGACCAACGTGTTCGAGCCCAACGTGGGCGGCTTCCCGGCTGACACCACGCTGACCGAGGCGCAGCTCAACTTCGCGCTGCGGCTGGTGTGGGAAGGCGCGTCCAGCAAGATCGACACGATCGTCGTCAACGGCTTTCAGAAGCGGCAGATCAACTCGTTCATGACGACCTCGCGGGCATACGACTCGCAGGACGTGGCGTTCCGCAACCTAGTGAGCGTCTACGAGAGCGACTTCGGCGTCTGCCGCGTGCTGCTGTGCCGTTCGGTGCCGGCCGACACCATGCTGCTGCTGGACAGCTCCCGCATCGACGTGCTGCCGCTGGCCGGGCGAAGCTTCCACTACAAGCCGCTCGCCTCCACCGGTGACTACGAGTCCGGCGAGCTGATCGGCGAGTACACGGTCGAGGTCCGCAACGAGAACGCCCACGGCATGATCGTCGGCCTGGGCAGCTCGGCGTAGCAGTAGTTCCGACGAGCGGCCACCTGCCTGCGGCTCGACTGAGCTCGCCGAAGTCCGGCAGGTGCGCTCCTTCTCCTTTCGGCGCCCCGCTTCGGCGGGGCGCCGGGCCCGCCCCGCGGCGCAGGGCAAAAGCCCTCGCGGGGCGCACCCGGCGCACGACGCTACGGAGAACACACATGAGCATGTTTTGTCAGGACAAGGATCTGTTGAGTATCGAACCGGTGATCTTCATCGGCGGCGGATACGTCGGCCAGGAGCTTGCCGTCGGGGCCGACGGGGCCCTAAGCGGCACGACGTTCACTTCCGCCGGGAGCAATTTTCAATCGGCCGGAGTGGCTGCGGGGATGGTGCTGTGCACCTACGCCGACAACCCAGCCGAAGGGTCCGCCGCGGAGATCGTATCGGTGGACTCGGCCACGCAGCTGACGGTATCCGTCCTGCGGGCGGACGCCGCCGACGACCCCGTCGCGCCGCCGGCGGGAACTGGCCTGGGCTTCTACATCCGCACATTCGCGGCACAGATAGCCAACATTTCCGAGACGCTGGCTGAGAAGCTCCGGCAGATGGCGGAGGTGGCGGGCATCACCAAGGCCGACTTCGCCGACTCGCAGCAACTGAAGATGACGGCTGCGGCTGGGTGCCTGTCGTCGATCTTCGTCGCCCGGTCCGACAACGCCACCGACCGGGACGCCAACTGGACCAAGGCAGAGCACTACCGCGAGAAATTCGTCCGACAGCAGCTTCAGCTCCGCCTGGCGGTGGACGCAGACGGCGACGGCCAGGCCGAGCAGACCCGCACGCTCGGCAGCATTACTCTCAGGAGACTCTAGGCGATGGCGTCGACCGCATCGGACATTCTTGTGGATTTGGCCGACACACTGCGAGCAACGGGTCAGTTCGCGCAGGTCATCATCGGCGCGGACGGTTCGAGCACGGCTGTGCCGCGGGCCAACGTGCTGCACGAGAGCACCGAAGACTTCCCCCCGGACGACCGACACGACGAGCGCTGGGTCCGCGTGCGATCCCGCGTGGCGATCCGCACGCGCTCGCAGGACACAGCGACGGCCGTCACGCGAGTCAACGACTTGTGCGTGGCTGCGGCGGCGGCGCTGATGACGGATCCGCACCGCGGCGGCCGCTGCCAGGTGCTGCCCATCGGCCGAGCGACGGAAGTCGGCCGCTGCGACCTGGCCACCTCGCTCCGCCGCCCGGAGGTCGAAATGTCATTCAGCATCCGCAATCACTACGTCGTCCAGGAGGGCCAGTGATGGCTAGGTATACGGCCATACAGTCAGTCGGCTTCGGCGGCGTGACGCTGTCGCTGCCGCTTTCGGTGCGGATCACCCGCAAGGCGGCTGCCGCCCCGATTTCCGGCGACGACGACGCCTTCGCCACCAGCGTCCAAACGGCGCCCACGACGATCCTCACCGAGGTCCGCACTCGCGACGTCGCCGCCGCCGACGCGCTGACGCCCGGCCAGCAGGCGACGCTCACGCTCACCAGCGGCCCGACGGAAAGCTCACAGGCCGGGCGGGTCATCACCCTCACCGGCGCGATCCTGACGGCCGTCGAGCTCAACTACGACCAGTCCGCGATGGCCGCGGCGATACTGTACTTCGTCGCCGAAGCCGCCGACGGCAACACCGACCCATTCACCGCGGAAGACGAATCATGAGTTCCTTTGACGGGCAAAACCTGTTCGATTCCGGGCCTTACTCGATCCGCCCGGACGCCTGGGAGCGGCAACTTCAGCGGCGCGGCTTCGCCGGGCTCGACGGCGAGCTGGTGCTGGACCTCGGCCTCCGCAGCCGGGCCATTCAGCAAACCGGCCGCCTTCAAGGCGCATCGGCCTCGGCCGTGGCGGCGCTGGCCGAGGCCATCGAGGCCTACCAGGACGGTGAGCCCCACGAACTGATCGACAGCCACGGGCGGACATATCCGTCGGTGATCCTAGAGGAGTTCCAGACCACCACGCCCATTAAGCGCGGACGGGGCTTCTGGTGCGACTACACCGTCAGCTATCGCCAACTGCCATGACCGCAACGTTCACCACGGACAATATCGACCGATTGCAGGCGACCCCCCTCACCGGGCTTGGGCCCAGCGGCGCCGGCGGCTGGGGAATCGCCTTCCATTCGCTCAACGACGGTCTGTGCCACCAGCTCTACATCAATGGCCGGCTGGCCGACTGGACGGACACCCCGACGCAGCGACACTTCGCGATCGACGGCGAGATAAGCCCGCTGGAGATAGCTATCGCCGCCGTCGACGCTCCTCGGCGTGCGGCCGATCTGGCCGAGCTGCTGGGCGAAGGCGTCGGCTCGCCGACGTGGCGATACACTGCCGCGGTCTTACGCGGCTCCCAGCACCGGCCGGGCGACATGCTTGTCGTCATGGGCGACCGCGCGACTGGGCAAGGCGCTTCCCACGCGCTGGCGTCCCGCGAGATCTGGCCGGAGTGGACCCCGCGATGGTCGTTCGGCGAGGACGTGTTCGGCATGGGCGGTTTCGGCTACGACGGCTACCGCGCGCCGGGGCTTGGCGTGGGCCTGTTCGGCACGGGCCCGTTCGGGCTGGGCATCGACGCCATCACCATCTACGCCGACCTGCCGGAAGAAGGCGCCCACGAAATAGTCCTTCGCACCCTCGCTCCCGACGGCCAGTACGCCGACGCCGACGCCGTTTCCGTGCTCGTCGCCCCGCCGCCCGGGGCCGTGGCGGGCGTTTCCGTGACGGGTTACGACGACACCACCGACACAATCACCCTTGAGATCGAAAGCGACTGAACATGGCTGAGCAATATCCAAGCGACACGACGCTCAACACACTGTCGGGCAGCAGCGACGACGAACAGGAAGTGCTTTTCCTGACGATAGCCGAAAGCCCGTACTACACCAGCTTCTACAAGATGCTCTACCGTCTGCTGGACGTGGCGCGACGGGCCGGCGATCTGCGGGTGTTCAAGGACGGCGACCTGACGTTCGGCGTACGCGCCGGGCTCTTTATGAACGGCCCCGCGCCGGTCAGCTTCGCCGAGACGACCGGCGAAAGCCTCGACGACGACGACACCACGTATATCTACCTCACGGCGGCCGGGACGCTCACGACGAACACGACGGGCTTTCCCGACCCCTCCACGACGCCCCATGTCCCCCTGGCAACGATAGCGACGGGGACGGACTCGGCGGCGGGGGTCTCCGGAGAGTACAACCACGAAGATATCACCGACTACCGCGGGCGGGCGATCATGGCTGCGCTGTCGTCGGCGACGGCGGCCAACTTCAACACGCTCGTCGACGGGTCCAACGGCGACGCCCTGCACATCCACGCGGCGGCTGGGCTGGCGGCGGCGCTCCAGGACGACATCCCCGACCTGAACGTCACGTTCGGGGCGGAGGCCGGCGACGAGATCGTTGTCACCGTACAGGCGCGAGACGCGACCGATACGAATCTCGCCGAGGTGATGGCCGTCCGCGTGTGGGTCGCGACGAGCGACTTCGGGGCGCCCGACGCGACGGGCAACACCGTGGCGATCGACACCGGGACGATCCTCCAGACGATCACGGCCGACGCCTTCTACGAGCTGATCACGGACGCGGCGGGCAAGGTCGAGGTCGGCATCACCATCTCCGGTGCGGCGACGCGCTATGTCATGGCCGAGATCGACGGGCGAATCTATTCCTCCGGCGAGATCACGTGGGCGGCGTAGGTGTTGGATTTTAGATTTTGGATTGTCCTTCAATCGACAATCGCAAATCAGAAATCGGAAATAAAATGATCGACGTGCTGATAAATAAGCGAACGCGCCTGCCCGTGGCGGCAAAGCCGGCTGGCAGCAAATGGGGCTACCGTGAGATCGACGGGCCCAATCTGTGCGTGGTGACGCTGGACGACCCGCCGGCCGAGTTGGCTGCGCGAGTGGCCAAGCGCGGCGTGGTCGCCAACCCCTTCGCCGAGTACGCCGTCGACCCGGCTTGGCAGGGCGACGCCGAGGCAAGCCCGGTGACGAAATTGGCGTCGATGGTCCGTCAGAGCACCGTCAAACTCCGCGCCAACGACGTGCGGCGCGGGGCCAGCGTGAGACTGACCGATATGGAGCTGGTAGCCGAAAGGCGGGAATGACAAATGCCAAATGGCGAATGCCAAATGAACGGCGCGGTTCCGGATCTATTCAGGCGTGACGACAGACCGTCCATCGTGTGCCTCTGCGGTTCTACGCGCTTCATGGCGCAGTTCTTTGAAGAGGGATGGGAACTCACGTTGCGGGGTCACATCGTTTTGAGCGTCGGCGTCTGCAAGCACGCGCAGGATCATGGGGCCGAAGCTCTCGGCCAGGATGTGGCCGAGCAACTTGACGAGTTGCACAAGCGAAAGATCGACCTGGCGGACTGGATTGTGGTCCTGAACGTGGGCGGATACGTGGGCAACAGCACGGCCAGCGAAATCGAGTACGCGATCCAGCACGGCAAGCCTATCAACTGGCTGGAGCCCGGCAATATCCCCGAACGCTTCCGGCCCGCCGTTCAATCCGAAATCGGAAATCCGCAATCGGCAATCGCAAATGAACGATCCTGACTACGGGATAATCTCGGACGTCGACCCGGACCTGTCGGGCGATCCGCCGTACACCACGCTCCAGGGCTGGTACGAGGACACCTACGGCGAGACGGAAATCCAGCACGCCCGCTGCCATCACAGCGAGGCGGCGGACCTGGGCGAACTGGACACGTCCACGCAAACGTGGGTCTACGCGCCGACGGCCGAGGAGCCCGTGTGCATCTACGCCGCAGACGGCGACGAGGCCGACGGCAGCCAGGACGATCAGCTCCAGGGCGCCGCGATCGTCGTCGACGGGGCGAGCTTCGGAATCGAAACGAAATTGGGGGCCGTCAGGATAGCCGGTCTTCGGCTGACGGCGACCGTCGGCGGACAGAACGCGATCGTGGTCTCCGACAGCGACAGCGTTCTGATCGAGCGGTGCACCGTAATCTTCGACGACGTTCAACCTGGCGAGGGGTTCTTCCTGGCCGAGACGCGGGCCGGGGAGACCATGACGGCCACGATCCGCAACAACCTGATCCTGAACACCAATTCCAGCAAGGTCGCCAGCGGGATAGTGGCGCTGGTCGTCAGCGGGGCGACGGTCAATGAGACGTGCTATGGCAACAGCATTGTCAATTGTGCGCTGGACCTCCAGGGAGGGATCGGCACCATCGCGATCTTCCCGACCGACGTGGTCAACATAACTGCGAAGAATAATGTCGTCGTGGAGGACGGCAACCAGTCGGGCGATTGCTTCGCCGAGCAGGGCGCGGGGACGACCAACTGGACCGGCTCAAGCCACAACGTCAGCTCCGACGCGACGGCCAAGGGGACAGACGCGATCACCGGCGCAGCCATCGGCGACGTGTGGGATGATATCGCCGATGACGATGCGCCATTCACACCGACCACCGGCGGCGTGCTCGACCCGCCCGACGGGGCGAATCTGTATGCAGCCGGCGTGACGGAAGACGCGATCGGCGCCGAGCGCCCCAGCCAGGGCGCGCACTATCGCGGCGGCGTCGAGGTCTTCTCCGGCCTGTACAAGGTCTACGGTGGGGCAGCGCCGGCGACGGTCGACTACGCCGACATGCTCGCAAGCGTCCGGGCCGGCCAGACGTCCGTCGATATCGCCGGGCTAGGGCTAGCGGCCGGCGGGACCTACTGTCTGGCCGTGCGGGCCACCAGCGCCGCCGGAGTTGAGGAGACCAACACCGACCGCCTCGCGCGGGCTGTCGTCGACGAGTTCGGCCAACTCCAGCAGCCTCCGTTAGCGGCCGTGGAGGAGCTGACGGCTGAACTGCAAGCCGATGGGACGGTGATCGTCGGCTTTACCCACATGACTTTGCCCGGCTGGGCGGCGCCGACGAGGTTCGAGGTGTTGTCGGACAACGGAACAGGTGAGCTCAATCTGGCTGCGCCTGTGGCCACGATCGACGTAACAGACCCCGACGTGGGCGACTACGAGGTCGCCCTGGACCCGCCCGGCTTGCCCGTGAAGTACTCCGCGCGCGCGTGCAGCGCGGTGGCGGTCGGGCCGCCGGCGCCGCCGGTTTCCGTTTTGTCGCCGACCGCCCCAATCGCCCCGCAGCAAATGTAAGGACCGACCATGGAGGTGCTCAAGTTCAACCAACGCCCGCCCGACCACACGGTCATTCGCGCCCGCCCGGCGAGGGTGTACGTTAACGGCGCCCGCCGTCGCGACCTGAAGGTGCAAACGTGGCGGGTACTGCCGGCCCCGCAGTTCGGGCAGGTGGAGCTCATCTGGCATCGCGTGGGAGCCGGCGTTTCACTGGCCGATAGCGCGCACCTGCTGCCTCAAATCGGATCGATGGTGCGCGTCTGCAGCCCGCAGAACTTCGGTGGCGGCGAGTTCATCGGCGTTGTCCATCGCCACGGCGTCGAGCTCGGGCCGGACGGCGAGCGGCTCACGGCTGAGGTGCGACACATTCTGGCCGAACTGATGGATCGGCCTGTGGGGGGCCGCTGGCAAATGAAAGACGGCGCGCCGGTCCGAGTCGACACGGGCCGGGTCCACTTCAACGCCGATTCGCACGCGCTGGCGTGCGCGGCCCCCGCCTGGATCGTCGGCCGGGCGACGCCCGTGTTCGATACGCAAGACGGCAACGGCCGCCGGTGGACGGTGGCCGACGCGCTGGCGTACCTGTTGGCGATCGGTCTGGGCCCGGACGTTTATGCACCCGCGCTGTCCGAGCTGCGGCAACTGGCCGGCGAGGTCGACGCCGAGCCCGTCGACGTAACCGGCATGCCGGTCGGCGAGGCGCTTTCGATGATGGCGGGGCAAGGGGGCCTGGCCGTGCGGGCGGTGCGTTACGGACTGGGGCTGGTGTTCTACCGCCCCGGCTGGCACGGGCGCAGGCGGAGCATTCGCCTGCAGCCGAAAGGGTCGGCCCTGTCGTTAACGGACAGTAACCTGTGGGCCGGGCGGGTCGTCATCAAGCGGCGCCCGGCCAGGCCCGGCGTGTTGGCCCTCGGCGAGCACAAGCAGTACGAGTCCACCTTCACGCTGTCGCCGGGCTGGGACGAGTCGCTGCAGACGCCGCGCTGGCGGGACTTCGTGCGGGGCGAGGCCGAGCACTGGCCGAAGGTCGCCGACGTCTATCGCAAGTGGGTGCTCAACGAGCACGGCCTGTACCGCGCCAGCCCGTGGGACCTGCCTCAGTATCACTTTTCGGCGATCAACTCGGACGACTTCCGCCTGGACGTCGCTCGCAAGTTCCTGCCGTGCCTGTCGACCGACGTGTTCGGCCAGAGCCTCGGCGTGGTGATAGAGGTCAAGAACGCGGCCGACGAGTGGCGCCGGTGGACCGGGCCGGCGTGGATATACGACGACCAGTGCGCGATATACCTCGGCGGGGAAGGGCTGCCGGCGGATTATTTCCAGGCGGCCGTGGAAAACGGCGCCGAGGTCCGCGTGACCGCGACGGTCGCCTCCGACGTGCGGCTGTCAGCGGAGATCGCAGGCGACTTCGGTCTGCCGCGCGAAGTGGAGGACTACTCCTCACAGGCGGCGTGGCGGCAGGTGCACTCCGGCAGCGTTTTCATCGGCCAGGACGGCACGGGCGACCCAGCCACGCGAGACGACACGCAAATGCTCTGGTCGCTGGCGCTGCGGCGCCACGAGATTCTCACCTCAGCGGCGCAAGCCGAGTTGGACCTCGGCTGGATCGACACGTCCTGCCACGTGGGAGACGTGATCGAACGCATCGACGGTCGGGCCATCGAGCTGTCGTCGGCCCCCGGCGCGACGGCTTGCGTGCGGTCGGTACGACACGACTTCGGCGACAAGCAAACCACGCACCTGGAAGTGAGCGGATAAACATGAGGCCCACAAGATTTCGCGACGCGCTGCACCGCCTGGCCCAACTGGGACAGGCCACCGGAATACAACTGGTCCGCATCAAGCAGCAGGATGACGGCAACCGCTATACGGCTGAGCCGATCGAGTTCGACACGGACGGCGGGACACGCTCGGCCCAGGCCGATGACCTGACCGTGGTCAACCTGGCCGAGTCTGCCGACGAGGACGGGCAGCTCCCGGCCGGTACCAACGCCGTCGCCGTCGACGTGGAAGGCCAATGGGTGATCCTCGTTCAACTCGAGGCTGCGCCGATCTTCGCCGCCAGGGTCCTCTACACTTTCGGCAACGCCCTGTACCGCGTGCGGCCTCAGGTCCCGGTAGGGGAGACCACCTTCACCGACAAGACCGGCGCCCAGGACATCAACGCCTGCAACGTCGCCGAGCTGAACATCGAGGAAACTCTCGGCGTGATAGCCGACACGATTGTCCTAGTTGCCGCCCTCAAGACCGACAGCGACCCGCCAACGATCCGATATGCCTTCGACCATCCAGTTTACGAAGAGTACCACTAGCGGCCCGCGCAGCCGGTGTCGGCCGATTCGCCGTCGGTCGTCGAGTGGGTCCGGCGGCATGCGCCGCTGCCCGGCCCGGCCGGTCGGCGGGATGTTCTCGGTGATGCCGGACACCTGCTGGGTGGGCGGCCTGGTCGCCAACACCGGCCCACACGAGCTGCGCAGCATCGTCGTGATCGAGCCCGGACAGCCGGCCTCACCGGCCTGCTCGCCGATAGGCTGGGCGAGTCATCTGCGAATCACCGGCGGGACGGACTGTCGAATCGAAGTGTACCGGTGTCTGCGGCGTTTGGCCGCCGAGGACAGGCCAACCTGGCGCGCCAGCCGGCGGCGAGCCGGCCCGCGGTGGTCGGCCCCCGGCGCCGGCGGAAGCCAGGACAGTCGGCTGATCGGGGCGGTGACCGTCTGGGCCGGCATGGCTGCCGTGCTCGGCGGCGAGGACGTCGTCAAAGCGCTGCAACCGCTGGCCGCGGGCGAGCAGGTGTGGCTGGTGCTGCGTCGCCCGGACGTCGGGCCGAACGTCGCAGCGGTGACGGTGCAGTGTGAAATCGAACAGCCGGCAGGAGCGCGAATCCATGTTTGACGGCTGGGCGATGAGCGCTTTGGGGTTGGTGGGCGATCTCACCAGCTTCGGCGCCGCGGGGCTGATGGGATTGATGTGGCTGTGGGAGCGACGCCAAAATCGCTGCTACGAACAGCGGCTGAGCGACTGTCACGCGAGGATACTCCGTGACGAGCAGCGGCTGGAGAAGCTTACGCAGGTCGTCGAGCAGAACACGGCCGCCCTGACGCGTTTCAACGAATCGCAACGAGTGATGATCGAAACCCTCAAAGACCTCGCACGGGAGGTGCAACATGAACGCACGCGGTAAGAAACTGCTGGCGACGTGGGCCTTTATGGCGGCCCTGTTGACCGGCTGCAGCGCGCCTCAGGCCACGCTGGACCTGATCACAGCAGCCCGCAAGGGGCTGGCCGTCGCACAAGAGGCCGAAGCTCAGCAGCACCAG
>SDBT01012220.1_pt1 | contig 13795 bp, 10 predicted proteins | sample 2277101 | NCBI WGS metagenome assembly SDBT01 (sample SAMN10404973, study PRJNA504765) | marine sediment metagenome | isolation source: marine sediment core GS10_PC15, 103 cmbsf | place: Arctic Ocean: Southern Knipovich Ridge | collected 2010
GGACTCGTGGGAGCTACACCACTGCCAAACCTAGTTGCGCATAGTCTAGGGCCTCGTAGTTACGAGTTGGCAGCAGGTGGAGTCTTCCAAGTGTCCGATGTTGGACGCCCTGAGCTTCAAGAGGTATTTGGCGACACAGTACCGACGTATAGTACGCCGGAGGAACTGCGTGTGCTGCTGCGAACGTACTTGGATGATCCCGTGCGTCGAGAAGAGGCTGCCAAGAAGCAGCTTCAAGCTGTGCAACCCTACTCATTCGAGATGCGAATGCGTGGGTTGCTTGATGCTGTAGCTTAGGAAAGGAGCATCAAGTGGCTACATTGAAGTGGAGAAACGCATACCTTTACTGGAATGACATTCTTGTTACTGAAGGTACTGGCATCTCGATCTCGTATGACCGAGAGTGGATCGAAGATACATCCTATGGTGATACGAACCGTACATACCAGCCGGGGTTTGCTGACTTTGAAATGACTATCAGGAAGCATTACGATGCTGCTTCGGTAGGCATGGAGAACGATGCAACTGCGACTTCTCCTTCGGTACGAGAGTTCTTCTTGTACCCGGATCGTGATGTGACCACGGACTACTGGTACGGTAGCGGCTATGTAGGACTCGATGACCAGGGTGGAGATATGTCCGGTCTTGTCGAAGAAACCTACACGGTTCGTGCCGCATCAGTAATCTTCCATCGTGATTCGACAGAGTAACTAGAAACTAATTGACCATAGGAGGATCCAATGAGTCTTAGGAAAGAACAGACAACCAAGAGAATTGAGTTTGAAGACGGGGACTGGATTGATATAAAGGAAAACCGTAACTACGGTGATACAGTTCACGCCCAAAGGGCCGCCGCCATTCGTCGGATTTCTTCTTCTAAGAAAGAGGATAAGAAGGGGGACGAGAAATCTGACGATGGCGGCACCTTTGATTTCGATGTTGTAAGCTTCAACCTTGCGTTGCTTGAGCGCATGATTGTTGCGTGGTCTGATGATGAGCCTGTCAACAAAGAAACCATACAGGAGCTTCCGAACGACATCGTTCAGAAGGTTCTAGGCGAAATCACCGACACGATGGAAGAACAGGACGAGGAAGAGAAAAAAGCTTAGAAGATGATCTCTATATGGTCATTGGTGAAGGCCGAGGGTACTGGCAGCAAGAAGCCAAGTACAAAATTGGATGGCCTCCTCACCTAGTGTACCTGTTGATCTTGGAGCGTTGGAAGATGTCGTATCAGGATCTAATGGATACACCTCAAGAAATTGTTCAGGATATGATGCTCGTCATGGAAGCCGAGCACAGAGTAGAAGACGATAAGCCTACGAGTTCGAGGAAGAAGTAAATGGGTATCGGTGGGTCTGACGAAGAAATAACCTTAAGAGCCAAACTTGAGACTGCTGGCTTAGCTGCACAGTCTAAAGAAGTCACCACCACTATTAGGGCCTGGAAAGTGGAGATGGATGCTGCGGCCAAAGCTGGCCGCGCAGCTAAGATCCCTATCTCTGAACTTAGGCGAATCGCTGGACTACTTGGCAAAGAACTGACAGGCAATCTTAATCCCGCTCTCAACGTCTCAGAGAGGGAGATGAATGAGTTCGGGCGGGCTGCTAGTGCTGCTGCTGTCGGCGTTCGTAGTGCTACAGGTGCTATGGGAGCATCTACAGTACAGGCGAACGCCTTTACTCGTGCGGCTACTCGTGGTGTTGCTGCTCTTGGGTTCATTTCTCCTACTGCTGCTACAGCGTCCGCACAAATTGTTGGGCTGACTAATGCCTCTGCTAGTGCAACTCTGGCCATTGGTGCTGCTACTGTAGGTCTTGTTGTTCTAGGTGGAGCGTTATTCAAGTCTACACAGGCTGCCATTGCATTTGAGACTTCTTTTATCGGCATTAGGAAGACTGTTGATGGTACAGAAGAAGACTTCGCACAGTTAGAAGATGCTAACAGGAGTCTCGCTCGTGCTACAGGTGTTAGTGTCAATGAAATCAATAAACTAGGTCAGGTAGCTGGTCAGCTTGGTATCCCAGTACGGAAGCTAGAACAATTTGAGCGAATTATGCTTGAGTTGGGTACTGCTACTGACCTGACAACTAACGCTGCTGCATTCGCCTTCGGCGGTCTGATTGAGGTTCTAGGGTTAACTATTGATGAGGTAGACAGTTTATCCGATCAAATTGTCGGTCTAGGTAACACTGTTGCGGCTACTGAGTCTGAAATCGTTCAATTCCTCAATCGTATCGCTGGTGCTGGTGCGATTCTAGGAGTTCCGGCTGAAGACCTGGTAAGCATCGCCGCAGCCTTCGCTGCGTTGCGTATTCCGGCTGAGGCTGGTGGTACAGCGATTCAGAAGGTCTTCTTAGCCATTCAGAAGGCAGCGGTTGCTGGTGGAGAAGAACTACGGGTATTTTCTGGCCTACTCAATACGACTACTGCCGAGTTCCAACGCCTTGTGCGAGAAGACCCAACTATTGTATTCCAACGATTTGTTGATGCTCTTGCGCGAGCAGGACCACAAGCACAGTTGTTCCTTGAGAAGTTGGGTCTTAATAACGAACGTACTCGACGTGCATTCCTAACTGCCGCGTCTGCTGGTGATTTCTTGAATACGACGATTGCAGAAGGTTCTGAGCTTAATGCAGAAGGTACTGCTCGTACAGAGGAGTTTGCGCGAGCACTGGATACTACTGCTGGGCACATAAGTCTTCTCAAAGCAGAGATAAATGACTTGGCTATTACTGTTGGAGATCGATTACTCCCTGCTCTCAATGATACCCTTGGTACGCTAATAACATTCGCTCAGCTTGTACGAGACATTGGGGATGCCGCCGTCTTTGCAAAAGAGAAGTTAGACCTTCTTAGATTTGATGTTGAACTGCCACAAATACCAGGTGTGCCAGATGTTTTACAGCCTCTGCCTGCTAATCTTGATGTTGACCTTTCTCCGACTGGACTTTTCGGTGATGTCCGAGATACATTAACAGCTTTTGGGGCGTTAAGTGAAGGAATAGATATAATAGGTAAGACTACAAATGCTCTGAGCGATCTAAGAACTACTGGGGATGATGGTGCAGAATCACTCCTTACATTCTCTGATGCTCTAGGTATTATTCGAGGTGATGCTGATAATGCGATAGCTGGTGTAAAAGACCTATCTGCTACGGTAGAAGCTCTTGCTGAAGAAGCGGAAGATGCTAGGGATGCTCTGTTCAATATGTTCAAGGCTCCGACTGTTGAGGAGAAGCAGGCTGAGCTAATAGTTAAGAACCTACAACTTGCTATTGCCGAACTCGGTACAGAAGGTACTCTCTCACCAGAACTAAAGGAACAGAAGACGGTAATGGAAGCGCAACTGAAGACTGCTCGCTCTCGTCTCGGTGTGATCAGGTTGACTAGCGATGTAGATAAGATCAGTGCTGAGTTACAGATTGGGCAACTTCAGACAATACGAGAGCAGAACGATGCTATCCTTGCACAGTTCGGCATTGTGCGTAACCTTAATAATGAACTGGGAACTACGGCAAATATTCAAGATCCTATAACACTTACCGTAGACACCAACGAGATAACTAGAATACTAGGTACTCTTGATGAAGACTTCATTGGACCTCTAACACAAGAGGATCATGATGTCATCATTGCTCTGGCTGGCGATGAGGCGGTAACAGCCGCACTTCAAGAGATAATCGATCTGGGTAATATCATCGACGGAAATACCTTTGAATTCACTGTGACGGAGAGTGGTGCGGACGCTCTTATCCGAGCCTTACAGACTATCATCTCACTAACGAACAGTGCTATTACAGCACAGGGTATCTTGTTTGACATTGCGGCTCTGAATGCTCAATTACCTGATCCTAATACTCTATTTAAGACACCTGATCAGATTGTAGCTGAGCAGAGACTTAGAGACCTTGTATCTCTTGGTGGGGGAGACGCCTTGCCTGGAGACTTTGGAAGTGGAGCGGCGGCTAAAGTTATTGATCCACTGAAGGACGGTATTATCACACTAGCTGAGGCTCTTGAGTTTGGGTTCACTGCTGCTTCTGCTGCGACTGCCGAGCTTCAGTTTGAGACACAGAAGCTAGCAGCTAGGTACTTCCGTGTTGCTGTTGAGTCGATCAAACTAGAGCGAGCAGAGCGTAGGCGCCAGACGGAGATTGAAGTTGGGCTACGGTTAGCCGAGCGTGAGATAGAATTTCGCAAGGAGCTAGTTGAACTTCAAATAGAAGAAGCCGTTGCAATGGCCGAGTTGAAAGCCCTTCTTGAAGGTACTGGCTTGGAGGCTAACATTGATGCATTCGCCTTCGCCGTAAGAGAATTAGGCGAAGAAATCATCATAGCAGGAGAGTCTACGGCAGAAGCCATGCAACGACTCTCTCAGGCTGCTACGGATGCTGTGCAGACACAATTCGACGCTCTCTTTAATCGACCTACTCGTGAGGACGCGCAGCTTGGAGCGCAGCTAGCACTATTGGAACTAGACAGAGCCTTACTTGTACGTTCTGGTGCGAGCGACGAATTACTGTCAGCCAAGGATGACGAAATTCGACAGGTACAGAACTTAATAGATGTGCGCCGAGCAGAAGTAGAGGTTGCTAGGGCAAATAATCTTCTTGCCGACCAGACGTTACTCACACAACATGAACAAGGTGTGCAGGCTTTAATTCTGACAGGTCTCTTAGCTGAGGAATCTGGGATACTTGCTACTCTAAATGATCAACTGGCTCTTGAATCTATTTTGCTTGGGGATGCCAATCAAGGGGTATTAGATTTTACTTCTGCAATTCGTATCGCGAGCGAGGTAATCTCTGCTAATACACTTGGCCCTGGCCCTGGACAATCTCCTGGATTCCTTGCTGGACAGACTCAGCAACTTAATGTTGAGGCACACTTCACTATCAATGCCGATACTTCTGAGGAGATTAAGAAACAGGTTGCTGACGATCTCGATGATGCACTTAACGTAGCAGGCTTGTCAGGCACTAACGCCGGAACGGGGACGTTCATACCGTAATGTCTGGAACATACGAATTCATCATTGATGGGAATACAATACTGACGGCGGAGAAGTTTGCCCGTGGACCTATCGTAGACTTCGGACGAAAGCGTTGGATTGAGCAAGAAGTCTTGGGTGCTGCTTCTCCGGGAACTATTTTAACGCTGATTGGAGAGTCCAGTCAGAAGTGGGATTTTGAGAGCAGGGCAACAGAAGCCACTAAGGATATACTCCTTACTATTTACAACAATGAGGTCGCTGTACTTTTCAAGACACCACAGGACTCAACAGGCTTCAACGTCATCATGACGAAATTTTCGGTTGAGTATAAGACGCCTCTACATGAGAGTTTGTTCCTATGTAAATTTACGCTAGTGAGGCGTTAATGGCTCTACGCGACGAAATAGAAGACCCTACTAGAAAGTTTAGTATGGAGGTAAATATTGGCGGAATACCTCTGTTTGCTCAAGTAGAGCCTACGCTTCCAGAGGGTATACCAGGTGTTATCAGCCTGTCGGTCAAGAAAAGCATAGCCAACCCAGTACCCATTGCATCTATCCGAGTCAATCGTATTCCCAACTGGATGAATGTTGGATTCTTTAGCAAGGTTACAGTTGAACTAGGCTATAATAGTGAAAGGGCAACTGTCTTTACAGGCTACATTCAAGACCGCGCACATGGAGAATTTGATGGCATAGTTCGTGCGGCAGGTCAATCATACTCGCTGTGGCGCACTGTGCAGATTACTCCTCAGACGTTTGCTCCAGGTATTACTACGAAGGTAGCGATTCAGCAAGTCGTAGACTATGCAATTAAAGATAATCGTCTTCCCCTAATTATACCCTCTACGTCAAATGTTAATCTTACAGATTCGTCCTACTATACATTGTTTAGTGACTTAGGAGTAGGATCTGAGTTAGAACGAGCTACGGCTGCTCAGATGATTCAAACAATCGCAGATATAGAACACTGGGTTATGTGGGAGAACAATGCGGGTACTCTCGTATTTCAGGATCTCCATACGCCAGGAGATATTTCGTCTCGTACTCTCGGTACACAAGTCGCGTCTGAGTCGTGGATCATCGGCCAGCGGTCACGAGAAGACCCCAACTCGCTCAGGACGCGGCTGACGGTGCTTGGTGGCACATATACTACCGGAGTGCCGCCAGCCGATGTTACGCTTACTCCTGAAAGAACTGCCGAAGTCAAGCCTGATATTGTAGGCGATCTAGTAGAACTACCTGACGACAGCTTTATCGACGCAGAGTATTCTAACAGCCTCATTCATGAAAATGGCAGAGCAGCAGATTTGGCTAGGGCGATGCTTGATGTTCAAACGTTTGTCCCGCGTCAAGTGACGATGCGTATACCTGGTGATCCAGAAATGGATATTGGGCAAACTATCGAGCTTGATTACCCAGAGAAGAATCTTGTAGCGCCCTTCTATATATTTGGTATTGAACATAAGGTAGATAATACTGGGTATCATACGATACTGGACTTACGTGGTGGAGAAGGCGTAGGACCATCTCAAATAGGCATTATTCCTAAAGCCGGATTTGATGCCAAGATCGACCGAGAAATCTACAATGACGGCCTCAAAGTCTTTGCTACGTTTGATGGTTCCTCTATTAGTAGAGCCGAGAACGGGGACACAGGGGATGCTCTGACATATGACTGGTCTGATAATCAGGCTACAGTCTTCACACCTGATATAGACGCGGCGACTGATTCCGTCATTACCATTGTACTAGACCCAGATGATCTGTCTTTACCTTGGATAGTATCTTTACAGGTAACAGACTCAAATGGCCTCGTCAGTGAAAAAGTTGATTTAACTGTAGATGTTACACCTTCTGGTACAGATGTGCAGATACCTGCAGTGTTCGCTGCCATTGATAATAGGCAGTCTGCAACACCGGATGGCGGAGGTAATTGGTATGACATTACAGATGTCAATGTTGATGCAGTTACAGCACGTCCTCCTGATGGAGTTAATACTGGGATTGCTGTATTTGGCCAGGCTGATGGGTCAATTCATAAGACTACTGACTTCTGCCAGACGGCTCTGACTGTTGTGAAGGTTGCTGGTGGTGGAGCAATAACTGATATGCAGTGGGATTGGCGTGATGCAGAAAAAGTCTGGGCGGTTGACGATACAGGTAAAGTATATCTATCGTCTAATGGTGGGGATGGTTGGGGTCTATATCTTGATGGTCGTGCTACTATTGCGAATGGTGGTCTTGGACTATCAGGTCTAACACTACATCATATCGGTCTGCCAGCATCAGGCGGTATTCATGTGTACGGTGGCGATGGTGCCGGAACTCCTGTCATAGCGTTCGACGATACTACTGGAGGGCATAGCTGGCTACAGAGGACGCTTGGTGGAGAGCTTGGCGCGGACATTCCGGCCATATCTAATGACTACAGGATCATCGATGCTGTAGATGTAGGCTACGGTCTGGCTATCGCCTTAGAGAACGCCGACAGTGGCGGTGGAGGCGGAGGGCTATCATTTGCGCAGGGTACGTATTCTGGTAATGGAACGAACCAGGATATTACTGGTTTAGGCTTCCAACCAAAAGTAGTCATCGTCAAGGCCGACCATGCTACGAACGGACACGCGATGGTTCGGACGACGGAGATGTCGAACGCGCAGAACCTCACAAACGGGACCGAGGACGGCGGCATTGATGAACTCGCGGCCGACGGCTTCGGCGTCACGCACGTCGCCTCGGCGTCCGGTCGAACGAACGAATCAGGTAAGACATATTATTGGTATGCTTATAGTGGTGGGAAATGTAAGACGGGTAGTTACATTGGTAACGGGACGGCGAAGGCCGTCACCGGCGTTGGAGGGTTGCCGGTCGTCGCGAGCGTCATCCCCGCAGACAATTCGGCCACACGATTCCGAACTACGGATATGGGTGCCGAGGATTTTGATTACGGCCTAGGGGCGGGGGAGACTGACGCCATCCAAACTCTTGACGCCGACGGATTCTCGGTTGGGCCGAGTGTCGACGTGAATAACGATGGGTCGACTTATTTCTATTGGTGCTTGCTCGCGGCGACAAATCTCCACGTCGGGACCTACACCGGCGACGATGCGGACGGCCGCAACCTTCCCGCCTCGGCGATGTCTTTTGACCCCGACTTTGTATACATCAAGGGTAATGCCAATCAGGAAGGGCGATGGAAGGTAACGGCGTTGGCCGGTGACGCCGCGTTACAGAACGGCTCAGAAGTGGCCGTCGCGAACCGCATCCAGAGCCTCGTTCCAGCGTCGGGTAAGTTCGAAGTAGGCACTAATGCCGAAGTCAACTCCTCGGCTGTTGGAACATATTACTTCTTTGCTGTTGAAGATGCTTCGGTAGGTTCTGGTAGTGCTGGTCCTGTATACTACAACCCAAACCCTGCTGATCCGTCAACATGGGTGAGAGCTACGGGGCTTAGCGCGGCCTTTGTTGACGCGGCGTACATCGTTGGAGGTACTGTACTTGTAAAACGTTTCTATGTTGGAGAGCAAGGCAGCAGGTCTAGCTGGCGTTCTGCTGTGGGTGGAATTGCTTATACAGAGTCTACCAATGTCTTTCCTGCAAACGTCTCCCCACATCATGCTATCTGGTTGCCTAGCCACATACACAATCTCAACACTGCGAGCGTCTACCTCATAGCCTGCGAAGATTCTTCTGCTCAAGCATCCGGTATATACAAAAGTGCTGACACAATACTGACTGTGCAAGCAATCCGGCCTGTAGCTACGTTCTCAACATGGCCTGCTAGCGCAATAGGACGTATGGTAGCTGTCGGTAGTCCTGCTATTCCAGTTTCTGCTGGAGGGGTTGGTGTACTTACTTCTGGAGCGGATAATGCAAAGCCAAATCCCAAGAGTGCATACTATCTTAAACCCGGTAGTGTTAATTGGGTAGAGACTAATATGTCTAATCCACTAATAGGAGATCGTTCGAGAACGTATGCCGTGACTGCTAATGATTGGTTTTTGGTTGACTCTGGAGGCCATGCCCAAACCGACACAAATCCTGAAAAAGAGCCTGTGGAAGTATCTCATGATTCTGGAGCCACTTGGACTCCTGCTCCTATTGGAGACGAAGCCCCTGGTGCCATTCCTATATCTGGTATTACCCATGTAGCTCGTGATGCAGATGGGCGTATATGGGGAATGCGTAATTCTGGTAATTCAAATAATGACCCGGTAAAACAGGATATTTATTACTTAGATACTGATGGCCTATCTTGGATTTACAGTACATCAATTGAAGCAGCTATTAGTAGTAGAAGGTTTGGATACCGTCTTATTACACACCCGACAGATAAAAACATCATCGCGGCTTTCTCTACTATGCCGGATCAAGGAGCTTCTGACACCAGAGTTATCACTCATATCACTAAGGATCGTGGAGTAACTTGGACGACAAATGGAACAACTACAAGTGTAGCTTCGGGCAATAACTTCGCTATGAAATTTGGTGATGCTCTTATTGGGTACAACTTAGCATTCCTCCACTCAGGTCGTATTATTGCTGTTGTTCATGATTCCGCATTTACAGGCGGCTCTAACGATCAGCACTTTCATTACAGTGATGACGACGGAGATACTTGGACGATAGACACACAGGTTGATACGACAGTAGACACCTTCTATATTCTAGCTGGAATCTCTCCATCTAAAATAGTTACATTCCGCGCAAGAGTGAGCAACGGTACTATTTTTGATGAACAAGCGTGGGTTAGCACCGACTTTGGAGTTTCTTATGTAGCTATCGGCCCTGTATTTCCTCGTACAGAATCAGGTAGTACAGGTACTGGTTGGTCAGCTAAATATGATCCCATATCTGACACGTTGGTAGTTTTTAATTCTGCTAATGCGGTAGGCCAAGAACGTGTGCAGATGATGACCCCAGTATCCGCAGGTGGGGTCTGGACGGATATTACATTCGATCTCCCAGATAATCTAGGGAATACTTGGGATACCATGAGTCTAATACCATGAGTCAATTTGACGATCCCTCCACGTCTCTCGGTGGCCTACGATCTGTAGTAAAATCTATGCTTTCTCGCCTGAATAGAATTTCCACAGCAGGTGGCAAGATTAGGTCAGACGCAGACGGGACATTTCGTACTGGTGTGCAGAGGAAGCACACACACCTTGGTCAAGGAGCGGGTGGAAATCTTATAGCAGGAGTGACTCCGAACTTCATGACTGTTACAAGAGGACCACCACAGGTCATTGACGATTCAAGCTTGGGATTTCAGATAGGTTCTCAGTGGATTGATACACGAGCGAATGCCCACTACATCTGCTTTGCTGCTACAGTAGGAGCAGCAGTATGGAAGGTATCTACTACAATAGACTCTACTACAGAGTCCTTCGCTCCACGTCGACCGCCTGTACGTTGGCCACTACATAGAAAGCCTGCTTATGTTACCCGCGCACGTAGACCGTGGGTTGGTGGATAGAGTAGCTTGACCTCGGGCTATGCACAGTGTATAGTACGCGGGAGAGGAATTAGATGACAAAAGCAATACGGGATACTACCAGAGAAGATGGAGGAGTCGATGTGCAGAAGGCACTGACGTACCTTTCTCTTCTACCTCATTCTCCAAACGAATCTATTGAGAGTGTAGGTGAGATATTCGATAGAGGCTGGACATTTCGTGTCGGGGATGCAATGATGTGGCTTGTGCCTCAGCCCGACAGGAAGCATATTGAAATAGTTTGGTGGTTACCTCTAGCGTTATGGACAAGCGTAGCAGGTTTAGAGGTAATGATTGAGGCATGTGAAGCGGTGTTGGCTGAATATGGGTTAGAAGCTCGTACATGGGATATGGGTGGTATCTTTAGTGCCCAAGGTTCAACGCCTGATGAATTGCTTGCGGCTAGCCAGTCTATTGCTGAGATACATACGCGCTCCTGGATTCCTTCGTTGCGCCTCACCCGCGCTCCTGATACCAACTACATACGTGGTGATGATAGTGTGGCGCACATGCTTGACTTATCAAAGGCGTGGAATGCTACTCGTCGGGATTAGTGGTGGTTGACTTGATGATGCTGGAAGCGGCGAGGGAGTGGCGGCGTGGCTGAGTTTCTAGGCTGCCTCGGCCCCGACTGGGCTGACCACCGGCTAGAGGATGGGGCGATCAAGACGCGAACTGGCTGGACGTTCGAGGCGACAGCTGGCGGCGACGCGCCGCCACAGACGAAATACTGGCTGGAAGAGGACGGCAGCGGTGGTGATTACGTCATTGGCGAAGCGAAGGTGATGACGGCTGATACCTATGTCTGGTACATGGTTCGCGCCTTTAAGCTACGGGCCACGTCGTTGACGGCTGCGGACACGGCACCGTTTCTCCTCGTTGACGTTTCTGGAGGTGTTGTTAGTCTGGCTTGGAAGCAAAATACAGACACTAGCCACTACGTTCTTTCCGTCAACGGCTTTTCAAGCAACGTGGACGGCACTACTGACATAGCCCTTGGTGACACCATCACAGTCATGGTTGAATTCAACGGTACGAACGTCAAAGTCTGGTTGAACAACGACGGGTCTGGAACGCCTGAGATTACACACACTACGGAAACGAAGAAACCAATCAACAAAGTGGTTACGTTAGGAAATGCCAGCGACGGCAATACTCCCTTCCACGACTTCTCCGGTGTGGCGTGGCATATGTCGGACTCCGAAGGTGACAAGCGCGACCCGACAGGGCTTGAAGTTCACATGCTCGAACCCACTTCGGACGGTACAGACTCTGACTATGACTCAGACGACGGATCGGGCGATGCTACTTGGTCGGACGTAGACCTGGACGGCTCCGACGAGGTAGAGGTGATAAAACACTGGCTTGGGCTAGCTGGTCAGGCTTGGTCGCAGTCAGCGGACACCACCGACCCTGCCGAGTCGGGCATCATAATCGGCGCTAACATGCGCTTCGTACACAGAGCAAATACCCCTGTCAAGACCGTTACGACCTTCATAGTGGTGCGCGACAACACGAACAGCGAAGAGGTACAGGCCGCCAACATCGACGACGATACTTATAACGGCCACGTCATTCGTATGCCGCTCGCGCCGGATGGCGGGGCGTGGAGCGCCTACGACGTGGCGAACGTCGAAATTGGCGTACGAACAGTGGACACGAACGGGGCGCACGATGAGATGGCCGGGATACTGTTGGAGCTTGCGAGCGCGGCATTCTCAGCAAAAGCGTTTCCATTTCAGCCTAGTATACAAAGACCAGCGATGAAGCATCTATTAGGGAGGTGATGCGAACGTACTATGCACGTATCTACACGAGGAGGATCCGATAGCAAGTATTAAGGAGAACGAAATTGGTACAAGGTAGAATGTATAGCATGAAATTTATAGACGTGGCTATTGTAGCCGCGCAGGACTTCTTTGAACTAGATGCGCCTACAGTAGGTGTTGGGATTCTCCACGCCGTATATCTATCACAGACTTCAGATGTTGGAGATGCAGCAGAGGAGATTCTAACGGTTGAGATTAACACAGGCGCAACGACAGTAGGTAGTGTCGGAGGCGGTCCTGGTACAGAAGTACCTATGTCGTTAGGAACTGCTGCTGCTACTGCTGTAGGGCAGATTAACTTTACGACAGAAGCCTCCGGAGGTACTATTGTAGCCAAGCATACGGATGCGTTCAACATCCGTGTAGGTTGGCAGTACATCCCGCCGCCTGAGCAGCGCATTACGTGGTCTGCTAACTTCTTGGCGGTCGCACTGATCACAGTACCTACCGACTCAATCACGATGAGCGGTACGATCATCTGGGAAGAACTGGACTAACTAAGCCTTGTCCTATGTGTTCCGTCGTCCGTGGCCGCATCCCAGACGGTCACGGGCGCTAGTTGCACTAGCAACCTTTAGCACAGCCGCAGCGCCAGCGGCAACTTCGTTACCTCCACTGAGAGATCGTGTGCAATGGGAACACTTCATACCGTCAGCAAGAGATATTAGGCGGCGTCCTAATATCATAGCCGTTCTTACTTCTAGGACTATCATCCCGTCGATAGTCCTGGAGAGAAGATTACGAGCGCGATTACGTTTTGAGGATTTCCTGCCAGATCCTAGAATGTTCCGCTGGTGGTTGCGTTACCAACCACCACGCGCTCCGCCTACTGACCGCACTATCGTTCCATCTATTGTTCTCAAGCATCCTCGAATTAGATGGGAACTGTTCAACCGAGAATATGTACGTCCTCACATCATTATCCCCCGTGAGAGACGAGTTGGCACCCTTACTACTTCACTAAGGGAATCTCTTGTCCTTAGACGCCCCCGTGTGCGCTGGGAAGAATTTCAATCTCCTCGTTGGTCACTAGCTGAACAGCAGCATAAGCATACTCCTCTCGTTACTGCTCCACGTACAGTCGTTCCTTCGATTGTACTTCCTCGTCCTCGTGTACGATGGGAAGAACATCAACCACTACGTTGGGTGCATCCGACTCGTATAGCATTTCCATTTACGGTAGTTGAGACTGATGTAGACATCAATACAAATCTCAACACTTTTGGTAACGAACGTGATTATCTTTGGGGACCCATCTGGGTGTCTCCTTCAGTTGGCTATAAAGTTCTTACAGACAACACGACAGGTATCGAGGTTTACAAAACGTCCGACAAGGGCGCAACCTGGGCAATTCAGGATGCAGGCAACAGTCCTCCACTTGTGGGCCTTCCGCGTACTTTGGCTGCATATTTCGATCAAGAAACGAAGGATAATACTGGCACGAAGATTCATATTGCCTATGTGGAGGCTA
>SDBT01012221.1_pt1 | contig 13795 bp, 13 predicted proteins | sample 2277101 | NCBI WGS metagenome assembly SDBT01 (sample SAMN10404973, study PRJNA504765) | marine sediment metagenome | isolation source: marine sediment core GS10_PC15, 103 cmbsf | place: Arctic Ocean: Southern Knipovich Ridge | collected 2010
CAGATGGGTGATGCGGTCTTTATGAAAGAAGACGGCAACATCTTTTTTGTATCCCGTGAAGACGACATGATCAAGAGCTCCGGCTATCGTATCGGTCCGGCCGAGGTGGAAGAAGCCCTCGAAAAGCATCCTGACATCGCCGAAGCCGGTGTGGTCGGCATACCTGATCCGGATAAGGGTCAGATCACCAAAGCTTTTGTTGTGCTGAAAGAAGGCGTTGAGGGCAACGACGAGTTCTTTGAAGGCGTCAAAGAGTTCTTGAAAAATCACATCGCTATCTATAAGTTGCCAAGAGCAGTTGAGTACAGGGATGAACTGCCGCGCACACCAACCGGCAAGCTCCTGCGCCGTCATCTGCGTCCGCCTAAATAATATTTAGGTCGTTTGCAAGGCGTGCTATTGCACTGACTTCCCCCCATCCCGTTCGGGGTGGGGGGATTTTTTATTGATCACTGGCAAAATGATTAATTCTACTTTGTCAGGTTTGAAAAATCGTGTAAATAAGAACGCCCGTCTCGATGATAATCAGACTCCTTACCCCTTAAAAGACAGTCTTTCCCATGTATCAACAAATCCCTTTACATGGTCTCTTATTTAAAATACAAATAAGATCACTTCACGATTTTATATATAAGGAGGAAATACAATGAATTATTTACCTGTTTCATTAAAGGCAGTGGACCGTGTTGAAATTCTCACGCTTATTGATAATTATGTGGATCTCCTTTTGCCAAGTACCGATATTATGACGCGACCGCCACTGGCAAAGGGAGATAATGTTTTGGCAGACACCCTTTTGGCAGAACACGGGATGTCACTGCTCGTTACAGTTTATACTGGAGAAAAGAAAAACACCATCCTATTTGACACGGGTTACACTAAAGTTGGCGTGCTTCACAATATGGAACAACTGGAAATAAACATCAAAGAAATCGAGGCCATCGTTATAAGTCACGGGCATATGGATCACACAGGTTCCCTTAACGGCATTTTAGATAAAATGCCCGGACGAATTCCTCTGGTGCTTCATCCTGGTGCATTTATTTATCCCCGTTATACCGCCACACCCGATGGCAGCAGGCGCCTGTGGCCTCGAACCCTGGTGAGAGATGATCTGGAGCAGAAAAACATTGAAATAGTGGAAAGCAAAACACCGACCCTTATTGCTGATGACAAAATCATGGTAACCGGCGAGGTGGAACGGATCACGAAATTTGAAAAGGGAATGCCCAATGCTCTTGTGGAGAAAGACGGAAAAATAGTGCAAGATCCTATTATTGATGACCAGGCGATTGTTATCAATCTCACAGGAAAGGGGTTGGTGATCATCTCTGGTTGCGCCCATGCGGGTATTGTCAATACGGTTATGTTTGCTAAAAAAACGACCGGTGAACAGAACGTCCATGCGATTGTGGGAGGATTTCATCTCTCCGGACCATTTTTTGAGAAGATCCATGATGAGACGTTCAAGGAATTGAAAAAGTTTGATCCTGATGTAATGTTGCCGATGCATTGTACCGGCTGGAAGGCTATTCAGCGAATATCAGAAGAATTTTCCTCGGGTTTTGTCCTCAACAGTGTGGGATCTAAGATGACGCTTTCCTGAAAAAGTATATTTTGAACATGAAGAGCATTTAAAATTGTAACATCTCAATAATCTTAGACCATAACCTCTGGATTCCCGCCTTCGCGGGAATGACATCAATTCTTAAGCGCCAGTCATGCCCGCGGAGGCGGGAATCCAGATAAGATATTGCTATGGATAAACAGTTTTATGTTTATATATTGGCAAGTAAGCGTAATGGCACATTGTACACCGGAATAACTTCCAATTTGGCACAAAGGATATGGCAACATAAACAGAATATGATCGAAGGATTTACCAAAAAATATGACGTAAAGGTACTCGTTTATTATGAAGTCCACGACAACGCTGAATCCGCAATTACCAGAGAAAAGCGAATCAAAAAATGGCGAAGATCATGGAAGTTGCGATTAATAGAAGATAAGAACCCCCCACTGGAAAGATTTATATGAAGGAATTCATTAGAAAACTGGATGCCCGCCCCTTTCTTCGCTGGGACACAGCTTTTCGCTGGAATGACGGTGACGACAATTTTGATCTGTCTGGGAATCAGGCTTTTGCCATGGTAAAAATACTTGAAATATATAGAAACTTTTTCTCAGCGTTTTTCAAGCGTTGCTGTATTGTTACCTGCTTTCTGCTGCTTGTTCTATGGTGCGAATCGAGCCCTGCCGCAACCATCAAGATTGGCGAGATCAATCCCCTGTCCGGCAGGTTTGCCAAACATGGCCAGGAGACCCATCAAGGTGTGGAGGTGGCAGTGACTGAAACAACTTCTAAAGCCTTTGTTGAAAGATTTCGTCGCATGTTTAACCGACAGCCAAATACCACTAATATGCACGGCTATACTTCTGCCCGTGCCCTGTGCGGGAAAGCCTCTTTGGCGTCGTAGCGGAATCAGGAGTTGAAGTGCTGTGATCGATGCCCACTGTCATCTTTATTCAGACAAATACAATCATGACCTTGAAAAGGTGATCCGGTTTTAAAGCGGGGCATTGTTTAAAAAAAGCTTATTGACTTACCGCAAAAAAGTTGAGATGTTTTCATTTTATGATTTTCGTTTAGAAATTAATTTGTTAACGTTTAACTATTTGCGGAGGGTAAAGTATGACTGAAGCACTGAAGGTTGGAATGACTCATGAAATAGAGCGAGAAACCACCGAAGAGATGTCGGCTCAAAAGGTCTATCCCCATGTGCCCAATGTTTATGCAACGCGAGCAATGGTTGGGCATATTGAAGAGGTTTGTGCGGACCTGGTTCTCCCTTACCTTGGCGACGGTGAGCAAACCGTGGGGATCGGAATGAAATTCAAACACATGGCAGCTACGCCTTTGGGAATGAATGTCCGGTTCAGCGCAAAGCTGACAGAAGTGGATGACGCCAAACTGACCTTTGAGGTGGAAGGCTTTGACGAGAAGGACAAGATCGGTGAGGCTACCCACCAGCGTTTTATCATCAATGCTGAAAAGTTTAACAGCAGGGTGGCGAAAAAAGCAGCAACATAGGATCGGGGATCGGAGGGCAAGTTTCAGGGATCGGGACTTGGACATAAGCGTTAACTTAACAATAAATTATTAACAATTGATTATTGATAATTATCTATGGCGAAAGGCGATGATATTCAGGAAAGGCTTATTGATTTTGCAGTGAGCGTTATTCAACTTACCACAAAATTGCCGAAATCCTCAACTGGTAAACACATCGCTGGTCAAATATTACGTAGTGGGACTTCTCCTGCGCCTAATTATGCTGAGGCTCGTTCATCTGAAAGTTCGAAAGACTTTATTCATAAGTTAAAAATCTCTTTGAAAGAGCTGAATGAAACAGTAGTTTGGCTGCAAATTATCATAAGAAGCAAAATGCTGTCACTAGAAGATTGTATTGAATTGCAGAAAGAGTGTGGTGAACTCTGCAGAATTATAAGTGCAAGTGTGAAGACTTCTCAAAGACGCAGGAAAAAATAATTAATAACTAATAATTAACAATTATTTATTAATTGTTGGTGACCCCTGACACCCGACACCTGACAACTTTAAATTGCAAATACAAGGAGGTACGCCATGGCGGTAGCAGATCCTGTTAGCCAATTGGATGCGATTCTCAAACCGAAAAGCGTGGCAATTATCGGTGCCTCAACCAGCCCTGAGAAAATGGGCCATGAAATTCTGAAAAACGTCATAGACAGCGGATTTAAGGGTGCTGTTTATCCTATTAATCCTAAGGCCGACACCATTCTCGAGCTTCCCTGTCACAAGAGCGTCAAGGATGTTGCAGAAGCACCGGATCTGGCTGTTATCATTATTCCTGCCCGATTTGTCCCACAGGCGGTTCAGGAATGCGGTGAAGCAGGTGTGAAAGGCGCAGTGATCATTACCGGTGGTTTTAGTGAGGCCGGCGACGAAGGAGAAGCACTCCAGCAGCAGATCATAGAAGCGGCACAAAAATTCAACGTTCGCGTTATCGGGCCCAACTGCCAGGGTGTTAACAATCCCCATCATCCCCTGTGTGCCTCCTGGCCGTTGCTTACCTATCAGGGCAAGATCGCACTCCTTTCCCAGAGCGGTACGGTAGGCGCCGCAATGATGGATTGGTTGTCCGAGGATAAGCTGGGGACTGCCAGTTTTGTCAGTATGGGCAACCGGGCTGATGTGGATGAGGCGGATCTGATTGCCTATTTCAACCAAGACCCGAACACAGAGGTGATTGCTGCTTACATTGAAGGGATCAAACGACCTGAGCGGTTCATTCAGACGGTGCAGCAGCTTCAAAAACCACTGGTAGTTCTCAAATCCGGTCGTACTCCCAAAGGAAAAGTGGCGGCAGAGTCCCACACCAAGGCTTTGGCCGGTGCCGATGCCATCTATGAAGCGCTTTTTTCAAAATATAACATTTGTAGGGCCTACACGGCAGAGGAATTTTATGACTATGCTAAGGCCCTGGCTTATCTGAAACCACCGAAGGGTAATCGTATTCTTTTTATAACCACATCCGGAGGGGCCGCCATTCTGGCAACGGATCAGGCTGAGCAGGAAGGTTTAGACGTATCCCCGCTGCCGGAGAAGGTAGTGCAGGCAATCACCCCACTTATTCCAGCCCATGCCATCAAAGCCAATCCCATTGATCTTACAGGTGACGCCACGGCCCAGATGTTTGGTGATGTAATTAAAGTAACGCGAAAGCACTACGACACTCTGGGTGTGATTTTTGGAGATCCGGTGGAAGATGCCTCCCGTGTTGTGACTCCTAATGCCAATGAGCTGATTATCTATTATGGTGGGGCCGATGTCGAACGTCACGAAAGTGAACTCATGCACCTTAAAGGGATCCCGGTTTTTCCCACCCCCGAGCGCGGGGTTAAAGCTCTGGCACGGGTTCTTGAACGAAAAGATCTGGCTCCGCCGCAAAGCCCTACGCTGACTGTCGCTGCGGCCGGACGTCAACTTATGCCGTACCAGGCACTAACACTTATTGCCGAACAGGGACTGCCCTGTACCGGCTTCGGGCAGGCGGACAGCCCTGACAGTGCCGTCAAGATTGCTCGAGAACAGGGATTCCCGGTGGCTGTCAAAATCAGTTCTCCGGATATCCTCCACAAGAGCGATGTCGGCGGCGTCCGCCTTAATCTGGATTCTCCGGAGGCGGTGGAAAAGGCCTATGAAGACATAATGTCATCGGTTCGCAGCACAGAGCCTCAAGCCAAGGTTGGAGATGTGCTGGTGAGCAAGATGGCACCTCCTGGATTAGAAGTTATCGTCGGGATGAACAGAGATCCCCAATTCGGACCGGTCATTCTCTTTGGCTTGGGCGGTATCATGGTAGAAATCTTTCAAGATGTAAGCCTAAGGCTCCTTCCCTTCACAAAGGATGAGGCTCTATCCATGATTCAGGAAATAAAAGGCTACGGTCTCATTGCCGGCTATCGCGGCCAACCACCTGTGGATGAAAATGCACTTGCGGACTGCCTGCTGGCGGTGGCCAGAATGGCAGAAAACAACCCAGAACTTATTGAAATCGATCTGAATCCGGTTGTCGCATATCCGGATGGGATCTTGGTGGTAGATGCCAGGGTTATTGAAAAGAAAGGTAGTTAACAAACCCGATGATGAATGAATTTGATAGTCTTGTTTTAAGGCTCAAGAAGAAGTACCCCATGTTGCATAATTTTACCGATCGCACCTTTGGCGTGGAGATCGAATTTTTCGGTTTGAATTATGTAATAACACCATTGGATAATAGTATCATCAAGCCCTACTGCATTTCATCCCGCTCTAAAGATGGGCGTCATATTACAGATCTTTACCAGGATTACAACCTGTCTCTTGGTGCCAGCCAGGACACATGGCACTTTGAGAAAGACACTTCCGTCAGAGGCAAAGGTCACACCAGACATGGCGCAGAACTGATCAGCCCGATTTTAAGCGGCGTGGAAGGACTGGTGCAAGTCTACAACGCTTTCCGATTTCTCAATGCTATTGAAGGAATTGACATTGATGAAAGTTGCGGAATGCACGTACATCACGGTGTTGACCAGGAAGTTTACAAGTGTAAAGAACTCCAGGAACTTGTTCGCATCGTTCACCACAATGAAGATCTCTTTTATTTGCTTATTCCTGGAGATCGTAAGAAAGCCGAAACCTGCCGCCCGATAGAAATCGACGTGAAAGCCTTCCTGGATGCTTGCGACGGTGATTTTGGCGGCAGCAATTGCCAAATCAAAGAACTCTGGTATTCTCTGGAAAACCGTTACGACGCAGATAAGGGGACGAATTCACGCTATGACAAGACCCGCTACCACGGTTTGAATCTCCACTCCTACTGGTATCGTTCCACCATTGAATTTCGTTATCACTCAGCTATACTGCACAACATCGATGAAGCCATGCAGTGGATCATTTTCACCCAGTTCCTCGTTGAGCTGAGTCATGGAAACGCCCCAAACATAGACTACCACCCCGAAGCAAACAAGTGGGTGCAGATGATATGCGATATTTACAGGGATCTCGGCTATCAAAATCAGATTAAGGAGGTAGCAAACTAACTGGCTCCAAACATACTGGGAAAATAAGCAAAATAATTAAAGGCAAAATAATTATTTTGCCAGGGATAAGAAGCGGGGACGACCATGTGTGACATAATAGCCATCTCGGCGGGATATAACTATACACCTCAGAAATATCTGCCTGTTTTCGCGGAAAAAGGCAAGGACAATATGAACGGCTGGGGCATCGGTTTTTTTCGTGAAGATCAGGCTTTAGTGGAAAAATCTTCGGAACAGGTGTTCAGCCAAGATCAAGTTCATGAGAGTTTCCAAAGGCTTGCCCGGGTAATCGACAGCCGGATTATCATTTCTCATGTGAACTGCCCCAAAAGCGGCGGTCGTCACAGTGCTCAACTCCATCCCTTCTCGCTTACCTTTCTGGATCACAACTGGCTGTTTGCTCATGTTGGTGTTGTTGAAAACATTAACGAATATCAAACCCAAGGAACAACCCGTCTGGAAGTTGATGTACCTGCAGCTAGAATATTCGAATACTTAAGAGATCAAATGGTAAAGCTGCATAACCAGAATCCGTATATCAGTCTATACACTGCCCTACACATCAGTATTCAACGACTCCTGGCGGACTATCCCGGAAATTATGTCTTTTTTCTGGCCAATGAATCGGTACTCTTTGCCTTTTGTAACTTCCGACAGCTGATGGTTCTCAAGGAGTCTGAAAGTATGGGAGATATTCTGCTGATTACTTCCGTCAGGGAAGGGCTGAGTGACAAGAGTTGGCACCCCATAACACCGGATCCTCTATCCCAAGGCGAACTTTTGGTGATTTCCGGTCCGAATGTGTTATACGCAAAGGATATCTGATGCTTCCAGAATTCCTCGAATATGCGGGAAAGTGAAAAGTTTCCCCAAGTGGTATCATGTTCAAGTCCGCCACAGGATGAAGACATAAAATGTGTGATCTTTTTGCCTTTTCAGCCAAGAGAGATTACTCGGCTCCCAAATCCCTGCCAATTTTTGCGGTTCAGTCCCGAAAAAACATGGACGGCTGGGGCATCGGCTATTTCAGAAAACACCGTGCCTTTGTGGAAAAATCGGCAAAGCGCGTCTTTGTTGCCGGGCATGTTCACGACAGCTTCCAGAGACTGGCCCGGGTGGTGAGGAGCAGAATTGTCATCTGCCATGTCCGCTTAAAAACAAGCGGTCTCACTGACGAATGCCACGCTCATCCCTTTGTCTTAAAATTCGGAGGCCACGACTGGATCTTCGCCCATAACGGCAAAGCGCCGGCCATTGAATCCTACAGAAGCTGCGGCACTACCATTGAGGAAGCTGTAAGCGATTCGGCCAGAGCGTTTGAATATCTCCGGGACCACCTGTCAGAGTATAACCAAAACATGCCTGAGTTTTCGACTCTCTTCAAAGCCTTGTGCCGCAGCACGAAGCAGATGCTTAAAGAGTATCCTGGTGATTACAACTACCTGCTGTCCAACGGCCATATCCTCTTTGCCTTCACCAACCACCGCCAGTTTATGTTGCTGAAAGGAAGCAGCAAACTGGAAGGTGGCCTTCTGCTCACCACTCTGGCGCGCGGCCTCAGTGAAGAAAAGTGGATGCGGGTGGCTAAGGCCACTGTTCGCCAGGGAGTGCTTATGGCGATTTCGGGAACAGATATTGTTTTGCAACAGTCACTATAGTCCGAATTTCTCATGAAGAATACTGATTGGCAAAATAATCAAATCTGTAATTATATTGCCTTAAATCATTTTGATAAATTTTACTTTTAATTATTTTGCCTATGATCTTCATTCATGAAGCGGGCTAATGTCCCTCTATTTTTTCAGCTATAATTTTCGGTAGGGGTATCGCCTTCCAGGTGTGGTCGATGCATACGAAAGAGACACTCCCTTCCGCCATCAGACGGGTCTCCGGGGGGCGGTAAAAGTGAAACTGAAAAATAATTGCTTTTTCTTTGATCTCCTTTATCGAGGTCTGCATTTCTAGCATATCTCCATAGAAGGCGGGAACATAAAAGCGGCAGTCTGCGGCCACTTTGGGCATACCGAATTTTTCTTCTTTGTTGCGAAAAAAGTCGCCGGGGGATATACCGATATGGCTGAGGAATTCTTCGATGCCCTCATGAAAATAACGAAAATATGCGACAAAGTAAACGACACCGTAAGGATCGGTATCGCCGAAACGAACCGGTATTTTGGTTTTATGAACAAGCATATGAGACCTCCTATAGATTGGGAAATACCTCTTTTCGCAACATTTTCTTTGACAACATTATCGCATTCCAAAAAGCAGAATTTCTGAGACGCGGCACTATCATAATTGCTCAAGGTCGCTGATAAGTTTTTTGATGTCTGTCTTTGTTAATTTCAGATCAACCTTTCCTCCTCCGGGATGAGCAAAAGTTAACGTACATCCATTCTCGCTTTTCTTAACGGACAATTTCTGCCCCTTTGGAAATATGACGGATTTATCAAGCCAGTCATCCGGGGTAAATTCTGCAATCTGGATCAGAACACCAAAGGCGTCTTCGGGGTGGATAAAGATTTCCTTCCAGAAATCGCCATGTTCATTATAGCCAAAATAGGGAATGTTATTATCTTTCAGCGTTTTTTTGGCTTTATTTATGTCAGGAGTCTGCAAAGTAATATGATGAAGCCCGCCGTGTTTTCTCTTTTTTAAGAAATTATCCAAGAAACCGCCTTTGCCTGTAGGACACAGAAGTTCAAGACGTGATAGATCACCGAACGAAAAGATCTCCCAGCGGTATTTCATATCATGATCTTCAGCAGAGGCTCCGGAAATTGCACCGAGTATGTCACGGAAGAAATGAAGCGCTTTTTCGTAATCTTTTACCGCAATTGAAATATGATCAATCCTGGAAATCATTAGTTTGCCTAACCATCATTTCAAGAAATTTCCTGTAGACAGTTGCGAACTTGTGAGTAGATATCAGGGGCCATGACCAGCAGGTGGTCATTTATCTTTTGCCCATCCAGGTATTCGCTGAGAAAAAAATCGCTTTCATCCATTTTGCAGATCTTTCCTCCTGCCGCTTCAAGAATGATACAAGCCGCAGCAAGATCCTGATAGGACTCGTTGGCAATGACGGCCGCGTCGGCACGTCCCATGGCAACATAGCATAGGTGAGCACCAGTGCATCCCAGATCACGGATTTTACCCGGAAAAGTGGAGCGATAACGGAGGTGAAAACGTGAGTATGTTAAGAGAAGGCTTTCGTCGTTAATATTTTTTTGATTTGAAACTTGGATTTCTTTATTTTTCAGGAAGGCTTTTTGCCCGGCCCGGGCATGGAAAAGATCGCCGGTTGCCGGCATATAAAACACACCGAAAATGGGCCAGAAATTTTCGATAAGCGCAAGGGAGGTGCCCCAGATGGGAATTCCCGCCTGAAAATTGGCGACCCCGTCTAACGGATCATATATCCAGAGGTACCGCTTTTCATCATGGGTGTATTCTTTGTTTGCCTGGTTGTTCATAAACACCTGATGCTCAGGAAAATGAGCGTTGAGCTGATCTTGAAAAAATTCCATCAGATGGAAGTCGGCCTCTGTGACCAGCTCCTCATCGAATTTAATATTAGGATTTCCTTTACCGTAATAGGAAAGCGCTTCATCTCCTGAACGGCGGATCACTTCCATTGCGAACTGAGTCAATTCTTCGATCCCATGACGTTCTTCTGCGGCCATTTTTCCTCCTTGTTTTTAGAATATTAAGATGGATGTATTAATTTAGCTTTTTGAAAAACGTGTCCCACAAGCATTCAGGTGATCCGGTTTTAAAGCGTATCGAACTTGTCCCTCCTAATGCGGATCAAAAAATTGTAGACCAGAGTGGAGAAAAGAGTGCTAAAAGTCTCCCAATGGCCTTGTAAAGGTGAATTTGGCGGGATTATAGACTAATTTCTCGGCCGCGGCCTTGGAGTTCCCACCCAGGAGTGAAAAGGGAAGGGACACAATAAAAAAGGCGGAGCCCACAACAACGGCAACGATTCCCAACGGCCTGACAAACACAAAGTCAGCAATCATTGCTTCGGCGCTAATTCCTTCATCCATACTCTCTTGCTTTGCCAGGGCGGAAGCTCCGAATGGAACAAAGACCAGTGATGCAATTATAATGAAGACCAGAGATTGTTTTGTTATTTTTTGCATATGTTCCTCCTTTTTTAATAAATCATGGACTATTTTATTTGCATTTTTTCTTAAGGCTTACTAATCCCGCTAAAAGCGGGACTCAAACAGTCAGATCTTTTTATCACCAGCGGGCTCCAACAATTTATTGAGAAGTTACGTCTAAACATGACCGAAATTCTGATATGGTTGAAAAATAATAATATTGGAGTTATATTCTGCAACTGATAAATAGATGTTTTAAAAATATCGAATTTTATGGGAATTTTTTATAATGTACTATAAAAAAAAGCAGGTTGTGTGTCAAGTGAAAAGGGTTTGCATTTCAAACCCCTTCCGGTTTATCTGAATGGATCATGGGCGTTATTTTTTACATCATATTTATGCAACTGCCTGAAAAGAAATGACATCACCTCCCTCATACATTGAAGTTGCCATAGCGCTTCCGGTATATAAAACTTATACTTACAGCGTTCCGGAAAACCTTTCTGCACTAGCATCGGCGGGGAAAAGGGTGCTGGTACCCTTTGGTCAGCGCAGGGTTACAGGATACAGTCTGGGTTCATGCAAGGATATCAATCAGGAGGAGATAAAAATTGTTTTGGATATTCTTGATGAAAAGCCGCTTTTCCCTTCATCAATGATACCGTTTTTCAGGTGGACTGCCGATTATTACATGCATCCCATCGGAGATGTTATCAAATGCGCGTTACCCGGAGGGTTGAATCTTTATGACTTTGTCACCATTGCCATTACGGAAAAAGGGGAAGAAACGCTTTTTAAGAATTCTGTTACACCTTTGGAAAGTGAGATTTTAAACCGGCTGAAAACGGAATCTTGTCGTCTCAAAGACCTTTGCAAAAACCTTAATAAGCACATCCCCAATGCATTAATTCATGGCATGGAGCGTCGCGGGCTGATTGTCCACAAACGGAAACTTAAAGGCGGAACCACAAGGCCGAAGACTGAACGGCATGTATCATTTGTCGGTTCTGATATTCCCATGGACAGGCTCTCTGATTCAGGGAAAAAGATCATTGACGCCATAAAAGATCAGGGGGAAATTCCCATAAGCAAATTAAAGGCGCTGGTTCCGTCTGCTCCTAGATTAATAAAGTCTTTGGAGGCGGCAGGTTATATTTCGATTATTAATAAAAGGGTTTATCGGGATCCGTTCGGTGAGCCGATAACAACCGACGCTGCTCATAGACTTACAAACGAGCAGAAAAGTGTAATTTCGACGGTGTTAGGATCCTTGGGTCGAAAATTTGCAACCTGCCTTCTGACAGGGGTCACGGGAAGCGGCAAGACAGAGGTTTACATGCAGCTTGCTGCAAAGGCCATAAGCCGGGGCTATTGCGTGCTTGTTCTGGTTCCTGAGATTGCCCTTATATCTCAGATGGAGCGGCGGTTCCGAGCTCGGTTTGGTGAGTGTGTTGCTATCCTTCACAGCGGACTTTCCACTGGAGAGCGCTATGATCAGTGGATACGCATCGCTCGCCAGGAGGTGGCCATCGCCATTGGTGCAAGATCCGCCGTCTTTGCGCCTTTTACTGACATCGGCATTATCATAGTTGATGAGGAACACGACACGTCCTACAAACAAGAGAGTGGTTTGCGGTATAATGCCAGGGATCTTGCAGTTGTTAGGGCAAAGTTTCATGATGCAGTTGCCTTGCTGGGGTCAGCCACACCGTCGATACAGTCGTACTATAATGTAACAACAAAAAAGTTTGAGGAAGTCACGTTAAAAAAGCGGGTTGAAGAGCGTCCCCTTCCGGAGATAACTGTAGTCGATTTGCGCAAAAGCAGGGATGTCCGGGGAATCCGGCGTTTTATTACTCCGGAACTTAACGGGGCAATGGAAGCGACGCTCGAGCGTGGTGAGCAGGTTCTCCTTTTTCTGAACCGACGTGGCTTTGCCAGTTATCCGGTTTGCTCAGCGTGCGGCGAAACAATAAGATGCAAAAATTGTGACATTTCCCTGACACTGCATCAGGAGGCCAATGCATACAAATGCCATTATTGCGGTTTTACTCGAGCATCGGCATCAAATTGCAACTCCTGCGGATCTTCCAAAATCAGACTGTTGGGACTTGGAACCGAGAAGGTGGAGGCTGCCGTAAAGGCTCTCTTTCCTGACGCCAGAACAGCCAGAATGGATCGTGATACAACCAGGCGAAAAGGCTCGATTCTTAAAATACTCAAAGGTCTCAGAAACCAGAACACAGATATACTTATTGGGACTCAGATGGTCGCAAAGGGCCATGACTTTCCAAACATAACCCTGGTTGGTATTATTTGCGCTGATCTTTCACTAAACTTTCCGGATTTTCGAGCCGGGGAACGGACCTTTCAGCTTTTGGCCCAGGTTGCCGGAAGGGCCGGGAGGGGGGCAGCGCCCGGCCGTGTAATCCTTCAGACTTATAATCCGGATCATTTCAGCGTATTATCTGCAACGGAGCAGGACTTCAAAACCTTTTACAATGCCGAGATAGGTTTTCGAAAGAGCCTGAATTATCCGCCGTTTTCGAGGATGGTACAGCTAAAAATCTCAGGAAAGGACAAGGCAAAAACCCGACAGCACGCCCAGGCCGTGGGAGATCTTTGCAACGCGCTGAAAAGAAACAATACATCTTTTTTAAAGTCTGTGGAGATATTGGGACCCGTTGAAGCTTCACTCCCAAGGATCGCAAAACAATACAGATGGCAGATCCTTTTAAAAGGTCTGAGCGTAAAACCGCTTCACCGGTTTCTTCACCTGATGTTGTTTAAGAACAGGGCAAAAATCAGCAATCGCCATGTCAAGGTAGTTGTGGATGTTGATCCAATCTTCATGATGTAATTCGGATAAAATAGCCCCTGATCTTTTCAAAGCCGTTATATAGTGCCTGAAAGAAAAGTCATGTTCAGGCAAAATCCGAATATCTAAATCCGAAATTCGAAACAAATTCGAATACCAAATGACAAAATGACCGAAACGAACCCACTGAAAATTCAAAGTTTTTGTCGTTGGAACATTTTTATTTCTGTCATTGTTTCGT
>SDBT01012222.1_pt1 | contig 13795 bp, 9 predicted proteins | sample 2277101 | NCBI WGS metagenome assembly SDBT01 (sample SAMN10404973, study PRJNA504765) | marine sediment metagenome | isolation source: marine sediment core GS10_PC15, 103 cmbsf | place: Arctic Ocean: Southern Knipovich Ridge | collected 2010
GGTTTGAGGACCATATTTTTCCTCTTTACGATATGGGAATCCTGTTCAAAAAAAGCATTATTATCGGTAAATGGATTTGATACATTTTTATGAAATATTTCATCCAGTTTTGTCCGGATCTCAGGTATAGATTTATTCTCAAAAGTTTGAATCGGGAAGAATGTTTTTGGCTCATTGGCCTTTGCACCGCCAATCGAACTAACGAATAACACATTTGGTACTTCCAGTCCGCCCAGGCCGTTCATGTGACTGTAGATATAATGTGCAAGGAAATCAAGGGAATCATCAAAATATTTTGTATTTTTAAATGATCCGCTGATATCAACTCCAATAAACATGGAGAGTCTTGGTTTGGAATTTTCCATGCTCATATTGCAGGCGGTAATCAACAGAGCCAGCAGGATAAGCGTTGCAATCTTTAATATATATCTAGTCATTACGCATTCTCCTTCATTGCATAGATATGATTTGCAGGCTTGTTCATCTGCATGATTTTATCAAATAGTATCTTAGAATCCAACACTTCTGCAAAATTCCTAAGTGGTAACTCAAACAAATGATTGCCACTGATGAGTAAAATGCAAAAATTGATAGAAGCTGCCACAACCTGTAAAGGGGGAAGCATGATGGATTGTAACAATTCTTCCCCTTTTGCCTGAATCCATGCATTATTTTCCTTAAGTGATTCCATGTACCCGTTTGTATACATAAGTTTTGGTTGTTCATGGGGTACTTTATCTTCCTTTAACTTAATTTGCTGACCCTGGATGATCTTCATCAGCGTGGGAGTTCCATGAGCGGCAAACAAAAACCAGGACAAACTACGGATCCCAAACCAGGCAAAACAGGATATAGCCAGAGTCCAGAATATTCCCAATTCAAAATTCTCAGAATATTGTGCAAACCAGGGTACTAACGCATCTACAAACTCCCGGTATAAAAATACCACCTCAACAAAAAGAACAATCACCTCGATGACACCGATACCGATAATGGCAGATATATCCTTTTTCTTCATCGCCTCAACAAATGTCGACAAGACGGCATAACTGCCTAACACAATAAAAAACAAAAAGATAAACAGTGGGATTCGGATCATATTCTCAGCAAATTGTTCGCCGGTGATATTCGAAAATGTGTCTATAACCAGAGGTGTTGTGACATAGGTAAAAATAACCGCCTCTATAAAACACCAGAAAAGCGTTAAAGCAAGGGCGATCCATGGTATGGGTGAACGGCTTACAGACTGGGTTATACGCCCGACTAACCTGAATGGCATAAAAATTATCTCCTGGATCAATGACCATAAACTCAGGATAAGAATTCTCAGCATTCCGGATAAAGCTACAAAAAACCGAAAGATAAAATTTATAATCCCGCCCCAGAATGACATCACCGCCTTACCCAGATCCCACCAGGTGATGATAAGAGTGGTTACAAATTGCCTCCTGTTCTGTCTGAATAAGACGGTCAGCAGAGAGGCTATACTTAACCAGCTTCCCAATATAATCGCAAGAACCGGCAGAAGTATGAATAACCTTTTGGTTATCATCATCCAGAATGGATCGTTGAGTCCCCAGGCAAACTGCAGAAAATCTACCTGAAAATGCATGGGGAATAAAACGATTGATAAAATCAGATTGACTAAACTACTGGTACTGGCAAACATTTCTTTCTCCTATCATGAATATAAATTCAGTTCAATATTTTTACATATTTATCTCAGATAGGTGCAAACATCGTACCAATATTATATTGGCGTTCATAATATCATTATTAACAATGGGTTATAGCAAGTAGTAATTCTGATAGGATTATAAATATTCAGAGGAAAGTTATGCAAGCTTTATACACAGATACATTAAGGAGAATAAATATATTTGGATAATGCATTTGTCATCACGCACCTCAGGCTGTTACAGAATAGGTTATTTTTATTAAAAATGTATTTATCTTTAATGCTCAATCGGCTATAGTAGTGGCCGTTCGCGAACGGCCACTACTATGACCATGTGCTCTTTGCGCCTACTTTGTGTCCTTTGTGGTTAGAAAGAAATAGTTTCAAATCTTTGGTTTAGTCGATTAACAAATTGCCATCTTCCATTATCCTTTTGCCATCAATAGTTACGGTTGGTTTAAGGATGACTCCATCCAGGTGAATACCGACGTCACAGGTACCACCCATACTCAGATTATTACCCAGGGCGATGTGTACGGTTCCCATGACCTTCTCATCTTCCAAAATCTCTCCCGTTACAATAGCCTGATCATTAGTGCCAATTCCCAGCTCAGCGGTAGTATAGGCTTTTTTTCCCAATGGTTTTAGCAAGGCGTCCAGGGCAAGCGCTTCAGAACCACCTTCGATATCAACAGCGTATCCGTCTTTGACCGTAATTGTTATCGGTTTTTCAATAATCTTGCCTACTCCGGCAAATGAACCATCGACAATAAAAACACCATTAGATTTTCCCTCTTCGGGCATCAAATAGGATTCACCACTGGGCAGATTACCAAAGGAACCCTTTTTTGTAACCAGGCCTGTTGAAGAAATGGCTTTTATACCATCAATGGGGATCCGTATATCGGTACCCAATTTCGTACTGATATGAACTTCCTTTGCCACATCCAGAATTTTACTTAGTTTTTCAGTCCGTTCTGCGATTTTCCGATAATCAGCTCCTAATGTGCGATTCATTACCTCTTCTGTGATACCGGGCATAGTTCCGACCCTTGCCCCATGAGCGCAGGCATTTCGCCGGGCATTGGTATGGGTTAACGATTTCTTTGTTGGACAAATGACCACGTCATACTTCGTCATCATATCAGAAATCTCCTCCGGAGGCTCCTGTCCATTTACATCCCGCTCCGGCATAACTAACAGTACGCTCTCCCTGCTCAAAACCTTTCCAACCTCAAAGAGTGTCATACCAATTTCAGTGGTCTGATCATCTGTCAGAACTAACAAAGTTTCATTTTTGTTTAATGCCATACAATCTTTCAGAGCAATTTCTGCCGCTTTTACCAAATCCGTCATTGGTTTCCTCACTTTATTTAGATTGATCTATTCATACCGCATCCCAAGGCTGCAAACAAATGGTATTTTCTATTCTGTCGGTAGGAATCTTCCTGCTTGTCGAAATCATATCAGCAAGTTGGAAGATCCCTTCCAGGATGACACAAAAATTTTTGCTAATCTCCACAGGCGATTCGCCGAGGCGAAAATAACAAAGTTTTTATCTACAATAGTATAACGAACGGCCGAGATAAACTCACCTGAAGTATTCAGGTCAGATTACAATATCAAATCTTTATTCAGGAAATGGCGAAACCAAAATGCCACCTCTTCTTTATTAGCATGATATCGCCATTTCCCCTTGATGCCATGCCGTTGATTGGGATAGATCATCATATTAAAATCTTTAGATGATTTTTGTAAATCCTGTACAAATTCAATGGTATTTTGCATATGAACATTATCATCCAAGGCGCCATGCGTGATTAATAATTTACCCTTAAACCGGTCTGTGTACGTCATCACAGAACCAAATTCATATCCATCCGGGTTTTCCCACGGTTGATCCATATAACGTTCGGTATAGACTGAATCATAAAATCGCCAGTCTGTTACAGAATACCTGGCAATGCCGTGAGTAAAATAATCAGCCCCATAGGTAAGAGCCATACAGGCCACATATCCACCATAGCTACCACCAACTATCCCAATTCTATCGGCGTCAATATAGGGTAATTGTTGCAGCCATTTAACCGCAGAAATTAAATCATACATTTCCCATTTTCCAAGAGAACGGTACATCTTTTCTGTACCCTTTTTCCCAAAGTGCTTCGATCCACGATGATCAACAGACATGACGATGATACCATGCTGTGCGTAATAGTGGTCAGGCAGGGAAGGATATCGATTGACAACCGAGGCCCGGCCGGGTCCCCCGTAGACATTAAAAATGACCGGGTATTTTTTACTTTTATCAAAATTCGGCGGCAACACCCAGATTGCCGGCAGGTTGATCCCATCTTCTGAGGCTATTGAAAATAATTCGGTTTTACCCCAACAATAATCCTCTGTTGATGCCTTCCATTTATCTCCCAGATTTTTCACCAATTGGCCATTGGAGAGATATAAATTTGATATCCCTGGCTGATTGATACTGCTATAGGTGTCGATAAAATATGTGCCTTCTTTTGAAATTTTGGTATTGTGTATTCCCGGTTCTACGGTTAGTTTCTCAAGACCTTCTCCGTCCATCCGAATTTTATATAAATGCTTATCTGTTTTGTCCTCTTTAGAACCATGGAAATAAACGATTCTATTCTTTTCATCTACCATCACAATATCATCTACATCCCACTCGCCTTCGGTTATCTTAGCAAGAAGAATTCCCTCCAGACTATAATGGTATAAATGTCGCCAGCCATCACGATCACTTCTGATTAATATACCTGCGTCCCCATTCAGAATATAAAGATCCTCAAAAAATTCAACCCATGAGGCCTGTGTCTCTTCGTATACAATATAATTCATACCACTAAGCGGATCTGCGCGACGGATTTGGAGATTATCCTGCCCCCGGTTCATCCATTGGAAAAAGAGGCTCTTGCTGTCGGGTGTCCAAAAAGGCCAGGCGACATAGTCATCGGCCGTCGGATTTGTATCCATCCAAACAATATCATTAGTAGATAAATTAAATATACCCAGTTTGACGGACGGATTACTATCACCGGGTTGAGGATAGCGTTGCATTTCCAGATAGCTGTCAGGACCTTCGCAGTGAAAAATCGGATATTCCGGAACCTTTGAGTCATCAAAGCGCATAAATGCAATCATTTGACTGTTTGGCGCCCACCAGAAAGCAGCATATTTAGACTTGCGACCCAGAATCTCCTCATAATAAACCCATGAAGCCCAACCATTGTAAATTATATGACTGCCATCATTTGTCAGGCGAAGCTCCTGGCCAGTTTCAAATTCAATCATAAACAGGTCATGCCCCCTCGTAAAGGCAACTTTTTTCCCATCAGGAGAGAATCTTGGATTTTTTTCCTCTTCTTTTGTTTGTGTCAATTGCTTTAAAAGTTCAGTGACGGGTATGTATAGATACAAATCACCGTCCGATTCGATAATATATTTCATATAGTCTTTTGTACGGGCTACCCATGGCGTTTTAATTGTCCCCTTGAAGAATTTTTTATTCAGGTTTTCGAAATCAATAAAAATTTCAGATTCACCCGTTAGAGCGTGTGTCTTAATCAATTGAGATTTTTTAAAATCATCGGAAGATTTCCAGGAAAGATAATGTTCATCATCCAGCCAGCTCTGAACATCAGGAAGATCTTTAAATATATATGGTTCTGAATTTTCGAATGCCTGATTATAGGTCAGTATTTTTTCCTGCGTCCAGCCATTACCGAAGACAGTTACGATAAATAACAGGATAATCGGTATTAAGCATCCTGAGGATGACTTCCCTATCATAACAACTCCTTTTTGAAAACAAGGTAGTCTCATCCCGATAAAATCGGGACATATATTTTCCATTTAACTTATTATTTTAAATGGGCTTACACGAATTCCCCCTTAGAAAGGGGAATTAATACGACGTTCTTTTTATGAATAATGCCATAAATTTAGTTTTTCATTTTTTCAAAGAACTTTCGACACTACCGAAAACAATGAAATAATAAAAATGTATTATAATTTTTCTTGTATGCTTATCCTTGATCTTACTTCTTTAATAAATTGTAGAAATTTCGGTTCTTCCCGAACACTTTCAAACACCGGATCGATCTCCAGCCAGCTATAAAAGAGGAATCCATTATCCAATGTCTTTTCCAACCAGCTAAAGCAGGCTTTAGTGTTACCTTTGATCGCCTGAATGGCTGCCAGGTCATAGGTGACACCCCACCATTGGCTACCCTGTTCAAGGGTCTTTTTATCCAGTTCGAGACTGTAGTTTATCATCTCATCAGCTTCCCGAAAATGATCTGTTTTCCGGAAAATAAATCCCAGACTCGTTGTCGCATTGACACCGGTAAACGGATGCCAGGCATTGGGAGAGAGCATTAATGCTTTTTGATAATAGTTCACCGCAACTGTAGGATTCCCGGAGATCAGAGCAACATCCCCTGCGGCAATACATGCATCGGGATCATCCGGTATCGCTGAAACCAAATTATCGGCGTCTATTTGTGCCTTCCCAAGATTCTGATTGATAATATCGATTAAAATAAGGGCTACCTTTGGATTGGGTTTCAAATAGGGATGAATATCATAAGAATAATTCAACCAATGCCGGGCAGCCTCGTAATTAACCATTATGAGATCAAGAAATCCAAGGCCCAGTTGTGTGGAACCAAAAACCGGATCGCCCTCTCTTGCCTTTTCCAGCCAGAGTCTTGCTTTGGAAAAGTCACCCAGATTTAAATAGATCCAGCCGACATTGTGCATAGCAATATAATAATTCGGATTTTCTTCAATAGCGCGAAGGTTTTGCTCAAGTGCTTTATCAAACCAGCTGCGTGAATAATAGATCAAGCCCAGCGCCTTGTGGGCTTCAGCAAGATTCTTATCGATTGATAAGGCCTTTTCACACTGAACAACAGCCGAATCCAGCCAAAATGTTTCCTCACCAAATCTTAGGGTTTTTTGTACAAATGCATCTGCCAGACCTGTATAGCCCAAAGCGAAATCCTGGTCAATTTTTAAAGCCCTTTTGAACAGGATGATAGCGGTCTGGTTGTCAACAGCACGTAATCTATGGTAAAAATTTCGTCCTTTTAAATAATAATCATAGGCACTTAAATCTCTGGTATAGACTTTACCAATAAGTGTTTTCTCTTTGCTTGTCAGCGTAATCTGCAAAGCCTGTGCGATCTGTCTGGCAACCTCGCTCTGGATCTTAAATACTTCATTTAACTGTCGATCATAGTTTTCCGCCCAGAGCTGTTCACCGGTTTCCCGGCGAAATAACTGAGATGTAATACGAACCGTGTTTTCTTCCCGTCGCACTGTACCGGTAAGGATATGGGTAACATCAAGTTCCTGACCTATTTGGGCAAGGCTTTTACGGGAATTTCTATAATGAATGCTCTGACGATATGAAATAACCCGCAAGCCGGTAATTTTTGATAACTGAACAATAATATCTTCAGTCATACCGTTACTGAAATACTCATCCTCTTCAAGTTGATTTAAATTTTCGAATGGCAGAACAGTTATCGATTTCTGTACTGTATGGGAGGGCAGGTTGAACCAGAGATAACTCAGAATAAATATCGCAGTGATGAACGCTGCCGGGATATAGAACCGACGAATTTTTAATTGATTTTTATGTCTGCTGAAACCTGGTATTGAAAAGGTAGTACCCGTTTCCAGGTTTTCCATCGCTTTTTTCAGATCATCAAGCATGTCAAGAACAGTCTGATACCTCTCTGCAGGCCTTTTTGAAAGCGCCTTCTGAACAATTGCAGCAAGACCGTCCGGAACACCTTTGCTAATCTTCTGTACTGGGTCGGGATCCTGATTTAATATATTATAGATAACGGCCTGCTCATATTCACCGTGGAAAGGGAGCCGGCCGGTTATGGTTTCATACAGTAACACCCCAAGGGACCAGATGTCAGTCCTGTCATCGACAATATTTCCCTGTGCCTGTTCCGGGGACATATAATTTGTCGTACCAAAAGATGTCCGCTCTTTAGTCAGGTTTGTTTGACCGGATAACTTTGCCAGGCCAAAATCCAGAATTTTAAGCGACCCATCCTCCGTTATCATAATATTTCCAGGCTTAATATCACGGTGAACAATCCCATTTTTATGGGCCATTGCCAGACCTTCTGCAATATCAATGGCAATATGGACAACCTCTTTTATAGATAATGATTTATGCTTAATTCTGTCGTCCAATGTTTGACCGGGATAATAGGCCATGACCATAAATATCTGACCGTCATCGGTCTGATCAATTTCATAAATTGTGCAAATGCCAGGATGGTCTAATGCGGAGGCGGCTTGTGCTTCCTGACTGAAGCGTGTTCGTGATTCCTGATCACGGGTGAGGGATGAAGAAAGAAACTTGATGGCAACCGATCGTTTAAGTTTCAGATCTTTCGCTTTATAAACGACGCCCATTCCACCTTCACCAAGTTTCTCCTGGATTTTATAGTGGGAAATAGTTTGACCTATCATCGACATGAGAATAAGATTATCCGTTTAACATTAAAAAGCCTGAAACTTTAAACAAAAATCCCCGGAAGAAGAATGACCGGGGAAATTTATCAAAATATGATATAATTATTAATCGTTCTTAAAACTGTCAAAAGCTTCTTCGACTGTTTCAAAAATTTTAAAAATGCTGATCAACTGGGTTATTACAAACACATTTCTCGCCTTTTCTCCCATCCGGGCCAGACGAATATCCCCTTCTGCATTACGCACGGTCGTCAGGCAGCGCATCAGCGCCCCAACACCCATACTATTCATCCAGCTTACCCCATTCAGATCAATTACAATTCTCTTCACTTTCTCCCCCATGAAACTTTTAATCTCACCATAAAGATCATCGGTTTCCGGATAACCCATTAGTTTTCCCTTAAGGGTTAGAATGCCAATTCCATCCTCAATCTTGTCCTTAAATTTCATAAAGAGTTTCCTCCCGGTTTGGAATAAATGATAGAAAATATACCTTATTTTGTTCATTACATCAATATTTTTCAATCCCGGTCCGGACATCGATATATGACTCATTTATCCGCCATCAGGGTTCGACAATAATCGCCGGGGAAGAATCACCATCTCCCAGCTCACGCACATCTTTAAGATAAACTGTGAAAGGATATCGTAATTTTTCACCCGGTTTTAAATTGGGATGAACATTTATGGTCAAGACCTTCGATATTCTGTTTTCAACAGAACTCATATTGATAAACAAATACGTAACTCCGCCAATTCTTACACTGGGGTAGGCATCATAATTATCATCCGTATTAAACAGCTCATCCGCCCGGGGAATAATAAAGGTCACAGGTGTTTTAATACCCATGGTTTCAAAACTTTCCTGATCAACAGTCAGTTCAATCTGCTGCCCAGGTTTTACCTTTTCAACGGGAATATAGTACTGTTCATGAGGCTTGCGGTCCTTATCATATCGGATTTTGATTAATTTTGGTTTTTTGTCTTCGGTTTTTTCACCCGGCGCACAAAACGAAGTCGAAAAAATGATAAGAATGATAAACGCATTGATAATCTTCATGACCAATCCTCCACATTTTAATATGATTTTTGAAATTCACTCATTCTTCTTTATCTACCAGAACCCAGAATCAAGCTTCGAGTATCGAGAATCCAGTATCGAGTATCCAGTACAATACTGTTACCCTCCAGTTAACTTGTCGGGATCAAATCATCCACGATTTGGCCATAATCCGGCACTAAGCATTAAAGGAGTTTATTTTGTCAGTCATTGACCATCTCGATAAATCTTTCATCCTCGCGCAGGTTTTTCAAACCGGGATTCCTCTCAATTTTGGATAAGGTCAGCCCATGCTGGAAAGCCAGTTTGAACCACTCCAAAGCAGAATCCCGCTCACCGAGTTGTTCATAAACATCGGCAAGATCGAATAGTACATTCACATCCAAGGGTTGGGAGTCTATTACCTCGGACAATAGATTGTTAGCTTCTGTAAATATACCAAGTCTGGCGTAATAGCCGGCAAGTTGAGATAATAACCTGTTGTCATGAGGATTTATTCGGCGCTGATGCTCCGCCTTTTCAGCTGCTATTTCATAAAACACCCGTGCACTATCCTTCCTGTCTGTGAAGTAATAGGCCGTGGCAACACTTCCCCAAAAACGGTGATCCTTAGGATCATTTTTTATTATTTGACGATAAGTTTTTGCTGCTTTAGCATAAGCCCCGGCATAAAAGTAAGAACCACCGAGATTATTGTATATGATATCAGTTGGTTCAATTGCGACTGCCCTCTCCCAATATTCAGCCGCCTGTAACGGCTGATCCATGTGAAAATATACGGCTGCGAGCTTATCGTAACCCGTTGAACTCGCCGGAAGAATCTCTATAATTTTCTTATAAGGTTCAATGGCCTTCTCATAGGCGCCGGTTGCCAGATAATAATAGCCGAGATGGCTATAACCCTGCCAGAATTCCGTTCTGATCTGAATGGCTTTCTGAAAGGTTCGTTCGGCCAGATCATAGTTGCCATTCCTGAGATAAGCCAGGCCAAGTTCCAGAAAAGCCGTTGCATTGACCGGATCTAATTCCAGAGCCCGCCTGAGTTCCTGAATAGCCAACTCATAATTACCAGTGCCATTGTTTATCATACCATAGGTTACGATGATTTCAACTTGCTCGCTATTCAATGCCATGGCCTTCCGGCAATTTGATATGGCTGATTCAACATAGACCGGATCCTTTGCCGCCCGGTACTTGCGCCAATATGCCCTCGATAACCCTGAATAGGCCAGCGCATAAGTGCTGTCAGATTTAATGGATTTTTCAAAAAATTGTATAGCTGCGTCTATATTATGAATATCTTCGTAATGAGTGAGATAACCTGTCCCCTGAACATAGTAATCGTAGGCCCGGGGTGTCTGCATTACATCGCTGAAAAGCCCGGCCTTCCTGATGGGTTTCACATTAAGCTCAAGCATTGCAATAATCTGCCTGATAATCTCCTGCGGCATCCCATTAGCTGCGCTTGTATCGACCTTTATATCCCTGGATTTAAGCTGGCGCAAAGATTCGGTATCAATAAGGTTCATGATTAATTGCAGATACCCTGACTGTTTATTAATACTACTTGCTATGGCAATATTGGCCCCTAGTTTTGTCTTCGCCTCGGAGGCAGTAGTTATATTTTTCTGACGGATCTCACTGCTTGGAATTATCCATAACTTACCCTCAAGTTCTTCTAACTGTGTTAATTTGCTGGTAACAATTTCTGTGAGCCCATCACAAAATATCTGACTTTTCTCGTCGGTGGCGATATTCAGAAATGGTAGAACAGCCAGGTGTTTTTCAGCCGGCAGGGAATATGTAAGGTGCCATATAAATAAAAGAACAACTATTAACAGTACTGTAATGACTATGATGATATATTTAACCGAGAGTAGAATTTTTTTTCGTACAGGCTGATAGTGATAAATCGATCCTCCTGGTGAAACTTTTTGATACAGGGGTTGCAAAATCTCGATGATTTCCGCTACATTTATATATCGGTCATCCGGATTCTTCAAGAGACAACGATTGACTATATTCACCACTCCTTCCGGGATATCGCTTCGATAGGTCTGAAGCGGTTCCGGATCCTCATTTAATATCGAATAAATTACCGCCTGATCATAATCACCTTTAAATGGATACTGGCCGGTCAACATTTCATATAAGACGACGCCAAATGACCATATATCGGTGTGGTGATCCAGGGTATCGCCACGGGTCTGCTCTGGAGACATATAGGATACTGTTCCAACGGCAGATCCTTCCTGGGTGATTTCGGTCTGATCAGATAACTTAGCCAGACCAAAATCCACAATTTTAACCTCACCCCGATCAGTCAACATGATATTTGCCGGTTTAATATCACGGTGGATGATACCCGCCTCATGCGCTCTTGCCAGGCCATGTGTAATTTGGATAGCGATAGTGATAGCTTCACCTAGGGGTATCCCCGCCCGGCCTCTCTCTTGAGAAATAGAGGAGGCTGAGGTGAGTGTGGCAATCCGCTCCTTGAGAGATTGTCCCTCATAACAGGCCATAGCAATGAAGGATTGCCCGTCATCTGTCTCACCTATTTCATGAATATTGCATATATTGGGATGGTCTAGTGCTGAAGCGGCCTGGGCTTCATGGATAAATCTTATTTTTGCTTCGGAGTCATAACTGATATTGGCCGGCAAAAATTTAAGGGCTACCGAGCGTTTCAGGCGGGTATCCTCAGCTTTGTAGACTACCCCCATACCCCCGACACCCAATCGCTCGACTATTTTATAATGAGAAACAACCTGACCAATCATTTTTTTTAATTCTTGGTGATTTAGTGTCATGTCCCAAAGGGATCCCTTCGGGAGTGGCTATTTTTTATGAATAATTAAGGTTAGATAATTATAATAAAATGTTTATCTCTGTGGTTTATGCTATTATAACCGAAAACTTTGTTATTTTCGCCTCGGCGAATCGCCTATGGAGATTAGCAAATTTTTGATGTCATTCCGTAGGAATCTTCCTGCTTGATGAGATCGCATCTACACGAAGAAAGATCCCTTCGGGATGACATAGTAGAATTTGAAAATCCATCAGGGTTATCGATGATCAGGGAATGACTTTCTTAAATTTCTACCGGTTACTACCTTATAATCAGAAACTTTCAGATCATCACTCGTACTTACTTTTTTCTCGGAGTTCTTGTCCAAAGCCATCTTCCACTGATAAAATTGAGAGAACGTAGGTCGCAATTTGTTCACCAATTCTGAAAAAAGCCCACTTTTTTCATACATCTCCGCATCCTGCTTACCATCCCATATCGTGAGGGATATTACTTCATTAGTATTATGCATACTCTCAATCAGGTAGGCATAGCGGCAACCTTGTGTTTTTCTCAGAACTGGTACGATTTCTTCGATATAGATATCACGAAAATTGTCCACCATATTTTTCTGCAGAATATGTGACACGATACGCACATACATTTTGGAATGTTGTTTAAACAAATCCTGTTTTGTTCTCTCCTGAACGGTAACATTGAACTGCTCAAGATCCGGTTCGTCATCTTCCGGACGGTACTCAAGTTCCAGGTCTTCGGACAATTGAATTTTCCATTCTGTCGATTCGGATAAAAAGGGTTTAGCCTGTTCCAGCAGTTTTTTATAAAGCCCGCTTTTCTCATAGTTATCAGCATGATCCCGGGAATCCCACAAGGTCAGCGATACCCCTTCATTAGGGTCCTTATTACTCTGCAACAATCCGGCAAACAAACAGCCATCAATCTTTTGCAGCTCACCGATGACGACGGCATCATAAAAGGAACGTAACATATGCATATCATTGGACTTAGAACGGACATTGAGAAGACGCATATACATAGGACTAATCCCTAAATAAACTGGTTTAAGATTTTATTTTTATTATATTCTCATTGAGAACCTGAGATTATTAACCTGATCAGCGATATTGGGGATATTTACCTAAAACTATCCGCAGCCTGATTAGTCTGATCAAATATCTGGATCACACCAATAAGTTTTGTGATCGAAAATATACTTTTTATGTTTTCGTCCAGGCCGGCCAGGCGCAGATCGCCTCCTGAGTTCCGAACAAAGGTTACGGCACGCATAATGCCCCCGATACCCAGACTCGATATCCTGGCAAGATTTTTCATATTTAAAATAATCTGATTCATATCACGATCCAGTACTGATTTGATGTGTTCATGAAGTTTTTCAGTATCTTCCGTCGCAATAAGCTTCCCCTTCAAAGTCAATATCACTATACCGTCTAATTCCTTCTCAACGCAAACCACAAATAGTCTCCTTACTAATAATTTGATCTCAATTACTATATGAATCACGGGAAAAGATACTGATCAGACTATATAACCTATAAAATCATATAGATAATTCTTAATTATGCAGTTTTAGCCAAAAACTTTGTTATTATAGCAAAATTTTTACAAACTGGATATATTCATCTAACGCAGAGACCGCAGAGATTTTTTTCTGCTTTCTGCTTTCCGCTCTCTGCTTTCTTTAATCTTTTTGTTTGCA
>SDBT01012223.1_pt1 | contig 13794 bp, 13 predicted proteins | sample 2277101 | NCBI WGS metagenome assembly SDBT01 (sample SAMN10404973, study PRJNA504765) | marine sediment metagenome | isolation source: marine sediment core GS10_PC15, 103 cmbsf | place: Arctic Ocean: Southern Knipovich Ridge | collected 2010
AAAAATACCAGTTGCTGAAGAAGTTATTGAAGAAGAAAAAATACCAGTTGCTGAAGAAGTTATTGAAGAAGAAAAAATACCAGTTGCTGAAGAAGTTATTGAAGAAGAAAAAATACCAGTTGCCGAAGAAGCTAATGAAGAAGAACTAGCAGAAAAAGAAACAGCAACAGAAGACGTACCTGAAGAAGATTTACTTAAGGATAAAGATTTTGAGAAGGATGAGTAAAATTTATGGCAATTCTGAGAAAAGCTCAAATTCGTGAGATGTCCCTAAAAGAGAGAAATAAACAAATTGAAGAGCTAAAAACTGAACTATTAACCCTAAGAGCGAAAGCTCGTTCAGGATCAATAGAATCATCAGGACGAGTCCGTGAACTAAGACGAACAGTTGCTAGAATACTTACGATCAATAAAGAAAAAAGCACTGAAATTTAACGCAAAATAATGAGAAATAATGAGAAATAATGAGAAATAATCATTATCAATTATCAGAAAAGAATCTAACAAAAATACGATTAATTGGGATGAATTGCGAGATCAGTTATTCAGGAAAAGAATTTGAAGGAAAAATCCGAAACGAATCGAAAAATACCTGGCAAATAGAAACAGATCATGGAGTCAAAACAGTCCCGAAAGATCACTCAAAATTACGAATCACGATTAACAATCAAAAATATGAAATAAACGGCAATCGAATGAAAGGCCGACATGAAGACCGAATAAAACAAAGGATGAAACGTAAATGGTGAAAAAAAAGTATTCCCGGCATATTGGAATTGCACCAACACCAAAACGAACATGTGACGACCCAAACTGTCCATTCCACGGCACACTAGCAGTTCGTGGAAGAATCATGGAAACAGAAGTCGTTTCAGATCGAATGGACAAAACAGTTACTGTTCAACGGTCTCAAATAGAACTTGTTCGAAAATACAAACGATATGGCCGCTCAACAATGCGAATGCACGCTCATAATCCCCCCTGTATTGATGCAGCAGTTGGTGACACAGTCCGCGTAGGAGAGTGTAGACCTCTCGCAAAAACTGTATCATTTGTTGTAATTGAAAAACTAGAGAAAGGAGAGTAAAACAGTGAAAAAACGGAGAGCTATGCGGCAGGTCACACGTAGAATAACACGAGCCCTGCCAACAGGAGCAATAATTCAGGTAGCTGACAACTCTGGTGCACGATTAGTCCAAGTGATTAGTGTGAGAGGACATACAACACGATTAAGACGCCAACCAGCAGCAAAAGTCGGTGATATAATAGTTTGCTCAGTAAAAAAAGGAACGCCAAAATTACGCCGACAAATCGTACACGCAATAATTATACGTCAAAAGAAACCTTACAAAAGATCAGATGGAAGCTGGGTTTACTTTGAAGATAACGCCGCTGTTGTGACAAATGAAAATGGTGAACCAAGAGGGAGTGAAATCCGAGGAGCAGTATCAAAAGAAGCAGCAGATGCCTGGCCACGAGTTGCAAGTGCAGCAAGAGTAATTTCCTAAAACAAGGTGAAAATAAGTTGGGTTCAAGAACAAAAACACGAAATCCCTCAAAACAAAGGCGTCAGGTATATAAAGCGACCTCATTCCACAAATCACGATATATCTCCGCACGATTATCAAAGGATTTACAGAAAAAATATAGTGCGAAAAGAATGCCTGTTCGTTCAGGAGACTCCGTTTACGTTACCGCAGGAGACTTTGTAGGAACAGAAGGAAAAATACTTTCTATTGATAATAAAACTCAGCGAGCATTAATTGATGGAATCGCAAGAGAGAAAGCTGATAAATCAAAAATACTGTATCCTATTCATACATCGAAAATGGTCATCCGCCGATTTGGGAAAATGGATAATACTCGAAAAGCAATACTCGAAAGACGAGCGAAAAAGGAACTAAAGATTGAAGACGAGGATATTAGCCTCACGGAAATTGAAGAAGCTTCCGAAGAAGAATAAAAGGAATGGAAGAAAATGGGTAGTAAAGGAAGTCCCCGACATAGAAAACGATTAAGTGCACCAATCATTTATCCAATAAAACGGAAGCACGGTATATTTACAATTAAACCTCATCCGACCAGAGGAAAACTGGAATCAGCACTACCACTTGGTGTTGTCATACGAGAAATACTTGGGTACGGAAAAACATTAACTGAAGTAAAACGGATCTTAACAAGAAAATTAATTAAGGTCGATGGCAAAGTACAAAAAAGCTACAAGTTTAGTATCGGACCCATGGATATTGTAGAAATCCCAAAAACAGAAGAATATTTTCGATTTACCCCCTATCAAGGGAAAAGACGATTTATACTGCATCCAATAACCAAAGAAGAGTCAACAAGTAAACTACTGCAGATTATTGGAAAACAAACAGTGAAGGGAAGAATAATTCAACTTACTTTTCATGATGGACGTAATCATTTGCTAAACCCAAATGATGAACAGGAAATTGCGATATCTGAGCTTTCAATAAAAGATAGTGTCTTATTTGACCTGGAAACTAAAACCATCAAAGAACATTATAAATTTGCCGTGGATTACACTGGAATCATCATGGGTGGACATAATACTGGTATTATGGGAAAGATCGATCAAATAGAATCACAAAGTGGACGAAAAATGCGCTCAATCATCTTGAAAACCGAAAAAGAAGAAATTGAGACAGTAGATAAACACATTTTTATTATTGGCAAAGAAAAACCAGTGATTGAAATCCCAGAACCAGAAAGAGGTTTAGAAATTGAGGCGTAAAACAAAAAAACCAGCTCTTGATGAGGAAAGAGAACCAGTTCCACTCACAGAGACAGAAAAAGCATTCGTAGAAGAATGGAAAACTCAACCAATGCGAAAACCAAAGATTCACAAAGTTTCAGTAAACTTTGCCGTGGGAGAGTCAGGACCAAATCTTGAAAAAGCAAGAGAACTGTGCGAACGAATAACAAACCAAGTCCCAGCAGAAGGAAAAGCAAAAGAATCAGTAAGAGGATTTGCAATAAGAAAACATGAACCAATCGGAGTGTTTGCGACATTAAGAGGAGAACTCGCACACGAATTCCTGAAAAAAGCCTTATGGGCAATTGAAGACAGAATCTCTAACAAGAAATTTGATACGTTCGGTAACTTATCTTTCGGATTAGATGATCATCTAAAATTACCAGATATTAAATATGATCCAAAAATCGGCGTACATGGATTCAATACTACGATAGTATTAGAACGATCTGGTTTTAGAACAAAAAGACGAAGAATTCGACCCAATAAAATTCCAACGCGACATAAAATAACAAAAGAAGAAGGAATTGCCTTTTTCAAACACGAATATTATCTTGGAGTAGAATAGTCATGCAAAAATTACAAGAAACAAAAAAGAAATATGGAAAAGGCACTCGAACCTGTCGAAGATGTGGAACACACAGAGCGATTATTCGTAAATATGATTTACATATCTGTAGAAGATGTATCCGAGAAATCGCAAAAGATTTAGGTTTTAGAAAATATTGAGAATATAAACCATTAATATCACAAAATTTCTTCTCAAACGATAACCTCAGATGGATCAAAACCTCTAAACGAAAACTTTTTTAAGAGGAAATCTGGTAATAAATCATTAGAATCTATGACTAAGACGGGTCTAGTGTCAACGGGGACCTAACTCTTCGCATTCGTCCCAGTAAGAATGGGAAATGGTCAGGCGGGTAAAAAATTTTGGCCTAGACATTCAAACCGAATCACAAGAAGTCATGATTGTTAGTATAGGCATAAATACGCACTCCTGAAAATTTATCTGATAAATGGACAGGATAAAAGGCATAGGGTAGGTCGTTAACGAGCTAGTTGATGACCTCATATAAATACAAATGACTATATCAGATAGTGTTTGTGATAACCTTGAACCACAGGAAACGAGAGACTCCATTCCAAAAGATCAAACAAACGATTGAAGATCAAAAAATTTTATCAAAAGAACTAATTTTATTGCTTCCACGAAGGTGGAAACGAGTAGGGGAAGTAGGAATATTAGAATTAAAAACAGAATTACTTCCATGGAGACATCAGATAGGAAAAATATACTTATCATATCTCCCCGAACTTAAAACAATAGCTTTCAAAGCAGGAACGGCTAATAAAACAGAAAGAATACCTGAATTTGAAATACTTGCAGGAAAACAAAAATCAGTAACGTTGCACAAAGAACTAGGCTGTAAATTCTGGATAGATGCCATAAAATTGACTTTTTCAAATGGAAATCATGCAGAACGAAAACGAATGACTGTTATAAGTAAGCAGAACGAGCAGGTTATTGATATGTTTGCCTGTGTAGGCAATCTTTCACTCCCCCTAGCAGTACACAATGAAACAACTAAAATCATAGGAATAGAAATCAATCCATATGCATTTGAATTCCTAGAAAAGAATATTGAAGTAAATAAACTCAAAAAACGCTATAAAGCCATTCTAGGGGATAATCGGACAAAAACACCGAAGAACTGGGCAGATAGAGTAATCATGGGCTATTTTACAAACGATGAAGCACAATTTACTGCAGCATTAGGAAGCTTAAAACAAACATGTGGGGGAATGATTCATGCCCATGGGTTATCAAGCTCAAAAAAACCGGTGGATTGGGTAGACCAAGTAACTAATCTGACTGAAACATCTTTTCCTAATTTTAAAGTCAAGTCAAGTACTAAAATCTTTATCAAGACAGTTGCAGCAGGAATTGAACACTATGTCAATGATATCAAGATCATTAGTCAATAGAAAAATGATCATTTAATAACTCAGTAAGCTTAGAGTGAATACCTATCGCTTCTTCCTTAGAAACAGAATAATTATCATGAATTACGGCATTACGTAAACGATTGAGCTTAATAAAGAAAGAATTATAGCCAAATAACCCGAATTCAGCAACTTGGCGCTCTAAACCAGCTTTGAAATTACCACCTAATCTAAGAAGTTCCCGAACAGTAGAATGAGCATAATGAATAAATGCTTGAAGGTAAATCAGATTATTTCCATCAGTACCTTCTTTAAAGCATTCCAACGCCTGTTCCCAAGCATTTAATGCCTCAGTTGTCACCGAATTTGATACGTTAGAATCGGTTTGAACATTTGATTCAATAATATCACTATAGTCAACTTCAATTTCTTCAATCGCCTCTTCTGATGGAATCTCATCGAGAGCAGAATCAGAAGCTATTATACCAGGAGGAAGGGCAAGATTATTCTCGAGTTGTTGTACCAGTCGGACTACTTCATCCTGAGTTAAATCCTCAGCTTTCAACTTTTCTTGGGCTTCTACAAGAAAAAATGACGCTTTAAGATATTCCTGTCTACTACTAAAAAAATCGATTATTCGAAGCCAAGTACCACGATCTTCAACACCCCACTGAGTGGCTTGGTAAAATACTTGCATAGCTTCCTTTTCTAACCCCTCTTCGGATAGAATAGAAGCCCTTAGAATCCAAAAATCAATCAACAAGGAAACATTATTGTTACTCAAACTCTTTAATGAAGTAATCTGCTGAGGAGAAACCTCACCAGAATCTGAAGCAAGAATTTCTTCAACTATACCAATAATAGCGGGACCATTAGGATGGAATTCTAAACTTTCAACAAAATGGGAAATAAGTTCATGACCAGCCTGCAAGACCATTCTCTGTTAAAATAGAGACTTTACTTTTAAAAACCATAAATTTTCTTAGAAGAAAATTCCTGAGACTATAAATGAATTGAAACTAAAAGAATTCTGAAAGAATGAATAGCACGATGAACATCCTAATAAACTGCTGATAAGTTGGAAAGGAAGATGCAAATCAATGAAAAAATAACAAAAATAGCTCAAACTAAATATCCTCTGTGTAACAAAGTAGAATCAGTAGTCCTAACAGAAAAGGAGATATTAAAGTCAATCCAGGAGCATAAACTAATTTCGAAAGCATTTATCCATCCAAAAGAAGGACATGTTCTTGCACTCTTCATAGATAGAGAGGGAAAAGTCAGAAGAAGATTTTGCTTTTATATTGTAGAGAATGAAAATAAAAATATCACGATAAAAAGTAATCCACCAATGGAAAACCTTGGAAAAATATTTGATCAAATGATTCACAATTCAAAGAAATTAAAACAAGTCATTCATAATTTAAACGAAATTAAAATAAACTAGAAATGAAAAAAAGAAAAAATTACTCATTTCACCAATAGACTTGCATTACCACATGCTAACTGTGAACAGCGAGATCCAACTTTTCCATGAAACCAATAAATCGAGCAAGTTGTAAAAGAATACTTCTTGCAAAAAGATAAAATTTTTTAGAATTCTCTTGAGAAGGAATAGCCTTTACACAATATCTTAACTTTAAAAATTCCTTCGAACACCAATTAAAAAAATAAAGACCAATCGAAAAGGTTTCAGGGTCTAAATCACTCTTTATAAGATTGAAATGAGCTTTAATCGCAAGGAATTTCGATTCAATTACCGTAAGAAGCTGAGTTTGAGAAGTAAGAGTTTTAAGAGAAGGTTGAGCTGATCTAAGCTGATCTAGATGTTTTTCAAGCTCGCGAAGCTCATCTACTTTAACCAAACTCGGAAGATTAGATGTAATCATAAATTTGTCATAACCTAATTCACCGGAAATTAGAAATTGCATTCTGCAGATTCGGAGAACTTATTATTAATCTAAAAATGAGTTTATAGGATCATGAAAAAAAGAAAACGACAAAAAAGGGAAAAGAAAAAGAAGGAGAATAACCGATTATTAGACGATTATTGATCCGTTAATTCATAATAATGATCACACATCTCATCCCCAGCCATTAAAGTCTTAGTACGTTTAAATTTCATTTTGGGATTATATCCCGCAACAATATGGGGATCCTCACTACACTGAAAAAGAAGACCCAACTCAGAATGACCAATAGAACGATAGGCATCAGCAATAGGACACTTTGTGCACTTGATTTGAACATAACCCTCAGATTTGTCGATAGAAAATTCACCCTCAGTCCAATCTTCCCACATCACTCTAACCAACACGTCGAGAGAAGTTGAATTCCAACTAGCAGCTCTCGCAGCCCAGCTATCACGAGTTTTTGTAGCTAAAATATCTTCAGCAATTTCATTAAAGTCAGAACCAAATTTTTCCTCCCATTCTGCTAATGCTACTTTTAAGTACTCAGAATCACTCCAACTATCACGAATTTTACGAATTTGAGCCCATATCTGTTCTTTGTCATGCATGAAACTATTTCTCCAGAAATTTAAAAAATCTAATCAATCAAAGTAATTACCGAAAAATAGCAGAGGTAGTAAATGTATTCCTATTCAAGCAATTATTCTAGAACCTCAGAAAATTCCTCCAGATTCATTTTCGAGAAATTTAAGGATCGACTCTCGAGAGTATTGGAATCTTAATTATCCGCAAAAGGAAAAAGAGGAAATAAGCTTTCCCCTCTATCCTTTTTTGAACTTGAAAGTTAAAAGCAAAAGGAATGGTTGAGAGAAAAGCAAAAAAAAGATAATCAATAAGACAAGGAATCACAAAAATCAAGTAATACGAGATGGAATAAAGATAATTAAGAGTGTTAAAACAAAATAAGCAAAACCACCCCAAGAATACCAACACAATAAGATAAAAAAAAAGTAGTGAAAAATTAAAGCTGCATACTTAAAAAACCAAACTAGTTCTGCAGTATTTGCTCAAAAACACTTTGAGTAAGTAAGATTCAGTCCAAAGCGGGAAGAATCACTCAGAAAGACCTTAAACAAGTCAAAATGATAAGATTCGTACTGCATAATTTTAAATATTTGGAATGACCTTGCTTAGAATGGCTCTCTTTTGTCAAACAAAAGATAAGCCATTTGATGATGTTCAAATAAACACCAACGTCAAGGTGAGAAAGCGTTCGGTGTTGATTCCTTGTGGGAAACCACACTCATCACAACCAGTCAGCGGTTAGGAAACGTAATCCCTAAAACGTGGGTTAAGCGAAGCTGACGCCTCCAAGATAAATCAATATCAAATCTTGGATAGTTCGGCGAAAGTCGGATTAGGTAATGGTAAGGTCGTCCTGGCGACAGGAATACTCTTTTAAGATCGAAAACTCGACCGCCGTCTCAACAGCGTACAGACATCAGATCAGAATGCTCGATATATTATGGATAGATAAGAAATTTATGAAAGAGATAAATTTTAGAAATTCTACAATCCCAATAATATCAAAAATCAAAATAAAAATAGTAAAATCTGTTTAAAAACCTCCTTCTTCAGGAACGAGGGTTCTTAAACCTCCGCAATTGTATTTTTATAAACAAGAAATACAGAAATGTAATTCACTTAAGTTTAAATTTGAATGGAACAAGACTTCCGTGTAATTCCGTTCGATCCTGACGGAGATCACTGCTATCGGATTAGGACTAAGTCATGCAAGTTAAGGCGACTCGTTCGCCTGGCGAACTGCTCCGTAACGCGTAGATAATCTAACCTAAGGTACGGTATACTCTCGGGAAACTGAGCACAATCCCGTATAGGTGCATTGTTCTGGAATGGCTTTGCACTCAAAGCTTCGGCGCCTAAGGATGAGTCTGCGTCCGATTATGCTTGTTGGTGGTGTCATGGACCACAAAGGCGACGATTGGTACGGGCCATGAGAGTGGTAGCCCGGAGATGGCCACTGAGACAACGGGCCAGGCCCTATGGGGTGCAGCAGGCGCGAAAACTGGCCAATGCGCGAAAGCGTGAGCCGGCTAGTCCGAGTGATAGCCCATCGGCTATCTTTTGTTAAGTGTACAAAGCTTGGCGAATAATGAGAGGGCAAGACTGGTGCCAGCCGCCGCGGTAAAACCAGCTCTTAGAGTGGTGATCATGTTTATTTGGCTTAAAGTGTGCGTAGCAGGACAGCGTAAGTCCCCTGTGAAATGCTGAGTCTTAAGCTCAGCGCGTGCCGGGGATACTGTGCGTCTTGGGACCGGGATAGGTGTAATGTACGCGTTGGGTAGGGGTGAAATCCGATAATCCAACGCGGACAACCGGTGGCGAAGGCGTTACACTGGAACGGGTCCGACTGTGAGGCACGAAAGCTAGGGTCGCGAGCCGGATTAGATACCCGGGTAGTCCTATGCTGTAAACGATGCTCACTAAGTGTTAGGTAATGCAAGACATTATCTAGTGCCGAAGCGAAAGCGTTAAGTGAGCCGCCTGGGAAGTACGTTCGCAAGAATGAAACTTAAAGGAATTGGCGGGGGCCTACTACAAGAAGTGGAGCCTGCGGTTTAATTGGACTCAACTCCGGGAAGCTCACCTGGGCCGTAACATGGATGATTGTCCTGCTGAAGACACTGCTTGACGTGTTACTGGAGGTGCATGGCCATCGTCAGTTCGTGCCGTGAGGTGTCCTGTTAAGTCAGGCAACGAACGAGATCCCTACCGCTAATTGCCAGCGAGACCCCCGGGTCGTCGGGGACATTAGCGGGACTGCTCGCGAAAAAGTGAGAGGAAGGAAGGGCCAACGGTAGGTCAGTATGCCCCGATATGCCCAGGGCTACACGCGGGCTACAATGGCTGGTACAGAGGGTTCCAACACCGAAAGGTGGCGGTAATCTCCAAAACCAGTCTCAGTTGGGATTGTGGGCTGTAACTCGCCCACATGAACTTGGAATTTCTAGTAAGCGCGCTTCAACAGAGCGCGCTGAATACGTCCCTGGGCCTTGCACACACCGCCCGTCGCAGCACGCGAGACGGGTTCGCCAGAGGCTGCGGAGTCATACCGCATTCGATGGTAAGCTCGTTGAGCAGGCTGAAGTCGTAACAAGGTAGCCGTAGGGGAACCTGCGGCTGGATCACCTCCTAATACAATTAGCTGGAAATCCAGCTGGTTCTGAACGAAAAGAAATAATGCAAATTATTCTTACTAAGTCGGAACTGAAACATTTGCAAGGTTTAGGGACCCAAGGTCAACAATGGAGCCATTTTCTATAAAATGTAAAATGAACCCACCCTGACAAAGAAGTGAGTTATTAAACAGAAATCACAGAATACAGAGAATTCACAGAAATTGTAGAACGGACGAAAAATATCAAAAATAATATCATTCTAGAACATTCGAAGAATAATATATTCAAGAATATCTAGAACATAAACTATTAGACAAAACTATCCATAAAAACGATCAACAGACTGTAAAAATACAAAATGTTACTATAAGTAATATTTGTATATTTTATTTTGTTAGAATATCATGAACCTATAACCAATAAATCAAGAAAAAAAAGTAATTTTGGCAAATTTGGCAAAAATTAGTTTAGGTTGATACTTAAAAAAATGAAGTAGTCCTTATGCTAGACGAAAAAGGACCGCTCAAAAGTACACCAGACTGCCACTACGCCATGCAATGGATGACTAGGCACGAGTGCCGATGAAGGACGTGACAAGCTGCGATAAGCTGTGGTGAGCTGCATGTGAGCTGAGACCCTCAGATTTCCTAATGGGACTTCCTGGCAGTATCCAATAAATATTGTCGTACCGAAAGGTATGGGAACCCGCCGAACTGAAACATCTTAGTAGGCGGAGGAAAAGAAAACAATCGCGATTCCCCTAGTAACAGCGAGTGAAGCGGGACATAGAGCAAACCGAATCCCACCAGCGATGGTGAGGAAATGTGGAGTGTGGATCTCTAATATCGACTGACATTCGAAGTCGAAGACCTCTGGAAAGCCGAGCCATAGAGGGTGATAGCCCCGTAGACGTATGAATGTTAGCCGTAAGAGAATCCCGAGTAGCGTGGATTGGATTTTTCGCGTGAAGACGGCAGGCACTAACTGCCAACTCTAAATACAACTCGTGACCGATAGCGCACTAGTAACGTGAGTGAAAGTTGAAAAGTAGCCCGATAGGGTGGTGAAAAGTACCTGAAATTGCATGGTTATAGACGTATGTGGCCCGAAAGAGGAGATACTCTGGGAAATGAACGTTGGCGACAACAGGACTGACCGGAGTGGATCGGGGTCACATTCTCCGTCTCGAAACACGGGCCGGGGAGTTTGCCTCTGTGGCAAGATTAAGTGGGTAAACCACGGAATCGAAGCGAAAGCGACTAGCACACAACCGCAAGGTGAGGTGCACCGTCCGAAAGGGCGGGGAGTCACAGGGGTAACACCAGAAACGGATTGATCTTCGCCTGGGCAGCTTGAAGTGGCTCGAAAGGGCCATGGAGGAGCGAATGGATACTCAAGTGCAATTGGTTCCTATGACCTGGGTGAAGGGGCAAAAGACCAATCTAAATCCGTGATAGCTGGTTCCTGCAGAAGTGGACCACAGTCCAGCGTCGGTGGAGAGTGTAACCGTGGTAGAGCCCTGATTGGGTATCCTAGGAAGTAAAATTTCTGGGCCCTTTTCAAACTTCGAATGCGGTAACCTCGTAGAAACCGGCAGACGGGTACGTGGGGGTAAGCCTCACGACCGAAAGCGGAACAACGCAGCCAAGGGTTAAGGGCCCTAAATGTGGGTTAAGTGTTAAACAGAAGGCAGTCCCGGGACATAGACACCGAGAAGGTAGGACTAGAAGCAACCACCCTCTAAGGAGTGCGTAACAGCTCACTCGCTGAGTCTCGGGGCGCTGAAAATGGACGGGGCTAAACCCACTTCCGATACCCTTGAACACGATTAAATTCGTGATTTGGTATGCAGGCGTGTTGGCTGGACAGAAGGTGGGCCGAGAGGTCCACTGGACCGACCAATACTGAAAATCCCGGTAGTAGTAAGCAGCAAAGTATGGTGAGAATCCATACCGCCGAAGGCACTAGGGTTCCTGGTCAATGGTCGTCAAACCAGGGTAAGTCGATCCTAAGCGTAAGCTTAAACAGCGAAACGCGAAAGGGAAACAGGTTTATATTCCTGTACCACGCAGATGAGTTATTTGGCGACAGAGGCCGAGTAGTCTAACGCTTTGAGATAGGTTGTATAGCGGAACCGCGCTATTTAACTTGCGAAATCTGAGAAGTAGTGTCACACTGAGAATCAGATGAATCAAGGAATAGGCTGTCAATAGTGACGGCTACAGCTTAGTCTTAGAGCCCGTGAAAAGGACGCTCGGAGGGATTCTGCGTGTTCGTACCCAGAACCGACACAGGAGTGCAGGGTGAGAAGCCCAAGGCGTGTTCCATGATATTCTCCTAAGGGAATTCGGCAAAATAGCCCCGTACCTTTGGCATAAGGGGTGGGTGTGGTACCGGTAAACCCGGATACTGCACCTCTCAGAAACCAGGGGCGGCGAACTGTTTACTAAAAACATAGCAGCCTGCTAGCGCGAAAGCGTTTGAACAGGGTGTGAATCCTGCACAGTGGTAGGTAGTGAAAGCCCGGTCCAACGGGCCTAAGCCCTGCTAAACTGCGGGAGTAACTATAACTCTCTTAAGGTAGCCATATGCCTTGTCAGGTAAGTTCTGACGTGCATGAACGGATCAATCAGCTGCCCACTGTCCCTAGGAGAAGCGGAGCGAACCTACAGCCTAGCGAACAGTCTAGGATCGTCCAATGGGAAAAGAAGACCCCGTGGAGCTTTACTACAGAATGAGCCTGTGGTACGTTGGCATCTACATAGCGTAGTTGGGAGCGTAGCACTAACTTCTCCGGGAGTTAGGAAGGCGAAAATGAAACACCAACTTGGTTTTGATGTACCGCTAACCTGCTTGCAGGAACAAGTTCATTTAGGTAGTTGTACTGGGGCGGTAAGCTCCCGAAAAAATAACAGGAGCGACCAATGGTTACCTCAAAGGCGTCAGAAACGTCTTGGAGAGTTCAAGAGCAAAAGGTAGCCTGACTGTATCTCTGACAATACGAGATGCAGGAACGAAAGTTGGGTCTAACGAACCGCAGTGCCCCCTTAGTGGGGGCCTGCGCTGACAGAAAAGTTACCCCGGGGGTAACAGAGTTGTCTGGCGTGAGAGCTCACTCGATAGGAAAAAAGATAATATCACAATAATCAAAAGTCCTGTCAGAGCAAATCGACCGCCAGGCTTGCTTCCTCGATGTCGGCTCTTCCTAGCTTGGGGCCGCAGAAGACCCCAAGAGTAGGGCTGTTCGCCCGTTAAAAGGGAACGTGAGCTGGGTTTAGACCGTCGTGAGACAGGTCGGACTTTATCTATTGGACGTGTCGGATACGTGAGAGGAACGCGACCTTAGTACGAGAGGAACAGGTTGTGGGCGCCTCTAGTGTACTGGTTGTCCGGAAGGGCACCGCCAGGTAGCCACGCGCTAAGTGATAAGCGCTGAACGCATCTAAGCGCGAAACACCCCTCGAAAATACGTATCCAATCCGCTACCATCGTAAGACATGGGGACCGGCGACGGTAACCATGAAGGTAGTAGACAAGTGCTGGGATAGAAGATCCCTTTGATAGAATGGCCGTGTACGCATGGAGGCTTCGGCCGACAGGTTTAGCGGACCATCACTAATCGCATGAGGGCGACCGTGTGGAAATTAAGTGGTCCCTTCGTAAGATAGTCTAAGGAGTATAATTCTTCATCTAAGTTCAACGAGATACAAAAACAATCAATATTATTCTATATTCGAGCATTCTTTTCTGATGTCTGTACGCAGTTTTTGTATTTTCGGTGATTTTTTTTATTACCCAGAACCCAGAACTTGTTTCCCTTCTGGACTCATTTGGTGATGCATCTATTAAACCCACTATCTATGATATCAATATTAGTAGTGAATGATCTTCTTTCCACAATTGGCTTCCCTCCACCTAAGTTCAACAAGATACAATATTATTCGATATTAATCTAAAT